>Ga0307376_10004228_pt1 | contig 13198 bp, 7 predicted proteins | sample TR2MG_FD_202536 | JGI IMG/M metagenome (GOLD analysis project Ga0307376, IMG submission 202536) | Soil microbial communities from Risofladan, Vaasa, Finland - TR-2 | ecosystem: Environmental > Terrestrial > Soil > Coastal area > Acid sulfate soil | place: Finland: Risofladan, Vaasa | collected... | reverse complement strand
CCACCAGGGATTATCAGCGGCGGCGGGGGGGGGATGTACAACTTGCAAAGCAGCCCGACCCTCGTCAACGTCACCTTCATTGAAAACGGGGCCACTTATGGCGGCGGGATGTACAACGACGACAGCGACCCTACCCTGGTGAACGTCACCTTCAGCGACAACTATGCCCTGGAGTACGGTGGCGGGATGCACAATGAACAGAGTAGCCCAGCGCTTACGGACGTCATCTTTAGCTACAATGAGGCTGGATACGGCGCTGGCGGCGCCATGGGGAATGACGACAGCAGCCCGACCCTGATCAACGTCACCTTCAGCGGTAATCAGGCTCCTTATGGCGGCGGAATGCGTAACCGGGGTGGCAGTCCGACACTGGTCAACGTGTCCTTCACCGGAAACACTGCGCTATTTCGTGGCGGCGGGATGTACAACGGCGACAGCAGCCCCACGCTCACCAACGTTACCTTCAGCGGCAACTCTGCCACAGACTATGGTGGTGGGATGTACAACTATGCCGGCAACCAGACGCTGAGTAACTGCCTCTTGTGGGGTAACAGCGCGCCTGATGGCCCCCAGATTCATGGCGTCAACGCCGACCCCAGCATCAGCTACAGCCTGGTGGAGGGCTCTGGTGGCAGTGGTCCGGATTGGGATAGCAGCCTGGGTGCCGACGGCGGAGGGAACATCGACGCCGACCCGTTGTTCGTGGACGCTGCCAACGGCGACCTACACTTGCAGCTCACCTCCCCCGCCATAGACGCCGGAGACAACAGCGCCCTTCCGGCCGACACGGCCGACCTGGACGGCGACGGGGATATATTTGAAGTACTCCCCTTCGATCTGGACGGCTACGCCCGCTGCGTGGACATGCCAGGCGCAGCCGACACTGGGGCCGGCTCGGCCCCCATCGTGGACATAGGCGCCTTTGAGGCTCAATGTCCGAGCCGGATCTACCTCCCGCTGCTGCTGAAAAACCACACATAACGGGGATCTGAAACAATTGGTGGGGCTGCGTGGTCGCGACGGTGGGGTGATCGAACCTTGGCGACCTGTTGCGTATTTCGCCTTATCATGGCACGCTATGGCGGAGAAGATGGCGGTGCTGCTTCTTTCCCTACACTATTACTGGTTTGCCATTGCCGACCGCTACGTGGTCTTTCTCTACTACCACGAATCGCGCCCACGCCCTTCATACGGTTGATGATGGCCCTGGGCGGCCATCCACGTGACCTGGAAGAGACGGCAGCCAGGCAGGTCGAACGGCTGGGCTATGGTCCGGAAGACGTGAGGCACATCGTGCTGACTCACTTTCACTACGATCATGCCGGTGGATTACCGGATTTCCCACGGGCAAAAGTGCACATCTTCAGGGATGAATATGAAGCGGTGACAAAGCCGCAGGACGTGTATGAGCGATATCCCTACCGGGCAGAGCACTGGCCGCACGGGCCGGACTGGGTGGTGCACCCCTTGCAGGGCGACGAATGGTTTGGATTCGACTGTACGCCGCCGGTTGGCCTCGGCTCGACCAAGTTCTGCCTCGTGCCGCTGCCCGGCCACACGCGCGGCCACAGCGGGGTGGCTTTGCGCTTGCCAGACGGGTGGTTGTTGCACTTGGCAAGCACTCACCTCGGCTTCGGACGCTGCTGCGCGCGCATGGTGACCAAGTACGGTTGGCGTGTTCCCATGATCCGCACGAACTTGAGAAGTTCAGATGATGAACAGAAAAGTGCATTTGCCCGTTTCGATGCTTCGTGCTACACTGGATGGCAGGCGTGTTGCGTGGTGCGTGTTGCGTGATGCGTGTTGCGTGAGGGGTGCCCATGTCCGAGATCCGGCGCATTGGCAAGTACGAGATCCTCGATGAACTGGGCCGTGGCGGCTTTGCCGTGGTCTACCGGGCGCGCGACGCCCAGATGGGCCGCGAGGTGGCGCTCAAGGTCATCTCCGGCTCCCTGGCCCAGGAACGCGAGTTCGTAGAGCGCTTTCAGCAGGAGGCGCGCGTGGCCGCCTCGTTGAGCCACTCCAACATCGTCCCGGTCTACGAGTTTGGCGAGGCGGACGGCGCGCTCTACCTGGCCATGGCCCTCATCGGCCAGGGGCGCACGCTGCGCGACCTGCTGGCCGAACACGGTCCCCTGCCCCTGGAACAGGCCCTGCCCATCCTGGCCCAACTGGCCGGCGCGCTCGACTACCTCCATCACCGCGATCCTCCCCTGGTGCACCGCGACGTCAAGCCGGCCAACCTGCTGCTGGAGCCGCGCCGGGAGAAATCGCGTATTTCCCCGTCCGAATCGGGTATTTCCCCATCCGAGGTTTGGGCTGTGTTGACCGACTTTGGCCTGGTGCGCTCGCTGCAGTCCAGCACCCACTTGACCAGCAGCGGCACCACCCTGGGCACGCCGGCCTACATGGCCCCCGAGCAGGCCGACCCCGAGCGCTGGGGAGAGGTGACCCCACTGACCGACGTCTACGCCCTGGGAGTGGTGGCCTACGAGATGTTGGTGGGGCGGCCGCCGTTCGTGGGGGGAGTGGCGACCGTGCTTCACGCCCACGCCTACGCGGAGCCGCCATCGCCGCTGGAGGCCGTGCCTGGCCTGGGGGACGAGCGTGCGGCTGCGCTCACGGCGGACCTGGCCGCGGTGCTGCTGCGGGCGCTGGCCAAACCCGTGGCCGAGCGATACGCGAGCGCGGGGGAGTTTGTGCGGGCGTTGCGGGAGGCGGCGGAGGCCCGCGCCCGCCAGGAGCAGCAACAGGCTGAATTGGCGCACCTCCTGGAGCAGGCGCGGCAGGCGCGCGAGGCCGGAGACTGGCTGAAGGTGCAGACCTGCTGCGTGCGGGCGATGGAGGTGGACCGCAGCCACCCCGACCTGCTGACGCTGATGGCCGAGGCCACGGCCGGATTGCAGCGGGAAGGGGCCGAGGAGGGGGTGCGGCGGCAGCGCGTCCTCCGCTACGAGGAGGGGGAGCAGGCGTTGGCGGCCGGGGATTGGGCGGCGGCGGTGGTCGCATTCGAGGAGGTGAGCGCGGGCAACCCCGACTTTCGCCAGGTGCAGGCGCTATTGGCCCAGGCGCATGACGAACGAGAGCGTGCCCAGTGGTACGACGAGGCCATCGCCCACGGCGAGGCGGAGCGCTGGGCGGAGGCCTGCCGGTTGTGGATCAACGTGTTGCGCGGGCGGCCGGACTATCGGGGCGGTGAGGCCGCCGGGCGGCTGCTGGAGGCGGTCGAGGGGGTGCTCGAGCAGCACAAGGCTGTCCAGGCTGCGGTGAAGCGTGCGACGGACGAAAAGACGGCCCTGCAGGCCCGCGTGGCCGAGCTGGAGGCCCGCCTGCAGGAAACCGGTGCTGCCCCACCGCAGGCCAGGGACCGTTGGCGCAATCCCAGGGACGGCAAGGAGATGGTGCGCGTGCCGGCGGGCAAGTTCCTCTGCGGCGACGGCAAGGAGGAGGTGGAACTACCCGAATTCTGGATTGGCAGGGCCCCCGTGACCAACGGTGAGTACGCCCGTTTCGTGGCCGAGACGGGGCGCGAACCACCACACCACTGGAAGGGCAAGATGCCGCCGAAGAAAATCGCCGACCATCCAGTGGTCAACGTCTCCTGGGACGACGCGACAGCCTACGCCAAGTGGGCGGGCGGGCGCTTGCCCAGCGAGGAGGAATGGGAGAAGGCGGCGCGGGGGACGGACGGACGGGAGTACCCGTGGGGTGAGTGGACGGAGGGGTGCTGCAACTCGCAGGAGGCGGGCATCGGCCGCACGACGCCGGTGGGTCAGTACTCGCCGCAAGGGGATAGCCCCTACGGATGCGTGGATATGGCCGGCAACGTCTGGGAGTGGACGGCGAGCGAACACGAGCAGGGGGGCCGGGTGACACGTGGGGGGTCGTTCGGCGACGATCGAGACTACGCCCGCTGCACGTTCCGCGACGGGGACGACCCGGACTGTGGCTGGGACCTCGACGGGTTTCGGATGTGTGTTGTGGCATGGCAGGACTAGATTGTGTCCAGAGGATACTGCAGGAAGAAGAATCGCGTCCGGTTCGGAGGGGAGCGATTGGGAAAGTGCCCGCCCAGGGTAACTCGCCGACTGCATACCCTACGGTGGTCTCCCGTGTGCCAGGACAAACCGGCAAGGTATAGTAGGTGGAAGTCCTGTAGCGCGAGAATCGGAGATTGTGAATGAAAGTAGCCGCACAGGTCTTCGTGAGCCTGGTCGGCCAGGACGCGGAAGGGGCGCCCGGCCGGCCCCTGGCCGGCCCGCTGCTGGCCGCCGGTGGCCTGCTGCTGGTGGCTACCCAGGAGCCCGGCCCCTCTGCGCAGCCGGCCACGCTGCATGCCCTGGGCCTGGCCGACGGCCGGCCGCGCTGGCGCAAGGATTTCGCGCACGCGCTGGTGAGCGGGCTGGCGGCCACGCCGGACGGCCTGCTCCTGATCACCCTCTCCAGCAGTGACCTCCTGCGCGGCGAGGGGCTGTTGCTGGCCCTGGACGCAACGGGGGAGGAACGCTACCGCTGGGCGCCGGGCGTGCAGCGCGTCTCGGCTCCGGCGGTAGCCGGGGACCTGGCCTGCCTCACCGCCGACGGTCGCACGCTGGTGCTGCTCGACCCGGGCGCCGGCGCGGAACGAGGCCGGGTGGAACTGGGGGTAAGCGCGTCCGCGTCTGCTCCGGCCCTGTGGGTGGGCGAGCGCGAAGGGGCGAGTGACCCCACCGGGCCGCCCATACTGGCGCTGGTGCCCTGCCGCGGGCCACAGTTGTTGGCAGTGTGGGCGGATGGGCGCGTCGCCTGGCGGTTCGAGGCGGCCGATGCGACCGAGGCCTGGCTGGACAAGACGCCGCTCGTGGTCGGGGCGCGGGTCTACGCCGTGCTCACCAGTGGCGCGGCCCTGGCGCTGCAGTTGGACGATGGCGCGCTCGTCTGGCAGACCCCCGTTGGTCCGGTGGGCAGGCCGCTCAGCGCCCTCGCCAGCGACGGCGAGCGGCTGTACGTCGGCGCCCGCGATGGCCTGTACGCGCTGGCGCTGGCTGACGGACGCGCGGTGTGGCATTTCCCGACCGCGCGCCGGGTGGAAGGGGTGCCCGTCGTGGCCGGGGGCGTGGTCTACGCCACCTGCCACGACCATCATCTCTACGCTCTCGACGCTGCCAGCGGGGAGGAATTGTGGCGCTACGAGGTTGGGCGGCGCATTGAGGTGCCCCCATTGTTGGCGGCCTGCGGCGATCCGCCCCGGCCGTGCGTCGTGGTGGCCGACCACGGCGGCACGGTCACCGCCATCGCCCGTCCCTGGAGCGCCGAGGAGCACCAGGCGGCCGGGCAGTGGTTCGAAGCGGCGGCCGCCTACGCTGCCCGCGGGCTGGCGCGCCAGCAGGCCGAGATGCTGGAGCAACAGGCCCGCTCGCTGGAAGAGGCTGCTTGCGGCGACGCCGAGTGCGCCGCCGCCTGGGAGGCCGCAGCCCGGGTCTGGGAGGCGGAGGAGGAGACGGGGCGGGCGGCCGACTGCCGGCAGGCGGTGGACCGCTGCATGCACCAGCCGGTCATCACCCTGGACGTGCGGCACGAGGGGCTGGTGTTGGGAGCCTGGTCGCGCTTGCAGTTCACGGTGCGCAACGCAGGGTACGGCCCGGCGCGCAACCTGGTCGTCCACGCCGAGGGGGAGCAGTTCGAGGGGCAGGTGACGCAGACCCGGCGCATCGTCACGCTATTGGCCGGGCAGAGCCAGGCCGAGTGGCTGGACGTGCGCCCGCGCCAGCACGGCGACAGTGTGCCGCTGCGGTTGCGGGTGGAGTACCAGGACCCGGCCGGAGAGATGCGCGACTGCGAGCAAACCATCTACATAGCCGTGGCCCGCAGCGAGGCCGTGCGCCGTGAGGGGCAGACGGTCAACGTCTTCGTCGGTGGGACGTCCTATCACGCCGAGGTGCATGGCAGCGGTGCGGTGGCCCAGGGGCCGAGGGCGGTGGTCGCGGGGGCGGGCGGCATGGCGGTGGGTGGGGATGTGCAGGGGGATGTGACCATCGGCGGGCCGGATCGCCTGCCCCTGAAAGAAGAGGAGTCTGCGGTTGGGACGGGGACCGGCTGGAACACGGCCGCGGTGCGCGACCTGCTCTCGGCGGCCTTTAGCGACGAGGAACTGGTCACGTTCAGTTTCGACTGCTTCCCGGCGGTCTACGAGGACCTGGGCAGCGGGATGGGCAAGGGCCAGAAGGTGCAGCGGCTGCTGGAGCATTGCCTCCGCCGTGGGCAGATGGAGGAGTTGCTGGCGCGGGTGCGCGCGTGCAACCCGGCCCAGTACGCGCGCTTTGCCGCACGATTGGGAGAGGAGGCGGAACGATGACGAGCCTCAGGCGCATCGGCAAGTACGAGATCGTCGGCGAACTCGGCCGTGGCGGGTTTGCCACTGTCTACAAGGCCCGTGACCTCGCACTGGAGCGCGTCGTGGCGCTCAAGGTGCTTCATGCTCATTGGGCGGAAGACAAGCAGTTTGTAGATCGCTTTCACCAGGAGGCGCGCGCGGCCGCCCGGCTGCGCCATCCCCACATCGTCACCGTGTACGAGGCGGGGGAAGCCGGCGACCAACTCTACATCGCCATGGAGTACCTGCCCGGCCGCACGCTGCAGGCGCTGTTGGAGGCGGAAGCGGCGCTGCCGCTGGAGCGCGCGCTGCCCATCCTGGAGCAGGTGGCCGAGGCGCTCGACCACGCCCACGCCCAGGGGGTGGTCCACCGCGACGTCAAGCCCGGCAACGTGATGGTGGAGCAGGCGGCGGAGGGGGTGCGGGCCACGCTGACCGACTTTGGGCTGGTGAAGGCGCTGGCGGCCAGTACCGCCCTCACTTCGCGCGGCACGCTCCTGGGCTCGCCGGAGTACATGGCGCCGGAGCAGGCGGAGCCGGAACGGGCGGGGGAGGTCGGCCCGGCCGCCGACCGGTACGCACTGGGAGTGATGGCGTACCAGATGCTCACCGGGCGGGTGCCCTTTCCGGGCAACACCCCCGCCACGCTGTATGCTCACGAGCACAAGCCGGTGCCGCCGCCGCGCTCGCTACGTCGTGGGCTCCCTCAGGCGGTCGAGGCGGCGCTGCTCAAGATGTTGGCCAAAGCGCCTGCCGAACGCTTCCCTTCTGCCAGCGCCTTCGTCGCGCAGTTGCGGGAGGCGTTGCTGGCCGAGCAGCAGGCGGCCAGGCTGGCGCCGCTCTACGGGCAGTTGCAGGCCGCTGCCGGGCGGCAGGAGTGGGCCGAGGTGCTGGCGCTGGGAGGCCACATCCAGGAAGTGGCCCCGGCCTACCGTGACGTGGCGGAGTGGATGGCCCGGGCGCGTGACCGTTTGCACCGCCCCCCACGGCGGCCGCCGCGAGCGCGGCCGGCTTGGCTGTGGCGAGTGGTGGGAGGGGCGGCGGCCTTGCTGGTGGTGATTGGGATCGCCATCGCCGCGGTCCCCCGGCTGATCGAGACGCTGCTGCTTCCCACGGTCACGCCGCGGCCGGCCGATACGTGGGTGTCGCCCACCGCTACCTCCCGGCCGACTGAGACACCGCTGGTACCCACGGCTACCCTCCGGCCGATCGAAGTGGCGACACCTGAGCAGTACACTGAGACACGCCCCCCGCCAGAGGCGAGCATCGGTGATACCTGGACGCGGCCGGCCGACGACATGGTGATGGTCTATGTGCCGGCGGGTGAGTTCCTGATGGGCTCGAGCGACGCCGATGACGAGGCGTATGCGAACGAGAAGCCGCAGCACACTGTCTACCTGGATGCCTTTTGGATTGACCGGACGGAGGTGACCAACTCCCAGTACCGCAAGTGCGTGGAGGCGGGGGCCTGCCCAGAGCCGAGATGCTGGATGTATGGGGACTATAACGGACCCGGCCAGCCGGTGGTATGCGTAACTTGGGACGACGCACGGGCCTATGCGGCCTGGGCGGGCGGACGGCTGCCGACAGAGGCAGAGTGGGAGAAGGCGGCGCGGGGGACGGACGGGCGTATCTACCCGTGGGGGGACGAGTTCGACGGCAGCCGGCTGAACTACTGCGACCGGAACTGTGCGGGTGACCGGAAGGACACCGGTGCCGACGATGGCTATGCCGTGATGGCTCCGGTGGGCAGTTACCCGGCCGGGGCCAGTCCCTACGGGGCGTTGGACATGGCGGGCAACGTGTGGGAGTGGGTGGCGGACCGGCACGAGGAAGGGTACTATGCTCGCTCGCCGGCCCGCAACCCGCAGGGTCCGGATTCGGGGGACAGCCGTGTGTTGCGTGGGGGCGGCTTCAACGATGAAGAGAGGGGCGTGCGGTGCGCCGCCCGCTACGGGGGCTGCCCGGACTGCCGCGTCTTGAGCGGCGGTTTTCGGCTGGTGGCGTCCCCCGTCGGCCTCTGAGCTCTGGCCCCTCTGGACTCTGGCGCTCGGAACCCTTTGGCTGTCCCTTCACTACGTTCAGGGTTTCGGCTCAGGGCAGGCTGTGGGGGGGTGGGGTCTGGGGAGGGGGGCGGAGCCTCCCTCCCCAAACCTGCCCGAGGAGAGAAACGATGAAACGGATTCTGCTGTTCTTAACCCTGCTCCTGGTCGTCGCGCCGGGTAGCCGCGCGGCGCCCGCCTTGCAGGCCCCCGTGCTCAAGTGGCAGCGCGGCGGCTGCACCTCGTGGTGCGAGGATGGCTGGTACTCCTCTCCCGCCGTGGCCGACCTGGACGGCGACGGGCAGGCGGAGGTCGTCGGCGCGGCGTATGCGGTCTTTGCGCTCAACGGGGCCACCGGCGCCACTAAATGGCGCAACGACCCGCCCGGCGGGCGCGTCTGGCCGGGCGTGGTGGTGGCCGACTTGGAGGGGAATGGCACGCTGGAGGTGGTCACGGCGCACGGGGACGGCTACCTGCACGTGTGGAACGCCGGTGGCTCGCTGCGCTGGTCGCGGCAGCCCACGACGAGCGAACTGCGCTCGCTGGCGGTCTACGACCTTGAGGGGGACGGCGCGTTGGAGATCGTCGTCTCGGCGGCGATTGAAAGCGAGACCAACACCTGGGTCTACGATAGTACCGGTGCGCTGCGCTCAGGCTGGCCGCAACTCAGCAACGACAGCGGCTATGCGGCGGGCATCTACAACGCCAACGTGGCGGTAGGCGACCTGGACGGGGATGGCCTGGGCGAGATCGTGGCCCCCTCGGACGTGCACTATATCTGCGCCTACGAGCGCAATGGGACGCAGATTCCCGCCAACGCGATGTATGGCGGCAAGGGCTGGGGCAAGGTGGGCGTGTGGGAGAGCCTGGAGGTGGAACTGCGCGGGTGGGGGGAGTGCAGCGGCGCGCGCGCCGAGCGCTACCGTACCAACTTTGCCCCCGGGGCGGCCGTCATCGCCGACGTGGACGGCAACGGGACGGCGGAGGTGGTCGTCACCGGCAACGTGTACGACTGCGAGGTGGGCCACCCGCCGGGCCTGTACAACGGCGTGTACGTCTTTCAGGCCGACCGCAGCCGCTTCCAGGCGGGGGGCTTTGACTGGCGCACGGTGCCGGTGGACACCGGCGCGCCGCTGAGCGAGGACTACGACGTGATCGAGAACAACCAGCCCAACCCGGCCGTGGCCGACCTGGATGGCGACGGGCGGATGGAGATCGTCTACTCTTCCTATGATGGGCGGGTGCACGCCTTCTGGCTCGACAAGACCGAGCATGGTGAGTGGCCGTACGCGGTCTACGATTCCGCCGAGGGGGTCTATCGCTTCGCCTCGGAGCCGGCGGTGGCGGACCTGGACAACGACGGCCACGCCGAGATACTCGTCGCCTCGTGGCCGCAGAAGGTGGCCGGGCTGACCGGCCGGCTGCACGTCCTGGACTATCTGGGGCGGCCGTTGTACGTGGTGGAGCTGCCGGCCGCGGCGGACGACTGGAACGGCGGCCTGGCCGCGCCGACGCTGGGCAATATTGACGGCGATGCCGACCTGGAGGTGGTGGTGAACACGGCGCACACGGGGCTGGTGGCCTACGACCTGCCGGGCACGGCGCAGGCGCGCGTGTTGTGGGGCACAGGGCGGGGGAATGCGGAGCGTACTGGCTCGCTGCTGCAGGGCTCGCTGGAGCGCTCGTGGAAAGGGGCCACGCCGGTGCGGCCCGCGCCCGGCCAGGTGGTGGCCTACACGTTGGTGCTGGTGAACCCCGGCCCGGCGCTGCCGGGAGTGCGCGTGACCGACACGCTGCCGCTGGAGGTGACCTACCTGGGCAACCTGTGGGCCTCGGCGGGGAGTTACGGGGCGGCGGGGAACGTCATCACCTGGACGGGGACGGTGGAGGCGGGCGTGCCAGTGACGCTGACCTTTGGCGCAACGGTCAGCCCGGCGTTGAGCGGGCGGCGGGCGGTGGTCAACACCGCCTGGCTGGACGACGGGGCGGGCACGCGGCTGGAGCGCCGGGCGACAGTCATTGTCAACGGGGTGGGGGTGTATCTGCCGGTGGTGATGAGGTATTGAGGGGACACGAAGTACGCAGATACGTGTTGCGTGTTGCGTGGTGCGTGTTCCGCAGGCCACGGGTGTTCTGCGGGCCACGGGTGTTCCGCAGGCCACGAGTGAATTCGTGGCCTGGTACTGGAAACACGTTAAAACGTGTTCAGCGGCCGTTTTAACCCGTTTCAACGGGCTTTGCGTCGGATGTACTCATCCGCATCAGCCGTCGAATTCATTCGGCGGCGACGGCGTGCCGAGGATCATTCGCTCTACCTCAGACTTGGCCTCTGCCACTATGCGTTCTGCTTCCTGCTGCAACACTGCGGCTCGCTCTATCCGACGCTGGACTTCGTCAGCGATCTCTTGTTGCTTCTCGATTGCAGGTACAGGTACCTGGATGTTCTCTACCTGGTCTGGATAGATCCGCTTACGTCCGCTGTGTCCGCTTGCCAGTGCCTTGAGTAGCACAGCGAGGCGGCTGGAGCGCAGGATCAATTTAAGATACGCCGCCAGGATGAGTTCTTCTTTCACCTGGTATACCGGGTACTCCGAAGTAACCGCCACTCTACCCAATTCGTTTGGAACCAGGCTGATAGCACCATTGCGAGCGTCTATCTTGGAGTAGATGAGGTCACCTGGCTGGGCAAAATAGAGCGTGCCCTTGACGTCAGTGCGCCACGACGGGATGTCGCGCGGTTCGATAGTACCATCAAAGTGCAGCGTGATAAGTTGTAGGTTGCCAAAATCGTACTTGTCGCGGTCCACTTTTTCCCGTCGTGCGGTGAGTAATGTGCCCAAGGGTCGTAGTACTTCGGTGTCCTCCATCTCGCCTTGCCACCGGTAACGCTTAGGATCAAGGCGGCTCACTCTGTGCCGCCAAACGGTGAAGGATGCTGGTCCGGCGTTGCCCTCTTCCGAATGAGGATCAGCACCCCAATCGTGTCCGACTTGATTAAGCACATATTCGTCTATAGTTGCCAGTAGCCGGCCTGCTTCTGCCTCCAACTCTCGCTTGCGGCGGTAGGCAGCATCCATTTTGTCAGCGATGGCGTCCTGGATAGGGCGCGGAGGAACCACAGCTTTCAAGCCACAGATTTCCTGGGAGTTGATATTGGGCTGAGCTGATCTGCCAGATACTCGGGCAACCTGAAGTTTTCCGAACCTGCTGTTAAGGAACAGAGACACGTACTCTGGATTGAGATCCCGGCCAACCCGGAACGTAATGCTGTATGAACCGTTAACGCTCCCCGCAAGTTGGGCAGGGACACGGCACGTATCACCCACATTGACCCCACTTCTGACCATGACCAGGTCATCTTCCCGTAGGCGGTACCGGTCTAGACCAGGGTGAACGGATTCATCCAGATACACAATGTCGCTCAGGTCAAAACGACCGTCCCGTATGTTCATCGCGCGGATGAATAGGATGCCCTCATTGCTGTATTCTGGTGGGACGCCTGCGCCGTAGTGAATCTCCTCAATGAGATCCCCAAGTACGCGGTTCGGGTGAGTACTCCCAGCAAGTGCTTCCAGGTTCTGACGGAATTCAGGCCTGTAATAGTAGGGGGCAAGTTTGGTGTCTATCTCTCCCCGCTCCACCCGAAAGCAGAGCGGGTTACTCAGAAAAAATCGGTGTGCTCCCGCTTGAACTGGCGATAGGCCTCGACGATGGCGGGCAGGTCGTTCTCGTCATCCTTGCCGGTGGCGGTGTAGCCCACGTGCTCCGCCATGGCCATAAAGATTGGATAGTCCTGCTCCCGGTCTTCCTCTTCCTTCCACTTGCGCAGGAAGAGCAGTGACGCCTTGACCCCCGCCCCGGCGGGCACGAAGGTGTGCTGCGGCAGGCTCACCACCGCCAGCACCCGCGCCTCCCGCATGACGAAGTCGCGCACGTGCTGGAGCGAGGAGTTGGTCAGGATGCCGTCGGGCAGCACGATGCCCATGCGCCCGCCCGGCTCCAGCAGTTGCAGGCAGCGCTCAATGAACAGGATCTCGGTGCTCTGGCTGTTGCGCCGCTGCACCTCGCCGCCCAGTTCGTAGGTGTCCAGGTAGGGATGTGCCTCTCCGCTGCGCACGCGCGTCACCTTGGCCCCGAAGGGTGGGTTGGTCATCAGGAGCGTGTAGGTGCCTGGCTCAACGGTAATGTTGTCGCCCATCCCATTGATCTCGTCGAAGACCTGCAGGGCATCGGTGCATTTGATGTTGGTGTGGCCGTCCTCGTGGATGATCATACCCATCATGGCCACGCGGCTGATCTGCTCGTTGATCTCGATGCCGTGCAGGCGGTACAGCGCCCAGTCGTGCCAGGAGCGGTAGGCGTTGGCAGGATCGAGGCGGGCCTCGGCGTCCCGCCGCACCTGGTCCAGCGCCTGCAATAGAAACCCGCCTGACCCACACGCCGGGTCAATGATTTTATCGCGCCGGTTGGGTTCGAGCATGTCCACCACAGAGTTGACCAGGTTGCGGTGGGTGAAATACTGGCCCATCTCGCCACGGAACACCACGCCCAGGAACTTTTCAAAGGCCGCGCCCTTCACGTCCAGTTTCATGCGGTCCAGGCTGACTCCCTGCAGCACCTGCACCACGCGATACACCAGGTGTGGCTCGGCCTCGATGGAGCGCTGGAATACGGACGGAGCGGTCTCCTGGGCCTCCTGGTAGATGCCCTGCACGCGGGCCATGACCTGGTCCACACTTTCGTTCGTGCCGCACTGGAAGGCGTACGCTTCGCCAAGGCTCGTGTGCATCCGTTCGTCCTGCAA
>Ga0307376_10004223_pt1 | contig 13204 bp, 17 predicted proteins | sample TR2MG_FD_202536 | JGI IMG/M metagenome (GOLD analysis project Ga0307376, IMG submission 202536) | Soil microbial communities from Risofladan, Vaasa, Finland - TR-2 | ecosystem: Environmental > Terrestrial > Soil > Coastal area > Acid sulfate soil | place: Finland: Risofladan, Vaasa | collected... | reverse complement strand
TTTCTAGCTACGGAACTCAATCTGTAGATACTTCAGACTTGTCAAGCTTTACAAGCTTTGCAGACTTAACAAGCTCTGACGTACAAGGCTGGGTAGAAGCTGCTATGGGTGAAGAAGCTGTTGCAAATTTAAAAGCTGGTTTAGATGCTCAAATCGCTTTAAAAATTACACCAACATCTGTTACTAAAACAATCGGATAATTTTAATAATATAATAAAAGGAGAACCAAAATGGAGAAGAAACAATTTTTATTAGGCATGTTACAACTAATTGATGTAGCAGCTAAAAGAGGATCTTGGAACGGTGACGAGTTAGAGTTCGTTGCTGTCCTAAGAAGAGAGGTGGTTGAGCAACTCAAAGAGTTTGCTGAGCCAGAAGAATCCGTAGAAACTACCGAGGAGGAAAGTGATAATGGATAGTATAATGAGTATGGTTACTTGGATAACTACAATCGTTACCGTTGCTTCAATCGTAGCAGCGTCAACATCTACACCCAAAGATGATGAATGGATTGGTAAGCTGTATAAGTTTATTGATCTGTTGGCTATCAATATAGGTAAAGCCAAACAATAAAATAAATGTCTGAAGCTGTTGCTTTAATAACCGAGCTAGGTTTTCCTATTGCAGCGGCTTTAGGCCTAGGCATGTTTGTCTGGAAGCTTATTAATCGTATTATTGATGGTATGGAAACCAAACTTGATACTTTAGATGAAAAAGTTCAAACAAGTTTAAATACGATGGAAGAACGAGTATCAACAAAACTTGATAGTCAATACGGTATTATTGTAAGCTTGATAGACAGAGTAAGAGCCTTAGACAACCAAAGTATTCGACAAGACGTTCTGCTCAAAACTTTATTGGGAGTTCCTAATTTAGTTGATATTGATAAAATTGCAAAAGCGGATAGAGATGACCAAAGAAAAGACTGATAGTATTTGGATATATAGAATAGCATTTGGATGCTTATTATTCTTTACATTATTAATACTAACTAATCCGTTATGGGCCGATGAAATGGTTCATAAATTCAAGTCGCCATCATTTTCCGGTATCGGCACTTCTGCCCACTATCTTACAATAGAGAACCAACAATATACTCGTAAAATGACGCTTAAAGCAGAACTAAAAGCGTTACAAGATGAAATAGAAAGAGATAAGGAAAATACTACTTTAGCTAGGTTTATACGTAATCTAGAGTCTAGAATTTACGCTCAGCTATCAAGACAGTTGGTAGAAAATTTATTTGGCGAAACTCCAAGTGATAGCGGCGTATTAGAATTAGAGGGTAATAGAATAGAGTATAATGTTGTTGACGGAATTATAACTTTAAATATAACAGACTCAGATGGTAATACGACAACTATATCTCTTCCTATCGGCAGTTTTACTTTCTAGTTGCGCGTTAATAATAGATCCGTTAGAAAATAATTTACCTCCCATACAAAAAATAGAAAAGCCAGAAGTTGGCACCCTTTTAGTTCCAGAACTTGCTAATATAAAAGCTAATAACAAAACCAAGCCTGTTGTAGCCATTTATCAAGGATCTTTTGCCGATCAAACCGGCCAAAGACGAAGCAATAGTTCGTATGCAACTTTTTCTTCCGCTGTTACTCAGGCTCCAGATGCCTATCTTATTAGAGCTTTAAAACATGCTGGTAGTAATTACGATGGTTTTTTTGAAGTTGTAGAGCGTGTTGGCTTAGACAACGTAACCAAAGAACGTCAGATTATTCGCAGTACCAGGCAAGAATTTAAAGAAGATACAAAACTTCAGCCTTTGATGTTTGCTGGTTTGATAATGCAAGGAGGCGTGATATCATATGAAAGCAACGTAAAATCTGGTGGCGCAGGTGCTAGATATCTTGGGATAGGAATGTCTAGACAATACAAACAAGATACCGTTACCATATCCTTACGAACAGTTTCCGTCAGTACCGGCAAAGTACTGCTAGAGGTTCTCGTAACCAAAACAATATTAAGTGCATCTATTGACCAGGATGTGTTTAGGTTTATAACCGATTCAACAGAACTTGTTGAAATAGAAAACGGTTTAGTTAGAAACGAATCTATTAATATTGCCTTACAAACAGCTATAGAAACAGCTGTATTACAAACAATAAAAGAAGGAACAACAAAGGGATATTGGAAGATATATGAATAAAAATGATATAGGGGTAATAAGCTATTACAGTATATTAGGACTAACTTTTTTTGGATTATCTGCTTATTCTGCAGATAACGAAATATATGTTGAGCAGTCCGGAGCAACAGCAAATATAGATTTAGAGCAATTAGGCTCATCTAATATTATAGGTGGTCTTAACTCTGTCGCAGGTACGCTTACCGCTCTAGATTTAGACGGTTTAAATTTAACGCTAGATATAAACCAAATAGGTAATACCAATAAATTCTTAGGTGACATCCTAGGCGATAATATTACTGGCTTTTTTGAGTTTGATGGGGATGGTAATAACTTTACTATACAAGGAGATCCAACAGATACTTATGGAATAGACAGTTCTGATTTTAATGTTGATGTTACCGGAAGCTCTAATACCTTTACGTTAGATGTAGGTACAAGTGCTTTAGCTTCAAACCTTGATTTAGACTGGATAATTAACGGCGACAGCAACACCTTTGATTTTGATATAAACTATGATGGTGCTACTAATTATGTTGATGTAGACGGAGATAGCAATACAATAAACTTTACAGGAAGCGGATATGCAGGCGGATATTTCTACCTCGACCAAACAGGTAACAGCAGAACATTTAATATCATACAATCGTCAACGCTTGCAGCAGACTGGTTACGAATTAATTCTACTGGTTCTAACGGTACTATTTGCGTCGTTCAAAACGACGGCGGAACAACTACCAGCTGTTGATGTAGGAAACATATCTGAACTTTCAGGTTCTGCTAGAGTTTTAAGAGAAAAACCGTATAATGCCGAGTTGGATTTTGACATCCAACAAAACGATGAGGCTGTAACAACGAATGGTCGTATGGCTATTACGTTTTTAGATGACTCAAAAGTAAAATTAACGGAACATTCTCAACTAACAATAGATGAATATATCTTTGACCCAAATCCTAGTAAATCTAAAATGGCTATCACCTTTGGTTTGGGTACGGCTAGATTTATTACTGGTTCTTTAAATAAGATAGATAAGTCTAATATAGACCTTAAGACTCCTACCGCTAATATAGCAATCAGAGGAACAGACTTTACAGTTACTGTAGACGAAACAGGTCGTAGTTTATTAATACTTTTACCAGATGAATTTGGTAACACCAGCGGCGAAATATTGGTAACAACTGCGATGGGAACTGTTACCCTTAATAAACCTTACGAAGCTACAACCGTAGACGTATTTGAAAAATCTCCAAGCTCTCCTGTTATTTTAGATCTTACCTTAGATATTATTGACAATATGCTGATTGTAAATCCTCCTAAAGAAGAAGCCGTTTTAGAAGAAACAGTACAAACGCAAAAGAAAAACATATTAGATTTTAACGATTTAGATATAGATTACTTAGAAGAAAATTTTTTTAAAGAAGACGAACTAGAATTTACCGAGTTAGATATAAATTATCTTGACGTAAACTTTTTAGAAGATTTACTAGATGTTATAGATGCTTTACAAGAAATAAAACAAGAAGATCAGTTGGCCCAAGATGCTACATCTATAAATTTAGTTGGTACTAATTTAGGCCAGGACTTAAATACGCAAATTACATCTTACGTAACTGGAGAAATACTTACTTTGATGAGAAATGTTAGCGATACTGCTAGAGTAGATATAGATTCATCTGGTAGCTATACTGTTATTTTTATACAAGATGGCGTATCTAAAATAATAAAAGTAAACGGAGGAACGGGTAGTACAATAAAAATAACCCAAAGTAATTAATAAATAATATGAATAAATTATTATTACCAATACTTATAATACTAGGATTGCCTTTAGTATTTCAAAGCACACCTACAGAAATATTAAAACTAAAAATATTTGACGCTTTTGTTCAAACGCCAGAACCATCTGGTCACTTTACTATTTTAAATATTACCGAAGAAGATATAGACGCAGAAGGCGGTTGGCCTATACCCAGACAAAGATTGGGAAATATACATGCAGAACTAATAGAAAAAGGTGCGTTAGGTGTGGGTTGGGTTGTTAGCTTTCCGCATCCCGATAGATTTGGGGGCGATAGATTTTTTGCAGAGTCCTTAAAGTATGGTACATCTATTTTGGCTTCATTTGAATACCCAAATCAAATATACCCAAAAACAGTTGGTACGGTCATCAAGGGTCCTGATGTTGGTGGTATGCTAGCAAAGGGTGTGGTACAGAATACTCACAACCTTAGAAACGATTATATACAAGAAGGTATATCTGCTGCACCCACCGATCTTGATAATCTGGTTAGAAGAATCCCTTTATTGTTTAGAACCCCAGACGGATACGTAAGTTCTTTTGGTACAGAAGTATTAAAAAGCTTAGCAGGAGCAAAAACCTATATTATTAAAACCAACGAGCTTGGTATTGAGGAAATTACTGTTCAAGGATTGCCTCCTGTTAAAACTGATAGTCTTGGTCGTAAGTGGATTAGTTGGGTAAAGACTCCAGAAACTAATTTACAAGAAATGGATGTAGAAGGTAAGTTTGTTTTTCTTGGAATAACTGCTCCTGGAATTATGCCTCAAGTTGCAACTCCGGCTGGATTATTAGAGCCACATAAAATTCAAGCAGCATTATCTGAGTCAATTCTTATTCAAAACTCTCCAAGAATACCAGAATGGCATTTAGCAGCCGAAATTTTAATTTTGGGAATTTTTGTGTCGCTGACATGGCTCACAATTAATTATCTCGGTGTAGTTAAGGGTATAAGTATCGCTACAATTTTGCTTTTAACCACGGGCTTCTCAGGCGTTTTTAGCATTCAGAAGGGCATTTTATTAGATTTTTCATGGACTTTTATCTCTCAAATCATAACTTCTACCGTTGCTTTCTATATAAACTACAAAAAACAATATAAACTACGTCAAGAGATTAAAAAACAGTTTGAACATTATTTAGATCCAAGACAAGTAAAACAATTACAAGACAATCCTGAGTTGTTAAAACTTGGTGGCGAGAAAAAATATTGCACATTTTTATTTACAGACGTTAGAGGTTTTACATCTTTATCAGAAAAACTAGACCCAGAAGAAGTTACAGATATAATGAATAGAGTACTTACTGAACAAGTTAATTGCATTCAAGCTCATGGTGGTATGGTTGATAAGTTTATAGGCGACGCATGCATGGCCATATTCAATGCCCCCTTATGTATAGATGACCATGAAAAACGTGCCGTCGCCTGTGCCCAAGATATGCGTACAGCGATTCGCATGTTACAAAAAGAATTACCTGAACCTATTGCAATTGGTATTGGTGTAAATTCAGGAGAAGCAGTAGTGGGCAATATGGGATCTAATACTAGGTTTGATTACTCAGCTATAGGTGATGCGGTAAATACAGCAGCCCGTCTTGAGTCTGCAACGAAAGAAGCTGGTGTTGACATACTAATTGGTGAAGCTACAATTAAGAAAACGCAAAATGGTGTTTTTCATAAAAAAATATACGTAAAAGGAAAAAAGAAACCGTTAAAGGTTTATACTATATAAATGGCGACAACAAGACCAACAACATTAACTGTAGCGGCAGATCTTGCCAAGCATGAGGCCCAATGTTCTGAGCGTTGGAAGACAGCCTTTAATGAATTTGCTGATATAAAAAGCGAAATATCTTCTATTAATAATACAATTAAAATGACAACCTTTGGAGTATTTGGCTTTATAGGCGCTCTAGCTATAGCCTTGGTATCTGTTCTACTATGAAATTTAAAGGATTATTAAAAAACGTTGTAGGCGCAGTAGCTCCTACACTTGGTACAGCTTTGGGTGGACCTATGGGCGGTATGGCTGCGAATATGATATCCGAAGTATTGGGAGTTCCAAATAATCCCAGATCTATTGAAACAGCAATTCAAAATGCAACTCCAGAACAAATGCTACAGCTTAAAAAAGCTGAAAAAGACTTTGAGATAAAAATGAAAGAGCTTGAAGTTGACATCTTTGCTTTAGAAGCAAAAGAAAAAGAAAACGCTAGGGGTTACTTTTCTAAAGACTGGACTGCAAGAATAATTGGTATAGCAACTATAGGTGGCTTTTTAGGTTATATATTTTTGGTTACGTTACAACCGCCAGAACAAAACTCAGAAGCTTTAATTAATTTAGTATTAGGATATTTAGGTGGATTGGCTAGCGCAATTATTTCGTTTTATTTTGGGGCTTCTAACTCAAGCAACAAAGGAGACTAATATGAATATATCTCAAGAAGGCTTATGCCTTATTAAAAAGTTTGAAGGCTGCGAGCTTGAAGCTTATAAATGCGCAGCTGGAGTTTGGACTATAGGATATGGTTCTACTAAAGGTGTAAAAGAAGGCGATACTATAACTCAAGAAGAAGCCGACCATCTTTTATTAGAAGAAATGAAAGAGTACGAAGGATATATAAACGATTTGGTTGAAGTGGATCTAAATCAAAATCAATTCGACGCTTTGGTATCTTGGGTATTTAACCTTGGCCCTGCTAATTTAAAAGCGTCTACGATGTTAAAAGTTTTAAACAATAAAGATTATGAAGATGTGCCTGCGCAAATGCAAAGATGGAATAAAGCAGGCGGAAAAGTTTTAGAAGGTTTGATAAGAAGAAGAAACGCAGAATCTCTACTATTTGAAGGCAAGGAGTGGGGAAAAATATAAGGAGATAAAATGCCACATGCTACAACGCGTATTGCGTTAGCAGGTGAATATTTGGCAGCGTCATATTTGATGAGATATTGCGACTCTGTTATTTTAGCTCCAGCAGGGCATCGTTCCGATTTAATTTTAGATCATCAAGGTCAACTCTATAAAGTACAAGTAAAGACTACAAACAGCACTTATAAGCGCAGAGGAGCTGATTACTATCGTTGGGAAATACGAACTAGCAAAAGAACTCAAGATAACATTCGACAAAATAAAATGGTAAGATATGGAAACGGGCAAATAGATATGTTTTGCCTTGTTGCTTTGCCTATTAATAAGGTTTTCTTTGTTCCTTATACAGAAGATGGAAACCAAACAGAATATGCAAAGACAGCAAAAAATTTAAAAGATATTGACTCAAAAGAGTCTTTGATTAAAACTTTACTAACAATAAATAAAATACCAGAATTAGAGCCTTTAAATGACCTTACAGAAAGCAGTATTTAACCCAGGTATCAACAGAGAAGGTACCGATTATAGTAACGAGGGCGGTTGGTTTGACGTCAACTTAGTTCGTTTTAGAAAAGGATATCCAGAAAAATTTGGAGGATGGACTAAAAATACTTCTAATACTTTTCTTGGAACTTGCAGAGCTTTGCATCCTTGGGTTGCTTTAGAAGGAACTAAATACTTAGGACTTGGTACCACTTGGAAATATTATATAGAAGAAGGTTCTAACTTTAACGACGTTACGCCTATAAGAACTACTACAGCAGCAGGAGATGTTACCTTTGCCGCAACAGATGGATCTTCAACTATTACTGTAAGTGATACTGCGCATGGCGCAGTTAAAAACGATTTTGTTACGTTTTCAGATGCAGTAAGTTTAGGTGGCAATATAACAGATGCAGTTTTAAACCAAGAATATCAAATAGTATCAGTAACAACCGATACTTACACCATTACAGCCAAAGATACAAACGGCGATACCGTAACAGCAAACTCAAGTGATACAGGAAATGGAGGCTCAAGTACTGTAGGAACTTACCAAATAAACGTAGGACTGGATGTATATATACCTGGTACTGGTTGGGGCTTAAACGGTTGGGGCGAGGGAACCTTTGGTTCTGCTACAGCTTTATCTGTAATAAACCAGCTAAGACTTTGGACGCATGATCACTTTGGCGAAAACCTAATAATGAATGTTAGAGGCGGTGGTATCTATCAATGGACAGAAAATAATGGTACCGATACTAGAGCTGTAGACATGTCTAGTATATCAGGAGCTAACTTGGTTCCAACCGTAGGCTTACAAGTTATTACTTCTGAAAAAGATAGACATTTGATTGTATTGGGCGCAGATCCTTTAAATGGTACAGGTACAGCTAGAACCGGTACAGTAGATCCGATGCTTATAGCTTTTTCTGATCAAGAAGATAATTTACAGTTTGAGCCTTTAATTACTAATACTGCTGGTTCGTTAAGACTATCATCTGGCTCATCTATTATTGGAGCTGTTAAATCAAGGCAAGAGATACTTGTATGGACTGATACTGCTTTATATAGTATGCAGTTTGTTGGACCGCCTTATACTTTTGCAGTAAACCTAGTAAACGAAGGAACAGGATTGGTTGGCCCTAAAGCAGCAGTAACAGCGCCTTCAGCTATTTACTGGATGGGGTACAATAATTTTTATAGCTATAACGGTAGCGTTCAAACCATACCCTGTAACGTTCATAATTACGTATTTGGCGATATCAACTTAGTACAGTCATTTAAAATAAACGCCTTTACTATTGCTGATAAAAACGAAGTAGGTTGGTTTTATTGTTCTTCTAGCAGCGACGAAATAGACAGATATGTTATTTATAACTATATGGAAAACCTTTGGACGTATGGCCAACTAAGCAGAACGGCTTGGCTAGATGCTGGTATAGAAAACTTTCCAAGAGCAGTAAACGGCGGATATTTATATCAACAAGAAATAGGATTTGACGCAGACGGATCTCCGATGACTAACGTTTTTATAGAAAGTTCTGACTTTGATATAGGCGAGGGCGATCAATTTACTTTTATACGAAGAATTATTCCTGACTTTAAATTTATAGAAAACCAAAATAACGGCTCAATTAATATTGTTGTTAAAACCAGAAACTTTCCTGGAGATTCTTTAACAACTAATTCAACAAACGAAATAAGCGAAACAACGCAACAAGCGTATGTTAGAGGCAGAGCAAGACAAATGGTATTACGCTTTGAGTCAAACGACGACGCTGATAACGACGGTAACTTAGGTATTGGTTGGAGATTGGGGGCGACCAGAATAGATATTAAAGCTGACGGTAGAAGATGAGCAAACTATTACAAACTCAACTACCGATTGCTACAGGTGAATATGTGCCAGCTTCTGTTTTTAATAGACTTATAAGAATTTTAGAGATAAACTTAGGATCAGTAGATCCAGATAATACGATACAATTGTCGACTACTGAACGTGATTCTTTGAATTTTAATCAAGGCACGCTAATATTTAATACAACAACAGAAACGCTACAAGTATTTGACGGGACTGAGTTTATTGATTTAACGAGCCATCGCACTTACTTAACAGGAGTTTCTGCTACATCAGCGTTAGGAAGCGTAACAGTTTCAACGCCTTAACATATGGAACAACATGCTAGCAGAAAAAATATATTTAGAAGAACAACAATACAAGCTTAAAAATCTATTACTCGCATATCCGTCTGATTGGTTTTTAAACAAAGAAACCCTAGAAAAAGCCAAAGCATCTCTTCCAAATATCGTAGACTTTTATAAGAGTATGGGAGTTAGTAACCAAGAAGATAATCCTTTAACAAGCGTTATATCAGAGCCTTTAAAAGAGGTATATACCGTTCCTTTGTTTTCAGAAAAGTTTTGCCAAATATTGTTAGATGAAATAAACAATATGCAAGAACATTTTTCATTTTGCCCGAATCCAGAAGAAGACGAACTTAGACAAATACCAGAAATAGTTTTAAGTGAAAAATGTCCAGAGTTATACAACTCTTTGCTACACGTAGTTCAATCTTTTATTAATCCAATCTTATTAACGATATGGAACCGCCACGTTACAGGTGGCAATATACAGATAGCAAATTATAATTTAAAAAATAAAAAACAAGGTGCTTGGCACCACGACGCCAGTTCAGATGTTAGTATTGTAGTACCCTTAAATACAGGCGACTACAAAGGCGGCGGAACAGAATTTTTAAACAGGGGAATCGTAGAGCCTTTACCGACAGGTAACGGTCTAATATTTCCCAGCTATACTCACCTACATCGAGGTTTAGCAGTTGAGGAAGGCGATAGATATTTATTGGTTTTTTGGCTTAATTCTGAGGAAGAATCAATTAACAGTCGAGAAAATTAAGGTTACAATAGTATGATGAATAAAATAGACAATAGCGGACAAGGATTAGCAAAACTAGGTAGAGATGAAGACCAATATATGGCTCACGTCGCCCAAGGCGAAATGGTCGTACCACCTATTATCTCTCCAGAAACAAGGGCTCGTATAGAAGCTGAGATGAAGGCTGTAGGCCTATCTCCGGATGAATATACTGTTGGCGCAGGTATGTCTATTAATCCTATTACAGGAATGCCAGAGTTCGGTTGGCTAAAGAAAACATTCAAACAAGTTAAAAAAGTAGTTAAAAAGTTAGCTCCAATAGCAGCGGTAATACCTGGTCCTTGGCAAGGACCTGCAATTATGTATAACAGAGGTAAGGCTGTTGTAGATTTAGCTAGAGGCAAGGGTGATCTTGGTACAGTTATCGGCGCATTTGCAGGCGGTAAAGCAGGAGCTGCAGGAACTGCTGGAAAAGGAAATATTTTCTCAAATATAAAAGAGTTTGTTACTAAAGGATCAGACGGCGTAGGATTATTTGGTAACTTAGGAAAAGGTATCGGCGGTTTAAAAGATAAAGCCGGAGAATTTTTGTTTAAAGGCGATGACGGCGTAGGTCTTTTCGGAAATATAGGAAAAGGTATAGGAAAGTTTTTTGGCGGCGGAATGGGTCAACAAGAACTGCCTGAAGGTTTTGAACCAATAATGGGAACAGATGAGTATGGGAATACAGTATTAGAAGGATATAAGGATGCTGAGGGTAAAACATATACAGCTGCAGAAGGAATGTTTTTAATGGAAGCTGCAAACCCAGTACAAAGATTTTCAGGATTAGTTGATCCGGACAGTTTTGCGGATAAAATTTTAAATATAGACCCAAACAAAGGAACAGGTCCGCTTAGTTTTCTTACAGGAGGCGGAGACTCTAAAGGAATGTTCGGCGGAGGCCTAGGCGCAGCTGCACTCGCTGGATTGCTTGGTAAAGTAACTTACGAATCAGCCAAAGAAAGAATGGGTGGTTTGGCTGAAACTCCAGCCGTAACGATGGATCAACTTGGCAGATACCAATTATCAAAAGAATTAGGAACAGATGGGACTAGAGGCGAGTTTGGTTTAGGACCAGCTCCAAAAGCTTTAGAGTTTGCTGGAGGCGGACCAGTATACGGTTACGAAGGCGGAGGAATTGTAAGACAATATTTTAATATGGGTGGAGTCGCTGAATTAGATATGAGAGATGGTGGCGAATCAGCAGGCCCAGGTACAGGTACTTCAGACGATATACCTGCGATGTTAAGCGACGGTGAATATGTGATGACTGCAAAAGCAACCAGAGGTGCTGGCGCATTTAACGTAAAGAAAAATAAATCAGGTATAGAACTTGTTCAAGGCGGTAAGCCATCTCGTAAAAAAGGCGTAGAAAACATGCGCGAACTAATGGATATTTTTGAGGCAATATAATGGCAGAACCTATTAACCCAGTATTAAAAGATATAACAAGACGAGAAACTATCTCTGATCCTTTTTTAAGAGAATTATATTTTGGTTCCCCAGACTACGAAGGTTTATTAGCAGGTTCAAGAAGAGCAGCTCAAAGATATTTAGATATGGGTCCAACGATGAGAAAAACGGCTGGTCTTTCTCCTTTGGAAACTGCTGCTATCCAACAAGCATACGGCGGTATCGGTGGATACAAGCCATATTTACAAGCTCAGGAACAAGCTTTGCTTGGAGGTATGGGTTTAATTGGTGAAGAGAGAGGATTGTTAGATGAGGCTATAGGAGCAACTAGAAGATCTGGCGCTTTACAACAACCTTACTTTGCGCAAGCAGAGCAACAATACGGAGCTGGTCTTGGAGACTTGATGAGCAGCCTTGGCAGACAAGGACCTTCAGCAAGAGATTATCAAAGAGCTTCTTTAAGAGGTTTTGACCCAAGATCAACAGCGGCATTCTACGATCCGTTTGAACAGCAAGTCGTACAACAAACCATTCAAGATGTGATGAAAAGCGGCGCTCAGCAAGATATAGCAGCAAGAGCAAGAGACATACAATCAGGCGGTCAATCTGCATTTGGTTCAAGAGCAAGACTAGGTGCCGGCGAAAGACAAGCAGCTTTAGGTAGAGGTTTAGGCGAAGCTCTAGCAAACATACGTTCTCAAGGTTTCGGAACTGCGCAACAAAGAGCTATCGAAGAATCTAGGTTTGGTAGAGGAGCTCTTGAAAGAGCAGGTGAAAGAGAAGCAGGATACGGTCAAACTTTAGCAGGCGCAAGACGTGGATATGCTGGAGATATAATGGGATTAGGAAGAGAAAGAGGAGAGCTAGCCAGAGGTATTGGCGCATCTCTTGCAGGATACGGCCAACAACTGGGCGGAATAGGCGGCAGAATGGCTGGCTTTGGAAGTCAGTTAGGCGGACTAGGAGAGAGTTATCAGCAAATGGGTATGAGAGAAAGAGAAGAGCTGATGGGTCTAGGCAGAGTGCCAAGAGACTTGATGGAAACTCAATACGGCAGAGAATACGATTACAGAGAAGCGATGAGACAAGATCCGATGAGAGCTATGCAGTTTATGCAAGGCTTTGCTCCTCAGTATCAAGCAGGCTCAACTCAAGTTGGAAAAACTTACGGCATGCCTATTGATCCAATGCAACAAGGTTTAGCTGCAGGTTTGGGAGCTTACGCTAGCTTGATGCCAGGACAGGCTCCATATGGATATGGAGCAGGAACAACAACAGGCTAATGAATATACTACAAAGAAGAATGTTTCAAAAGGGTGGAGAAGCTACTCCTAGTTTTACTCTTGTTGATCCGGGCAGGAGTATAACCAGAGAAGAAATGACAGGCTTTGGTGCGGGTATTGGCGGAGGTAGAGATCCTTTAGCCGCAACTTTAATGAGCGCTAAAAAAACTGAACTTATGGATATAGTTGCTGATGAAACTGGACAGCTTTATGGTAAAGAAGGAGACAGACTTATACCTATAGATATGGCTATGGGAAGAACTCCTAGAGAAGCCCTT
>Ga0307376_10004219_pt1 | contig 13210 bp, 11 predicted proteins | sample TR2MG_FD_202536 | JGI IMG/M metagenome (GOLD analysis project Ga0307376, IMG submission 202536) | Soil microbial communities from Risofladan, Vaasa, Finland - TR-2 | ecosystem: Environmental > Terrestrial > Soil > Coastal area > Acid sulfate soil | place: Finland: Risofladan, Vaasa | collected... | reverse complement strand
TGCGAGTTGGATTGGTGATGACTGCATAGAGGCATCAAAGATGCCGATATACGTTGATGTAGAGGAATATGAGTATACTCCTCCAATCGACTGACGCCTGACTTATCATTCCGATCCCCTGTATTTGGCTAGGTGGCAGCTTCAAATCGCCCCTTAACTTCGGGGTTAAGTAGCCGGCGGGGCCGCTGTCCCTTAATAATCCGAGCAATTTCTTCGTAGGGTCGCTGTCTATACTTAAGGACTGATTGCTCAGAATAGTAAGCTGAATGAGCAGTGATTATCACATTTTCCAGTCTAAGCAAGGGGTGGTCTAAACCAACGGATTCTCTTTCTAAGACATCTAATGCGGCACCGGCGATATATCCTTGGGTTAGAGCGAGGTATAAGGCCTGTTCATCGATGAACTCGCCCCGAGCACAATTGATAATATAAGCTGTATGTTTCATCATCTTAAATTGGTCTATCCCTATCATATGCCAAGCCTTGGGAGTGAAAGCAGCATGCACTGAGACATAGTCCGAACTCTTAAGCAAATAATCAAATGACACCGATTCCACACCCAATACTTCGAATGCAGAGGAAGATACATAGGGGTCAAAAGCGATAATTCTTAATTCGAAACCTTTAGCTTTGGGAACGAGACTTTGCGGAATCCTGCCAAAGCCGATTAACCCCAAGATCTGCCCCTTCAATTGGAACATAGGTGGCAATATCTTTAAGCGTATTTCCTTTTTCTCGTAAGAGTCCCACTTTCCATCCCTGACTGCCTTATCCAAAAGAAAGAGCTTTCTGGCACAGGCAAGAATAAGCGCCATAGTGTGTTCGGCAACCTCTTCCGAGCAATAGTCACCGGGATAGGAAACGTAGATACCATGTTCCGTCGCTGCCCTAATATCTATAGCCTCATAGCCTGTTCCCAAGTTATAAATCAGCTTACACTTACTTAATCTCTCAATAACTTTTCTAGTGAATGGCCTCATCATTGTTATTACCGCGTCAGCCTCTTGGGTAGCAGCGATGATTTCGTCTTCCGTCTGACAAGGCAGAGTAATAAACTCAACACCAATCCTCCGATAGTCCTCTTCATTGTGAGGTATCAGACGATTAGCAACGATCATTACTACTTTAAAAGGCATGTTAATATCCTCTCTTGAATATATTTAGTCCTTTTTTGAAGCAGAATACGCACACTGGTTATAGCTATATCTCTCGAATTTAGCCACCGATGGGGAAAAAACATTGTGACAGCAGTGCCGCCCAGAAATCCTTCAAATATTTTCAGCCTTCTCAGTAAATAGCCCACCTTGGTACCATGTAGAAAAACTAATATTTCTGGGGGATTCTACCTGCTTCGGAATCACTCTCAGCTTTCATAATAACTTGTCTTAGAGAGTGCGTCACGTCGAGTGCTGGCTGACCACATGGTAACACCGGGCTACGGATTTTAGCAAGTTCTTTTTCAATATACTCTATCGGATTGACATAGGCAAGAGATTGGTGCGGGCGGTTGAATTTATATTCTATCAGTCATTCAGTTAGCCGGGAATTGAACTCTTTAGTGTCTAATGACAGATTGAAGTTGTAAAGCCATTCATACTCTAAGGTCTCATGGAATCTCTCTATCTCGGGGTTGTCCTTAGCGGTTTTCACCCTCGAAAAGTGTCCTTGAATACCTAGTTTGGCGGTAGCTCTTAACACCAAGCCCACACGATTTTCTCCCTCATTTTAGCTTCAAGAACATGAACATTACGCTGTTTCCTAATTCTAGTTGGCAAATTATGAGATAGACACCTCTTTTGAAAGCGCCTAGAGGGATTTGAACCCACGCCCCCCGGTTCCGAAGGCCGGTGCTCTTGTCCGCTGAGCTATAGGCGCACAAGCAAATTGGGGTGAACGGTGGGATTCGAACCCACGATCTCCAGGGCCACAACCTGGCGCCTTAACCACTCGGCTACGCTCACCACAACTACAAATATTATACTTTAAAATTGCCGCCACTTTCAACGAAATGAAGAGACAGGATAGACCTGAGATGGCTTAATCATGGCGGGCAATACTGATGGTCCCCTTAAAAATAAAGCTTCCCGGCTTCAGCTCAAGGGGTTACCCCTGAAAAACAGAGTTTTTCAGGGGCTCCCCGATTTATCCACGGGCGTTGGGAGCCCTATGATAAGGAGCGAGGCAACCTCTCCACGAGGTGCTAAGCAAAATGGCCAATAAGCGCTATCACGCCCCACAATATCAGGACGATGCCCACCAGATAATTGAGGATTTTAGGAAAAATCAGTACCACGATACCGAAGATGAGGCTGATTATTCCTCCAATCAGACCTAAATCACCATGTAGTATATTAGGCATAGTTATCACCTCCTGTAATCAAATTACTCTAATATGCCATGAAAACAAGTATTTGAGCAATAGGTACGTTCCCCACTGTCCTGATTCTATCGGGACAAACTTGAATTTGGGCATGCCTCCGAGTAAAATAGCAAACACTATGATTGGATTTGAGCACATGAAGAAAATATCCCGGCCATCCCCGTCTAAAATAGTGCTTTTGGTGATAGACGGCGTAGGCGGTTTACCTCATGCCAAAACCGGTAAAACAGAACTGGAGTCAGCCAGGAAGCCCAACCTGAATCGCATAGCCAGGGACTCTCTTTGCGGGCTCATTGACCCTGTTGGCCCAGGAATTACGCCGGGGAGTGCGCCCGGACACCTGGCAATCTTTGGCTACGACCCTGTCAAATATAATATCGGACGGGGAGTCGTGGAAGCTCTGGGAATAGATTTAGAACTAAAGCCAGAGGATATCACGGCCAGAGGTAATTTCTGCACCGTTGATGACAGGGGAATTATTATCGACAGGAGGGCAGGACGGGTTCCCACAGATAAAAGTACCGAGTTATGCCGCTCATTGAATAATATCGCCATAAATGGCGCTGAGATTTCCGTGTCGCCGGTGAAAGAACATAGATTTGTGCTCATCCTCCGCGGTGAAGCTTTATCTCCTGAGCTGGCAGATTCGGACCCCCAGCAAGCAGGTCTAGCCCCTAAGAAGATAGAGGCGCTATCGCCGCAGGCACAGAGAACCGCGGAAATTGCCAACGAATTCGTGTCTCAAGCAAGAAGCCTCTTACGAGGTGAAACCCCCGCCAACATGGTGCTTCTGCGCGGCTTCTCCCGCTACCCTGACATCCCCTCTATACCTGAGATCTATAAATTAAAGCCGGCAGCTATCGCCACGTATCCTATGTATCGAGGACTGGCCAGGGTGGTGGGGATGCAGATGCTGCCAAGCGGTGAAAGCATGACTGAGCAATTGAACAGCCTGCACCGCTACTATACCGATTACGATTTTTTCTTCATCCATTTTAAGAACACCGATGCCAGGGGGGAAGATGGCAACTTCCGGGCCAAAGTTCAGGCCATTGAGGAACTTGATGATGCACTCCCCAGCTTGCTCAGCTTAGACCCTGAGGTCCTGATTATTACCGGAGACCACTCTACTCCAGCAACATTAGCCATGCATAGCTGGCATCCAGTCCCTTTCATGCTGAGGTCTAGATGGTGTCGCTCTGATAATGTCACCGAGTTCTCGGAAAAAGCCTGCCTTGCCGGCGGTATGGGACGTTTCCCGGCTACGGAAATCATGCCCTTAGCCATGGCCAACGCTTTGAAACTGGATAAGTTTGGCGCCTAGCAAGAGAAAACCCTAAGCACGAACTTCAAAATTCTAAATAAGTACAAAGCACCAACGACTAAAAACCAAAACAAAACTTTGCCAACGACAAAGAGGGGGAATCAAGAATCAGAGGATAAGGGTTCTAAGCAGATGTAGGGCGGCATTTTACATGCCGCCTTTTTGGCGGGGAATAAATCCCCGCCCTACATGCTGAATACCGACTCCTAATTTCGGGGGTTAGGATCTAGAGTCTCGTCCCGACTTGTCGGGATTTCCGGGATCTACTGGCCCTGTTTAGCTCTCTCGCTTAGGCTGAGCTGTTTCCACCAAGCCGGCCTGCTCTAGTGCTTCCATAAGGCGGGCAGCTCTTGGATAGCCAATGCGCAGACGGCGTTGCAGGAAAGAAGCAGAGATATGTTTATATTCTTGTGCCAGGTGCTTTGCTTCTTCCAAAAGAGGGTCGGGAGCAGCAGCTATGCGTCCGCTTAAGGGACGCTCAGTCACTTCATCAAAATCCACATGACTCACTTCAATCTGCCTCTGGTTTCCCCAGAAATATACCAATCTCTCGATCTCAGCATCGGAAACAAGATTTCCCTGAAGTCGTTTAGGTTTACCTGTTTCAGTAGGCATATAGAGCATGTCTCCTCTGCCCAGCAATTTCTCTGCACCTACCAGGTCAAGGATAGTTCTGGAATCTACCTGAGAAGTGACAGCGAAACTAATACGGGTAGGAAAGTTAGCTTTAATAAGCCCGGTCACCACATCTACTGAAGGCCGTTGTGTAGCTACCACGAGATGAATGCCTGTAGCCCGAGCTAATTGAGCTAACCGACAAAGTGTATGTTCCACTTCGTCGAAGGCTGTCATCATTAAATCAGCTAACTCATCAATGATGAGGACTAAGTATGGCAACTGTTCGCCAGGTGAGCAATTTTTGTTATAACTCTCAATATTGCGTGCTCCTGCCTGAGCAAACTGCCGATAGCGATTATCCATCTCCAGATTAAGCCATCTCAAAGCTTTTACCGCCTTATCAGCATCTACCACCACGGGGGCAAGCAAGTGAGGTATGTTATTAAAAGTTACTAACTCCACCCTCTTGGGGTCAATCATGATGAACTGGACATCATCGGGGCTGTTGTGCAGAAGCAAACAGCAAATAACAGAGTTCAGACAAACAGTTTTGCCACTGCCAGTAGCTCCAGCAATAAGCAAATGTGGCATCCTGGTCAGGTCGGCTGCCACGGCTTCACCACCAGCACCTTTCCCCAAAGTGACAGCCAGCTTGGAGCGGGCTTTAATCTTCTGAAAAGCTGCGGTCTCTATCACACTGCGCAGGGCAACTGAGCCAAACACAGTATTAGGAACCTCAATGCCTATGATCGGTTTCCCGGGCACAGGAGCCTCAATCCTGATGCTGGGGGCAGCCAGGGCTAAAGCTAAATCACTAGCCAGAGAAGTGATACGCTCTACCCTTACCCTGGTTCTCGAAACCTCTTCCACCCTCGTTTCATAGCTGCCATTCCTCCCCCTCTCTTTTATTTCTCTATATTTCCTGTCCCATCCGGGCTCAACACCAAACTGTGTCACAGTAGGACCCATGTTAACCTGTACAACCCTGGCTTCTACACCATAGCTAGCTAGAGCTTCCTCAATCAATCGGGCTCGGTTGTCAATATCTTCCTTGTCTAACTGCACCTCAACCGGTTTATCCAGGATGTCAATCGGTGGAAGTTGCCACCCTCCGGGGGTGAGAACTGATTCGTATTGAGAGCGCCAGGCAGGAGGAGCAAGAATCGGAGCAGTCCCGCCTTGTGGGGACTCTGTTTCACCAATTGCCTTTGCTTCAGAGGAGGTGATTCCAGTAGAGATGGTTTCAAGAGAGGTAGGCTGAGAAGGAATAGTCTCAGGACGAGGACGAGCAACTCTGACCAGGGCACGCCAGCTATGCTTGAGAGCATTCCAAACCTTCCCGGGGATGATAAAAACAATGCCCAGAAAAACAAGTCCGGTCACCCGAAGCCCTCCAAAGACATCGGGAGAACCTCTTATGCTTTGCCCAATTATACCTCCCAATGTAGCTTCACTAAGAGGCCCATCCCCAGGAGCAAAGAAAGCAAGCACTCCCCATACCGCAAAAGCTATGGTAATGCCCCCGAGAACCCAATTCCACCGATGTCTCACAACAGAGAACTCCCCCCGCCATACCACCCAGATTAGTAAGCCTGAAGCGATGGCTATTATTATCAAACCCCAACCAAACAATACGAATATCCCTTCCCATAGCACATATAGCAAGACTATTATTATGATACTTAAGATAAGCCTTCGTACCACCGGTGAAGCGACGAAGCTGAAGAAGCGCTTCCCCGCGGACTGTCTTTCTTTTGTTCTTCGCCTCGGCTGAGGCTTGCTTCTCGCTTTAGACACGGAGTTATGCCTCTACGTTATCACCTGCCTTTAGGTTTTTCCTATTTTCACAACCACAGGAATGATGACAGGACGACGATGAATTCGTTCATAGAAGAATCTGTTCAGAGAATCTTTCATTCTGGCATCAACGAAGCCTGGTTCACTCAGACGTCTTCTATCATGATTTAAAGCAGCCAATACCACATCTTGGCCTTGTTCAATCAGTGTTTGTTCCTCCCCGCCATCAACAAAGCCTCGCGTTATAATGCACGGCCTCCCAGCTAGCTTACCACTTTCAGCATCAATAGCAATGGTCACCACGACAACACCGTCTCGCGTAAGTAATTTGCGGTCCTGAAGCACAACATCATTCAGTTCGCCTGTTGTCAAGCCGCTTATATATTTAACTCCGACACGTGTCCTGGCAACTACCTTTCCTGAATCTTGCCCGAGTTCGAGCACATCCCCGTTCTCAAGAACAAAAATATTATCTCTGGGGATACCCATACTTTGCGCTAAATTAGCATGCAAGCACAAATGGCGATATTCCCCATGAACAGGAACAAAGAATTTAGGCTTAACCAAACTAAGCAAAAGCTTCAACTCCTCCCGGCTACCATGCCCGTGGACATGCACTTGCGCTAGCCTGTCATAAATTACATTGGCACCTTGACGGAAAAGGCTGTCTGTAGTCTTGCTAACCAACGCCTCGTTGCCAGGAATAGAAGTTGCTGAAATCACCACAGTATCGCCGGGGACTATCTGAACTTGACTACGGTGGTCCCGATTAGCCATACGCACCAGGGCAGAGGTGGGCTCGCCCTGACTTCCTGTACTCAATATGATGACTCGATGGTGAGGCAAGGTTCTCAGTTCATCCAAACGGCAAAGAACACCGGCGGGGGCAGTAAGATAACCCGTTTTCAACGCCATGTTCACTATCTCCTTCATACTTCGGCCGGTGATAAATACACGGCGATCACGTTTAACAGCAACATCAAGCACCTGCTGAATGCGAGATACAAGAGAGGCAAAGGTAGTTACGATTACTCTCCCCTTTGCCTCGCTAATAATCCGGTCTAAAGTATCTCTAACCACCATCTCCGAGGGAGTATATCCAGAAAGCTCAACATAGGTAGAGTCGGAAAGAAGAAGCAAAACATCCTTCACCCCTAGCACGGCTAATTGGCTGAAGTTAGTAGGCTCGCCAACCGCTGGGGTATAATCAATCTTAAAATCACCACTGTGCACTACAATGCCCTGCGGAGTATGAATTATCAACCCTGTAGAGTCAGGGATACTATGACAAACAGAGAAAAATTCTATGGTGAACTTACCTAGTGTAATTTTGCTCCCCGGGGTGACTACATTCAATTTTGCTTTAGTTTTCACTCCTCGTTGCTTGAGTTCCACGGAAATCAGCTCTCGGGTGAACCTGGTAGCATAAATGGGCGGGGAGAGCCGAGATAAAATATAAGGCAGCGCCCCAATGTGGTCCTCATGTCCATGAGTAATCACTATCCCTCTTAAATTTTTCTGCCTCTCTAAAAGATAGCTAATATCTGGAATAAGTAGGTCAACTCCCGGAGTCTCTTCGCCGGGGAACATAAGCCCGGCATCAATGATAATGATGTCATTGCCATATTCCAATGCCATCATGTTCTTCCCGATCTCACCTAATCCGCCTAGAGGGATGATTCTCAATTTATGTGCCGCCATGGTTCTTCCTCTTAATTTCATTAAAACACAGTCCTAAAACAAGCTTAATTGTTGAGATTCAACTTCATCTTGAAGCAGTTCTTTGCCCTGAGCCAATATCTGCGGAATCTTGAGCATATCCAGTTCAATAGTCCGTCGTAGAGAGCCCTGATGGAGAGCCGCCGCAGGATGATACATGGGGTAACAAATGACACCTTCCACATTTCGTGGCTTTCCATGAATTTTACTTATGCTCTCATTGGGGAAATACCGCGCTAGAGAGCAACGCCCTAGAGTAATAATCATTTGGGGCTGAACTATCTCTATTTGACAGTCGAGCCATTTGCGGCAAGCCTGTATCTCCGCTGGTAGCGGCTCACGGTTTTGGGGAGGACGGCACTTGACCACATTGGCGATATAAACTTCCTCCCGCCGTAAGCCAATTGAGGCTAACAGTTGTTCCAAAAATTGCCCGGCCGGGCCCACAAAAGGACGCCCCTGCTGATCTTCGTGCCACCCCGGCGCCTCACCAATAAAAAGTAAGCTCGCATCTTCAGCCCCCTCACCAGGTACCACCTTAGTGCGATGCTTAGCTAGCTCACAACCCTGGCAAGCTATAATTTCCTCATAAAGTTGAGCTAAAGCTGACATCTAATTCGATGGTATCACATCTACCTTTGTCGGTCAATTTACATCACTACTAAATTGACACCCCTCAACTGACTCACTCCTCTTCCTCTTCCTCATCCTGTTCCCAAATGGGCTCGGTGAATTGGTCAATAAACTCAGCCGTAACTCTCTTCGCTATTCTATCCATCTCCTCATCTACTTGCTTAGCCAGATTGTCAAGCTCGGTCAAGTCAATTGTAATTCCTAACATCTTAGTCAGGATACCAAGCACGGCCAGGGAGGCTCTGGGATTTGCTATTTGCGTAGCATATGCTGGCACTTCGCCCAGCAAGCAAATGCCATCCATCCCCCTTTCCTTAGCCATTCCCAATATCAATCCATTCAATCCAGCAATGCGAAGATTACCTCTAAGCACTACATTATGTTTGTTCAACTCGTCCACTAATTCAGAAGTCGTCGCTGCTCCCCAAACCTTCATTTCCTCACTATGGTGGACACGTGTTACCGCAGCAGCACAACTATATACCCTGGCCACTTTAAACCTTTGTGCTACGTCCAAAACACAGTTAACTAACTCATATCCTTTGAAACCAGGCTGTTCTTCACCAATAAAAATCACCAGGCCTTTATCCCGATTGTATCGGGGCTGCCAATAATAAAACTTGCTCTCAGGAAAACGCGGGCTTTCAACCACGTTGTCTTTGACTGTAATACCCACGGGTTCAAAGAAGTGAATAGGTTCAATCTGCCCTATTTCTACAGCATTTAGCTCCTCCACAAGATACTTCGCCGCTGTTAGGGAAACATCGCCAATGCCCGGCCAGGAGGCAAGCATGGAACAACTCCTGGGGCGTGGCTGCTTATAAAGCTTTATCACGTCTTTCATATGTACCTTAGCTCTCCTTTGTTACCACCGAGACACGAGGGCAATATAAAGAAGGAGTTTGCAAAATCCCGCCAACCCACCTTGCTTCCTGCCCTATGCCCAGAAGTTCTTTTAGCACTTGATACACATTGCCAGCAATCATAGTATCCTTCACCCTTCCCACTATCTCACCGTTCTCTACCTTATATCCCAGCAAAACGTTGCCACCGAAATCGCCACTCAAAACATTACCCTGCTCAGCACCGATAACTTGCTCGACAATTAACCCTTCTTTCATATCCTCCACCATAGCCCGGAAAGAAACATCTCCGCCGCTCCGACAAAGTCGGAGAGAACTTATAGCTGGACTGGGAAAACCGCCGCCCGCTCGCCTGCCGTTACCGGTGCTCTGAGTGCCAGCTAAAGCTGCCGTCTGTAAATCATAAAGGAAATTCGTCACTACTCCATTTGTAACAAGCGGTAGATGCTGACTGGACACCCCTTCATCATCAAAAGGATAACTTCCTACGCCGTAAGCTACGGTAGCATCATCCCATAAGCTCAGCCTTTTGTCAAAAACTTGCTCCCCTCGTTTATCCTTTAATGGCGAAGCCCCCTCGAGGACTGTTTTGCCATTAAACGCCAGCATTAGAGGACTCAGTAAAGCACTGGCTACTCCATTAGGTGTAAAAATTACTGGCAGCAGCTTTGTGGACACGGCAGCTTTTTTCTTAGCCATCTCCAGTTGCCATATCACTCTATCAGCCAGGTCATCAATCCCGATAAAATCGGGACGACATGAGCTTTCGCTATCACCCACAAAAAGCATATCCGTATCGCGCACGAGAATGCCTTCCAGGCCAAAGCCAAAAAAGCTCTTGTCATACCTTCCCTCACCGCCTTGAGAATTAATTAAGGAGATGGAGCTTGTTCCCTTGGTTACTTGAACATCGCAAAGGATATCAGGAGTATGCCCCCTGATCCTGGCTATAAGCTCCTTCCCGGTCTCAACCATCCTCTCCATAGCTATTTCGTCTACCTTAGGGTCGAAGATGGACACTTCCGAAGAGTCCCGATGGAATCGGGAAGGAAATTGAAAATTGGCCGGACTGCCAAATTGAGAGGTTTCCACAGCCATGTCAACCAAAGCGTCCAAACTGCCTTCTCCACTAACGGTAGCAAAGCCAATTCTACCTTCCCGGAAAATGCGCAAGGCGAGACTGCTGCTCTCCTTGGCCTGAACTTGTTTTAGTTCATTGGCTTCAAATTGTACCGACACTGTCCGGGAAGAAATCGAAAAAACTTCAGCTTGCTCAGCCTCCCTCCGAGCAGCGCGGAAAACCTCCTCAAGATGTTCCATCTTAAATTCTAATCCCTAATATCTAAACCCTAAACAATATCAAATATCAAAGAATGAAATCTTAAACTACTGGCTTTTTGTTAATATCGAACCGAATATCTTCATCAATTCTGTAGATTCTTTAAGTAATATCTCTCGTTCTTTTCCCAAGTCAGAATGACCCACTTCTACAAGCTTTAACCAATATCTACACTCTTTGGCCTCTTTATGGCATATCTTAATTCTCATCACGAAATCTTTCTTACTTAGGGCTTCACTCGCTTCTATATAATTTGCTCCGACCGAGGTCGCTGCTCGTATTAGTTGCTTCCCGATTTCTTCACAAATGAGTGTTTTGGGTAAACCCTTGCAAAAACCGAGAACGGACTTTGCAAATTGCAAAGTTCTGTCTTCCAGGTCGTAGTGTTTCGCATTTTGATTCTGAGTCATTGGAATTTGTTTAGAATTTCGGATTTAGAGCTTAGGATTTATCATGTATTTTGCTTTGTCATTTTGCATTTTTATTTTTTCTCTTTTATTTTCCCAAGCGGTGGCTTTTGTTTCGAATTTCTTATTTCGTGCTTGGAATTTGTTTAGAATTTCGGATTTAGTATTTAGTAGTTGCTTCTTATCTTCCTCCTACCACGCAATGACGAATCCTGATATGTGGGCTACCGTTAGAGACGGGTAACGGATATTGCCCCCCTTTACCACAGCCACCACCCTGATTCATCTCCAGGTCGTTGCCTATGGCATCTATATTTTGCAGGGTGGTAAAAACATTACCGGTTAGCACCACGGGGCGTAATAACTCTGCTAATCTCCCCCGGCGAATCATGTAAGCTTCCCCGGCGGAGAAGGTAAACATCTCCAGGCTGGTCATCCCGCCGTACCAATCCTTAACATAGACGCCTTCCTCGATGCCACCAAGCATCTCCTCGAACGAAGCACTACCTGGCTCAATAAAGGTATTGCTCATTCTCACTATGGGGGGAAAGAGGTAATTGATGGCTCGAGCATTCCCTGTAGCTCTTTCTCCCATCTTAGCCGCTGTTTCCCGGGAATGAAGCCTTCCCTCCAGAACGCCCTCCCGGATAAGATAGGTTTTCGTTGCCGGCGTCCCTTCATCATCGTATTTATAACTTCCCCGCAAGTTGGGAATCGTAGGGTCATCAATGATATTGAGATGCTTTCCGCCAAATCTTTTCCCCAGGACCATAACCTGCTGCAGGTTTTCATTTTGATATACAAAATCCGACTCGGATAAATGCCCGAAGGCTTCATGAGCAAAGACTCCAGCCAGAACAGGGTCCAAAATTACGGTATACTCTCCACCTTTTACCTGAGGGGCAGAAAGAAGGGCTGCGGCACGCCTCGCTATCTCCCTGGCTTGCTCATGTAGCCCCTCCACGGCGGAAAACTCGCCATTGCTCCCCAGGCTTAATCCTGCTTGTTGAACCTCGTTATCCTCACGAGCTATGGCTGTCAATCGTAAATTAAGGTCGGTTTTAGCCTGCTCTATGTAACTACCTTCAGAATTGGCGAAGATACGTCGCCTCCTGCCATCACGATAGTTGATTCTTGAGCTTTGTATCTTCGGACTGCTCAATATAATGTCGTTGTATTCATCTAAAAGCTCTTTCTTCGCTGCTAACGGTATATCTATGGAAACCTTTTCCAATTGTGGCACCACCGTCTCCACTACAGGCTCCGTGGGGAAAAGCTTAAATGGTTCCCTGCTGGCTAATCTTGCCTCCTCTACCGCCAGAGCTACCTTGTCCCGCAGTCCGTCAAGATGATTAAAGCTGACGAATCCCCAACTACCCTGGACTAAAGCACGAATATTGCCACCAGAATTACGCCCCCTGCTTATCTCCTCCAGCCTCTCCCCCCTGTAGGCAATGTTGGTAGCCTGGCTCTCCTCACAATGGATTTCAATATAGTCGGCATCTTGGCCTTTCAAGGCATCGGCAATCAGGTCGCGCACGCCCTTATTGTAGCCCTTGCCACGAATAAAGGCAAAGAACCGTGATCACTCATAGTTCTTTGCCTTGGATGTGCCACACTTCCTGAGCTTACGTTAAAAACGCTATAGAAAGGGGAAGGGAAGCCCCCAAGAGCCTCCCTTCCCTGGTTGATCCTATATGCTAAGGCTTATTACTCCGGTATGTCGCCGAATGTAACTGGAGTGTCAACAACCATGCCATCCCAGTATATTGTTGTAGTTTCTTCTGCTCCCGCTTGGGTGGAAGCCCAGAGTATTGCGCAGATATTGACCTCTGTAAAGTTAAAGCCCGTGGCTGTAATTGTACCAAGTTCCAACCACGTCGGGTAGTCGTACATGTTCTGTTTTGGCCAAGGGTTTGGGGGATTAGCTGGCGCACCGGAACCCATACCGTAGACCTGGAGTGTAAAGGTCTCTGCGCTCGGATCTGCTATCAGTTGGAAGAAGTAATTCCCATCGCTCGGATAAACAGTGGCGCCATTACCAGGGCCCACCCAGGTTCCATTCATGTCGTATCCCAGCGTGCCTCCCACTGTAGCGTAGTAACGGAGAGGCTGTGTCAACCCCATATT
>Ga0307376_10004217_pt1 | contig 13211 bp, 9 predicted proteins | sample TR2MG_FD_202536 | JGI IMG/M metagenome (GOLD analysis project Ga0307376, IMG submission 202536) | Soil microbial communities from Risofladan, Vaasa, Finland - TR-2 | ecosystem: Environmental > Terrestrial > Soil > Coastal area > Acid sulfate soil | place: Finland: Risofladan, Vaasa | collected... | reverse complement strand
TGGTACTGAGTGCCGTACTGTTCGCCATCAGCGTGGTCGGTATCTTTCTGAATCGCAAGAATCTGATCGTGCTGCTGATGGCAATCGAAATGATGCTGCTCGCGGTGAATACCAACTTCCTTGCTTTTGCACATTACCTGAACGACACCGCCGGGCAGATTTTTGTATTCTTTATTCTGACCGTGGCTGCTGCCGAAGCGGCCATCGGCCTGGCGATTCTGGTGGTGCTGTTCCGCAATCTGAACACCATCAATGTCGACGATCTCGACAGTTTGAAAGGTTGATGCGGATGAATATGCAAAGCCTTTATCTGCTGGTTCCGCTGGCTCCGCTGGCCGGGGCGATCATTGCAGGCGTGTTCGGAAAATGGCTGGGCCGTGCCTGGTCGCACCGCATCACGATCCTGCTGGTGGGAATTTCGTTTTTTGCCTCCCTGATGATATTCAAGGATGTTCAGGAGGGCCACCGGTTCAATGGTTCGGTCTATACCTGGCTGACGTCGGGTGATACCAGGTTTCAGGTCGGTTTTCTGATCGACAGCCTGACCGCCGTGATGCTGCTGGTGGTCACCTTTGTGTCGCTGATGGTGCATATCTATACCATCGGATACATGAAAGAAGATCCCGGCTACGTGCGTTTCTTCAGTTACATCTCGCTGTTCACCTTCTCCATGCTGATGTTGGTGATGGCCAACAATTTCATGCAGCTGTTCTTCGGCTGGGAAGCGGTGGGCCTGGTTTCCTACCTGCTGATCGGTTTCTGGTATGACCGACCGACCGCGATCTACGCCAACCTGAAAGCCTTCCTGGTGAACCGCGTCGGCGACTTCGGCTTTCTGCTGGGCATCGCACTGGTACTGATGGTGTTCGGCACCCTGAATTATGCCGCCGTGTTTGCCAATGCGGCCGGCCACGCCAATGACATTGCGCCTATCCCCGGCATGCATGTGAATTTGCTGACGGCGATATGCATTTTGCTGTTCATCGGTGCGATGGGCAAATCTGCGCAGTTTCCGCTGCATGTCTGGCTGCCCGATTCGATGGAGGGCCCGACGCCGATCTCCGCACTGATCCACGCAGCAACCATGGTGACCGCCGGTATTTTCATGGTGGCGCGCATGTCGCCGTTGTTCGAGTTGTCCGATACCGCGCTGTCATTCGTGATGGTGATCGGCGCGATCACCGCACTGTTCATGGGCTTCCTCGGCATGATCCAGAATGACATCAAACGCGTCATCGCCTATTCGACCCTGTCGCAACTCGGCTACATGACCGTGGCGCTGGGCGCTTCAGCCTATACTGCCGCGATCTTCCACCTGATGACCCACGCCTTCTTCAAGGCGCTGTTATTTCTGGCCGCCGGCAGCGTGATCATGGCCATGCACCATGATCAGGATATTCGCAACATGGGCGGTCTCAGGAAATACATGCCGATCACCTGGATCACTTTCCTGGTCGGTTCGCTGGCCCTGATCGGTACACCGTTCTTCTCCGGTTTTTATTCCAAGGACAGCATCATCGAAGCCGTGGCACTCTCACACCTGCCGGGTGCCGGCTTTGCCTATTTTGCGGTGGTGGCGGGGGTGTTCGTCACTGCATTCTATACATTCCGTGTCTACTTCCTGGTGTTTCATGGCGAGGAACGTTTCGGCAAAGCGCTGCCCGGCCATCATGATGCAGCAGAAACATCGGACCATCATCATGGCCTGGCACCGGGTCAGAAACCCAAGGAATCGCCATGGGTGGTCACCCTGCCGCTGATCATGCTGGCCATTCCCTCGATATTTATCGGTTATTTCACGATTGAGCCGATGCTGTTTGGCAATTATTTCCAGGAGGCCATTTACATCTCGAGCAGGCATCCCGGCGTGGCGGCACTGGCGGCCGAGTTTCATGGCCCGTTAGACATGGCTTTGCACGCGGTACACGGATACCCGTTTTGGCTTGCCCTGTCGGGTATTGTGACCACTTGGGTGTTCTATATGAAACGTCCGGATATCCCCGCCGCGCTGCAAAAGCGTTTCCATTCCATATATACCCTGTTGGACAACAAATATTACTTCGACATTTTCAATGACTGGTTCTTTGCCGGTGGCGCGCGAGGTGCGAGCCGTTTCCTGTGGAAATTCGGCGATGTGAAGCTGATCGACGGGGTGATGGTGAACGGTACGGCCAAGGTAATCGGCCTGTTTTCCGGAGTGCTGAGGCGTCTCCAGTCCGGCTATATTTATCACTATGCGTTTTCCATGATCATCGGCGTGTTTGTGTTGCTGACGGTGCGGAACTGGTTTTAGTGATCTGTGGTTAGCAGCGAGAAAGTAAAGGAATAACAGCATGTTTTTGGGATTACCTGTAATTAGTGTCGCGATCTGGTTGCCGATCCTGTTCGGCATTCTGGTGTTGGCAACCGGCGACGACAAGAATGCCCCGTTGGCGCGCATTCTTGCCCTGGTTGGCTCGGTGCTGGGTTTTTTGGTGACGATTCCGCTGTACACCGGTTTCATGCGCGACACCTCGGCGATGCAGTTCGTCGAAATGCATAACTGGATTACGCGCTTCAACATTCACTATCACCTCGGCGTGGATGGCATTTCCGTGCTGTTCATTCTGCTCACTTCATTCTTTACGCCCATCGTGGTGCTGGCCGGATGGCGCGTGATCGAAAAACGGGTCGCGCAATACATGGCATCTTTCCTGATCATGTCCGGAATCATGATCGGTGTGTTCGCGTCTCTGGATGCAATCCTGTTTTATGTATTCTGGGAAGCCATGCTGATCCCGATGTTCCTGATCATCGGAGTGTGGGGCGGCCCCAATCGTGTCTATGCCGCCGTCAAGTTCTTTCTCTACACCTTGCTCGGTTCGCTGCTGATGCTGGTTGCATTGATCTACCTCTACAATCAGACCGGCGGCAGCTTCGAGATACTTGATTTTCAGCAGGTCGCGATTCCGATGACCGCACAGATTCTGATCTTCATCGCGTTTTTCTTCGCCTTCGCGGTCAAGGTGCCGATGTTTCCGGTGCATACCTGGTTGCCGGATGCCCACGTAGAGGCACCTACCGGCGGTTCGGTGATCCTGGCGGCGATCATGCTGAAAATGGGGGCTTACGGTTTTCTGCGATTATCCATACCGATCGTGCCGGATGCCAGTCACCATTTGGCCGGGGTGATGATCGCGCTGTCGCTGATCGCGGTGGTGTACATCGGCCTGGTGGCGTTGACCCAGACCGACATGAAGAAACTGGTGGCGTATTCGTCTATCTCACACATGGGCTTCGTCACGCTGGGCCTGTTCATCTTCAATGCATACGGCATGGAAGGCGCGCTGTTGCAGATGATTTCGCACGGTTTTGTGTCCGGTGCCATGTTCCTGTGCATCGGCGTGCTGTATGACCGGATGCACACGCGCAACATTGCCGATTACGGCGGTGTGGCCAATACCATGCCGGTATTCGCCGCATTCTTCATGCTGTTTTCGATGGCCAACGTCGGCCTGCCGGGTACCAGTGGATTCGTCGGTGAATTCATGGTGGTGCTCGGCGCAGTGAAAACGAATTTCTGGTATGCCTTTGCCGCCGCATCCACACTGATCTTCGGCGCTGCCTACACACTGTGGATGTACAAGCGGGTGATCTTCGGCGCAGTAGCCAACGCGCAGGTTGCCAAGCTTGCCGATATCACCCTGCGCGAAAAAATCATTTTTGCGGTCCTGACGCTTGCCGTGCTGGGCATGGGGCTGTATCCGTTGCCGTTCAGTGAAATTATGCATGTGTCGGTCAATGATTTGCTGGTACACGCGGCACGCTCCAAATTGCCGTGATCGGAAAACAGTCCCTGGCCGCTGGTGGACAGTTAAAATAAACGGCGCTATCAGCCAGTGACTAACGACTAACGACTGAACTTGAGATAAATATGGATTTGATGACTAATTTGATGCCGGCCAGCGCGGAAATCTTTCTGCTGATCATGACGTGCGTGATATTGATCGCCGATTCGCTGATCAAGCAAAGCGGCAGGCTGATCACTTACATGCTGGTGCAACTCACCCTGATGGTGTGTGCGCTGATCACCGTGGGCACGCATGTAGGCGGTGTGGCGCTGGTATTTCACAACATGTTCGTGGACGATTTGATGTCCGATGTGCTGAAGCTGCTGACTTATCTGTCGGTTTCGATGATGCTGGTCTATTCGCGCCAATATCTCACTGTGCGCGACCTGTTCAGCGGTGAATTCATGGTGCTGACCCTGTTTGCCACACTCGGCATGATGGTGATGATCTCCGCCAATACTTTCATCACCATGTATCTCGGTTTGGAACTGCTTTCCCTGAGTCTGTACGCAGTTGTTGCACTGCAACGGGATTCCGCCATTGCCACCGAAGCCGCGATGAAATACTTCATCCTCGGAGCGCTGGCTTCGGGCCTGTTGCTGTATGGCATGTCCATGCTGTACGGGGCGACCGGATCGCTGGAAATTGGCGAGGTGTCCAAATCGATTCAATCCGGCGCGGCGAACAAGACGCTGCTGGTATTCGGGCTGGTGTTTGTGGTGTCCGGACTGTCCTTCAAGCTCGGTGTGGTGCCTTTCCATATGTGGTTGCCCGACGTGTATCACGGCGCACCGACCGCAATGACCATGCTGATCGGGTCAGCTCCAAAACTGGCAGCATTTGCGTTTGTGTCGCGCCTTCTGGTGTCGGGTCTGCAACCGTTGGAACAGCACTGGTCCGGTATGCTGATCATTCTTGCAGTTGCCTCGATGGCGCTCGGCAATATCACCGCAATCGCGCAAACCAACCTGAAGCGCATGTTCGCCTATTCAACCATCGCGCATATGGGCTTTCTGTTGCTGGGATTCATCAGCGGTGACATAGAAGGCTACGGCTCATCCATGTTCTACGCGGTTGTCTATGTGCTGATGACGCTGGGCTCGTTCGGTATGATCATGATGCTGTCCAGGGTCGGGTTCGAGGCTGACAACCTGAGTGATTTCAAAGGGCTCAACCAGCGCAGCCCCTGGCTTGCCTTCCTGATGCTGCTGCTGATGTTCTCCATGGCAGGGGTGCCGCCGACGGTGGGCTTTTACGCGAAATTCTCGGTGCTGAACGCCGTTGTTCAATCCGGACACGTCTGGTTGGCGGTTGCGGCGGTACTCTTTTCCCTGATCGGTGCGTTCTACTATTTGCGTATCGTCAAACTGATGTATTTCGATGCCCCGGAAAGCCACGAACCGATTATCTACGGCCAGGATACCACGCTGCTGATCAGCCTGAACGGCCTGGGTCTGTTGTTGCTCGGTCTGCTGCCCGGTACGCTGATGTCGGTTTGTGCGGTGTCCGTCCAGCAATCCCTGTTGCTCCATTAGGTTAAAATCCAGATTTCATCCCAACTGCTGCGTTTCGGGAAAAATTTCTTGCTTGCATATACCGCATATGCGGCGCGGCGAAATTATCCCCCGCGCCTTGCATTTGGGCGAACTCTGAATTTTAGAGGAACCTTGAACCTTTAGGGGCGTAATGCCCCATACTAGATTTTGATAGCAGGGCGTTTTACGGTATCATCGCGCCCCATGACCAAGTACATATTTATTACCGGCGGCGTTGTCTCTTCTTTGGGAAAAGGCATCGCCGCCGCTTCGCTTGCAGCTATCCTTGAATCGCGCGGACTCAAGGTAACGATGCTCAAGCTCGACCCCTACATCAACGTCGATCCCGGCACCATGAGTCCGTTCCAGCACGGTGAGGTCTTCGTGACCGAAGATGGCGCGGAAACCGATCTGGATCTGGGCCACTACGAACGCTTCATTTCCGCCAAGATGCGCAAGGCCAACAACTTCACCACCGGCCAGATATACGACAGCGTGATCCGCAAGGAGCGGCGCGGCGAATATCTCGGCAAGACCGTTCAGGTGATCCCGCATATCACCAACGAAATCCAGGAGTTCATCGAGCGCGGTGCAGCCGCCTCGCATGATGGCAATGTCGATGTGGCGATCATCGAAATCGGCGGTACGGTCGGCGATATCGAGTCACTCCCTTTCCTTGAGGCCGCACGGCAGATGGGTTTGCGCATGGGCCGCAACCAGGTCGCTTACGTGCATCTCACCCTGGTGCCTTACATTGCCACTGCCGGCGAACTGAAGACCAAACCGACCCAGCACAGCGTGCAGAAATTGCGCGAAATCGGTATTTTCCCGACCGCGTTGATTTGCCGTGCCGACCGCGAAATCCCCGATGACGAGCGCGCCAAGATTTCGCTGTTTGCCAATGTGCGCGAAGAAGCGGTGATCTCGATGTGGGATGTGGACAGCATCTACAAGGTGCCGCAAATGCTCAACCAGCAAGGTCTGGATCGCATCGTCTGCGAGGAATTGAAAATGGATCTGCCGCCCGCCGATCTGTCGGTATGGGAAAAACTGGTGAAGTCACAGGAAAATCCGCAGCATCGGATCACCATCGGCATGGTCGGGAAATATGTCGACCTGACCGAATCGTACAAGTCGCTGATCGAGGCATTGCGGCATGCCGGGATACACACCGCCACCCAGGTGAAAATCGAATATATCGATTCCGAAGCGCTGGAAACCACGGGTATGAAAGGCCTGGCGCATCTCGATGCGATACTGGTTCCGGGCGGTTTCGGCGTGCGCGGCACGGAAGGCAAGATTGCCGCGATCCGCTTTGCCCGCGAAAACAAGATTCCCTATCTGGGTATCTGTCTCGGCATGCAGCTGGCGGTGATCGAGTTTGCCCGCCATGTGGCGGGCATGGCCGATGCGAACAGCACCGAATTCAATCCGGCCACCGAACATCCGGTGGTCGCGCTGATCATCGAATGGCTGGATCGCGATGGCAAGGTCGAGACACGCCACGTCGATTCGGATCTGGGCGGAACCATGCGCCTCGGCTCACAGCGTTGCCCGATCAAACCGGGCACCATGGCGCAAAGCATTTACGGCGATGAAGTCAATGAACGCCATCGCCATCGCTATGAAGTCAATAACCATTATGTGCCGGAACTTGAAAAATTCGGGCTGATCATTTCGGCCCGCACACCCAGCGAAGATTTGCCGGAGATTATGGAATTGCCCAAGTCCCTGCATCCGTGGTTCATCGGTGTGCAATTCCATCCCGAATTCACTTCCACGCCGCGTGGCGGGCATCCGCTGTTCAAATCCTTTGTGGAAGCGGCTTTGCAACGGCAAGCCACAAACAAGCGTGAGAAAGTGGCGGTATGAACACGGTGCGCGCAGCGGAGGTGCGGGCAATGCCTCCGGCCACCGAAACCGTTATATTTGAAATTTCGAATCACGAAATTGAGGCGGCGGTATGAAACTGTGTGGATTTGATGTCGGACTGGACCAGCCGCTGTTCCTGATTGCCGGTCCCTGCGTGATCGAGTCGCAGCAGATGGCGATGGACACGGCCGGCAAGCTGAAAGAAATCTGCAACGAGTTGCAGATAAACTTCATCTACAAATCGTCCTACGACAAGGCCAATCGCAGTTCCGGGAAATCTTTTCGCGGTTTTGGTCTGGATGCGGGACTGAAGATCCTCGGCGAAGTGAGATCGCAACTGGGTGTGCCGGTGTTGACTGATGTGCACAGCATCGAAGAGATCGCACATGTCGCGGCGGTGGTTGATGTGCTGCAAACTCCGGCGTTCCTGTGCCGCCAGACTGATTTCATTCACGCCGTGGCACGCAGCGGCTGCCCGGTGAATATCAAGAAGGGACAATTTTTGTCGCCGTGGGATATGCAAAATGTGGTGGAAAAGGCGCGCGAGGCCAGCGGCGCGGACAACATCATGGTATGCGAGCGCGGCGCATCGTTTGGCTATAACAATCTGGTATCGGACATGCGTTCGCTGGCCGTGATGCGCAACACCGGTTGTCCGGTGGTGTTCGATGCGACCCACTCGGTGCAGTTGCCGGGCGGGCAGGGCACGGTCAGCGGCGGACAGCGCGAGTTCGTGCCGGTGCTGGCGCGTGCCGCGGTCGCGGCGGGGATTTCCGGCCTGTTCATGGAAACACATCCGAATCCATCCAAGGCCCTGTCGGATGGACCGAACGCGTTCCCGCTCGGGCATCTCAAGGCGTTGTTGGATACGCTGAAGGTGCTGGACGAAACGGTCAAGCGGCAAGGGCTGATTGAAGAAAAAGTCGATTTGAAAAACGTTTAGAAGAAGGAAAAAGGTAAAAAGAATGAGCGCAATAGTTGATGTGATCGCCCGCGAGATCCTGGATTCGCGCGGCAACCCTACCGTGGAAGCGGACGTATTGCTGGAATCGGGTGTGATGGGACGCGCCGCCGTGCCGTCCGGCGCATCCACCGGCGAGAAGGAAGCGATCGAGTTGCGCGATGGCGACAAGCAACGCTATCTGGGCAAGGGTGTCCTGAAAGCGGTGGAGAACGTGAACACCGAGATCGCGGAAGCGATCATCGGTCTGGATGCGGCCGAACAGGCCTTCATCGACCAGACCATGATCGAACTGGACGGCACGGAAAGCAAAGCACGCCTTGGCGCAAACGCGATCCTGGCGGTGTCGATGGCCGTGGCGCGTGCCGCGGCAGAGGAGAGCGGCCTGCCGCTGTACCGCTATCTCGGCGGCGCTGCCCGCATGGAAATGCCCGTGCCGATGATGAACGTGATCAACGGCGGCGCACATGCGAGCGGCGGGGCAGACATGCAGGAATTCATGATCATACCGGTCGGCGCGCAGAGTTTCCGTGAAGCATTGCGTTGTGGCGCGGAAGTGTTCCATGCCCTGAAAGCGGTATTGCACAAACGCGGTTTGCCGACCACGGTCGGTGATGAGGGCGGTTTTGCCCCGGCGCTGGGCTCCAACGAAGCGGCATTGAAAGTCATCGTCGAAGCGATCGAGGCGGCCGGCTACGTACCGGGCACGGATGTGGCGATCGGCATGGATCCCGCCGCATCGGAATTCTACAAGGATGGGAAATACCACCTCAAGGCGGATAAACTGGCCCTGAACTCGGCGCAGATGGTCGACCTGTATGCCACCTGGGTGGACAAGTACCCCATCATCAGCATCGAGGACGGCATGAGCGAGCACGACTGGGACGGCTGGAAAATGCTGACCGACCGGCTCGGCAAGAGCATCCAGCTGGTCGGCGACGATATCTTCGTGACCAACACCAAGATACTGCGCGAAGGCATCAAGCGCGGCATCGCCAATTCGATCCTGATCAAGGTCAACCAGATCGGCACCCTGACCGAAACCTTCGCCGCGATCGAAATGGCCAAGCGCGCCGGTTATACCGCAGTGATCTCGCATCGCTCAGGTGAAACCGAGGACAGCACCATCGCCGATATCGCGGTGGCCACCAACGTGTTGCAGATCAAGACCGGTTCCATGTCGCGCTCGGATCGCATGGCGAAATACAACCAGTTGCTGCGTATTGAAGAAGATCTGGGCGACACCGCCTCTTATCCGGGGCGCGACGCGTATTACCAGTTGGGCTGATGCGTGCTGTCACGCTGATACTGGTTGCCCTGCTGCTATTGTTGCAGTATCCGCTGTGGCTGGGCAAAGGCAGCTGGTTGAAAGTCTGGGATTTGCACCGCCAGGTTGAAGCGCAACAACAAATCAACCAGCAGACCCGGGAGCGCAATGCGGTGCTCAATGCCGAAGTGCTTGATCTTAAGCAGGGGACTGCGGCTATCGAGGAACGTGCGCGCAGCGATTTGGGCATGATCAAGCGCAACGAGGTTTTCTATCAGATTTTGGAAGACCCCGCTGCACAACCGGCAGGCAACCCGGCCGTACCAGCTTCTGCAGTTGCCGGTGTCAAGCACTGATGGTCCGATCCGGTTTTGCATTGATGGGCCGTGGAAAAGAATTTCTCTTCATCGCTATTCACCCAAGCTTCGTTTCACTACCGCGCTGAGCAGCAGTACGCTGAAAGCGGCCAGTACGCCAAAACCCAGCATATGCGCTGCGTCCCCGGAAAAATGGAACAGTTCGCGCAGCACCGGCACGCTAGACACCAGTGCCAGTCCGGCACTGCCGCCCAGCACGATCCACCACAGTACCGGATTCTTCCGCGACCATGCGCCTTGCCATGACATACCCAGCGAACGGTTGCTGAACACCAGCGCGATATTTTCGGTGACCATCGCGATGAACACCAGCGCACGCACGGTATCTTCCCCGAGTCCCCGGGATATCGCCCAAGCATAAATAGTCGAAGTAACCGCAAAAGCCACCAAACCCTGCAGCAAACTGCCGGTCAGCAGTTTGCCGCCAAACAGCGGCTGGTTCGCCTGTCTGGGCGGGCGCTGCATGATGTCTCCTGCCGCGGGTTCGGCCTCGAAGAAGATCGAGCAGGCCGGGTCGATAATCATCTGCAGAAACATGATGTGCGCGGGCAGCAGCAACAGCGGTTCGCCGAACAGCACCGGCAGCAGTGCCATGCCGACAATGGGGATGTGTACGGCCAGCGCGTAACTCATTGCCTTGCGCAGATTGTCGTAGATGCGGCGTCCCAGGCGGATGGTCGCAACCAGCGAGGCAAAGTCATCGTCGAGCAGCACCAGACCGGCGGCTTCGCGCGCCACGTCGGTGCCGCGCCTGCCCATCGCCACGCCAATATGTGCCGCCTTCAGCGCGGGTGCATCGTTCACGCCGTCGCCGGTCATTGCAACGATCTCGCCGTTGGCCTTGAATGCTTCCACCAGACGCAGCTTCTGCCGCGGCACGATGCGCGCAAATACCTGCACCTCGCGCAGTTTGGCGCGCAAGGCTTCATCGGATAGCGCGTCCAGTTCCCCGCCGGTCAATACCTGCGGGCCCTGTTTTCCCGATATGTTCAGCAAGCCCAGTTCCCGGGCAATCGCCTGTGCAGTGCGCGCATGGTCGCCGGTGATCATCGCCACCCGGATGCCTGCTGCACGGCATTGTGCGATGGCCTGCGCAACTTCGGGACGGAGCGGGTCCTGCAAGCCGAGCAAGCCGACAAACGAGAACGCGATGTCGTGCTGCTGTGCCGGCCATTGATGTTCCGGGTCCTGGCCGGGTTCGAGTTCGGCGCGCGCTACCCCCAAGACGCGCAAGCCCTGGTCGGCCATATCGGCTGCGGCTTTTGCGATGGTTACGGCTATCGCTTCGGGCAGGTGGCACAGATCGATGATCGCTTCCGGCGCCCCCTTGGCAGCAACCATGTGCCGTTCACGATCGTCGCCTTGCCAGACATGCGTCATCGCCAACAGGTCCGGAGTCAAGCTGTATTCATGGACCAGGCTCCATGCTTCATGCAGATGTTCGCTGCCGCTCAGCGTGCGTTTGCCCAGTTCATGCAGTGCGCGTTCCATCGGGTCGAACGGATCACGCTCGCTGGCGAGGATGCCGAACTCCACCAGTTCGTGCCACGGTTCCGGAAGCGGGCTGTGCCGTTCCACTTGCAACATTTGACCGTTGCTGTACAGCCTGCTGATCAACATGCGATTTTCGGTCAGCGTGCCGGTCTTGTCGGTGCACAGCACGGTGGTGGCACCCAGGGTTTCGATCGCATTGAGCTGTCGCGTCAGCACATGGTGCCGCGAGATACGCCACGCCCCGAGCGCCATGAAAACCGACAGGATCACCGGAAATTCTTCCGGCAGTGCAGCCATCGCAAGGCTGATTCCGGCCAGTAACGCATCCAGCCAATGGCCGCGCGAAAAACCATACATGAGCACCAGCAGCAGGCAGAGTGCACCGGCGTATATTGCCAGACGGCGCACCAGCCGGTCGGTCTGGATACGCAGCGGAGAGACGCCGGAACGGGTATCTGCCAGCGATTTGCCGATCTGCCCGATGGCGCTGGATTTGCCGGTCGCCGTGACCAGGCCGATACCGCTGCCCTGGATCAGCACGGTACCTGCGTATACGAACGGCTGGTCGTCACCGCCGGGCTGGAGCGCTGTCGAGTCTGCGCTGCCGGGAAGTTTGCGCACCGGGACCGATTCGCCGGTGAGCATGGATTCGTCGGCAGACAGGTCGTTGCAGCTCAGCAGCACCGCATCGGCGGCTACGCGGTCGCCTTCGTTGAGCAGCATCAAATCGCCCGGCACTACCTCGCGTCCCGCGATGCGTTGCTGCCTGCCTTCGCGTATCACCAGCGCGCGCGGGCTGGACAGGTCGCGCAGCGCTTCCAGCACCCGTTCGCTCTTGTGCTTCTGAAACACGGTCAGGACGATGATGAGCACCACGAAAAACAACAGCATCAACGCGTCCTGGACATCGCCGAGCAGCAGGTAAATGCCCCCTGCTGCGATCAGCAACAGGAACATCGGCTCGCGCAGCACTTCTCCAACGGAGTGCCACAAGCGATGCGGGTGAGGGGAATCCAGTTCGTTGTAGCCGGACGCGGCAAGGTGCTGCCGAGCTTCTGCCGCGCTCAACCCGGAGATCAGCTGTTCTTCTTTCGTTGCGTTCATGCCGGCGGGTCCGAGTCCATGCGATGATCAAAGCATACAGCGATAGCGGTTAGCAAGTAAATCAATCCGGTGTCTGCCGGGCTCGATCAAGAAAGGTGCTGCACAACAAGCCCGTATGGGGTAAATTGCGTACCCTTTTTAACCATGAAGCTATAGCGGAATAGGCCTATTCTGTCGGATTCACGAAATTCAGGTGGCGGTTCCGCGTATTCAGAGGGTTTCATAAATTCCAGGAGTTTAAAGTTATGACGCAGTACAGCAAGCGCATGGTGATCGTTCATTGGCTGACATTGGCACTGCTGATCGTTGCATGGTATCTGGGCGACAGTCTCGGTGACGCCACGGACGAGAGCAAGGCAACCCTGGTCGGGTATCTGGTCCATATGGCGGTGGGGGCCTCGATATTGGTTCTGGTGCTGTCGCAATTGTTGTTCCGCCACAGGGATGGCACGCCACCGAAGCTCAACGACAAGCCGGTATTTCAGGCGGCCGCCAAGGGCGTTCACCATCTGATATATGCGGTGCTGTTGCTGGTGCCGTTCACAGGTATCGTGACCGTAATCACCAGCACGACCGGCAAGGCGTTGCTGGCCTGGGATGCGAATCTGTTGCCCAAGGCTCATGGTTATCACAACGTGTTTGCACATTCCGTGCATGGGCTGCTGGTCAATGTGCTGATTGGCCTGGCGATAGTGCATCTGCTTGGCGCGATCAAGCACCAGTTCATCATGAAAGACGGTTTGATGGAACGGATGATGTTGCGCAGAAAAA
>Ga0307376_10004215_pt1 | contig 13215 bp, 4 predicted proteins | sample TR2MG_FD_202536 | JGI IMG/M metagenome (GOLD analysis project Ga0307376, IMG submission 202536) | Soil microbial communities from Risofladan, Vaasa, Finland - TR-2 | ecosystem: Environmental > Terrestrial > Soil > Coastal area > Acid sulfate soil | place: Finland: Risofladan, Vaasa | collected... | reverse complement strand
CATTTGTTAACCATAAGAGAAAAAGAGTATCCGACCAATCAATACCAGAAGTCATAGTTAGCAAATGCTCAATAGTAATATTTTCTTTTCTTTCATCAATATTTTCTATTGTTCTATCAGGAAAGAAATCAATCATTTTCTGTGAAAGATTCAAATAATCTTCTTCCACAGCAATACCAACTAGAGCAGAAATAATGCTTTTTGTTACTGAAAAAAGACTATGAAGAGCAGATTTATTGTAATCATTATAATAATTTTCTTTTACTAAATACCCATTTCTAACAATTAATAATGAATCAAGTGATAATTCATTATTTTTAGATAATTTTTCAATATGTTTGTCCATATTTAACAATATTTTTGAATCCATATCCATTTCTTCAGGTTCAGCTGTCACCCATTCTTCAGTTGGCCAATAATCGAGATTAGTGGCTTTAAAACAAGAGAAATTTTCTGTATAGAATAGACTTGTAATTAATATAGTAATAATGACTATCAAACAGATTTTTGTGTTGGTATTTCTAATCATAAGTTGGATATTAACATTTAGTGATTTATTTTTTTTCATTGTAATTTACTATTCATTAGAAAAACAATTAGATTAAATTTATATAATCTAATAAATTATTAGAAAATAGAACCTTATTGGATGTTCATTTCAAAAGGGATAATTTTACTTATGGATTGAGCAACAATTTTAGAGAGGAAAGAAATTAATGTTTAGTAAATTTAAAAACAATCGTTATAAGATTTTGTTTATTTATATTTTCTGTATGTTTTTTTTAACTACAGTAGAACATGCGATTTCATTTGATAATCATCCAACTGATGAAGTTTATAGTGAAGTAGAAAATATCTCTTCATCATTAAACAATATCAATGAAAAGTCTTCTGATTTACCAAAAAAGAATTCTGAAATATTTGAAGATGGTATATGGGACTGGAATAAAATTCTTGATTCAAATAAATATGAATTGACTTCAAAGGATTCCCTAAATTACCAAGTAAGAGTGAAAGATAATAACATCGAACTTATCATAGGTTATGAGAATTATAATTTTCTCAATTCTAAAGATCTAACAGAATATTTTTCGGAGTATAGTATGAAAGTAGTTGATACTATTACATCCTTAAATGCAAAAGTCATACAAGCACCAATTTCTTCTTTAAATAAAATAATTTCTGATTTAAATTCATTTGAAGAAATTAGCTATGTAAAACCAAATAATCTCTACCATATAGAAGGAATACCAAATGATCCATATTGGGCGGATCAATGGGGTCCACAAAGAATACAAGCACCGCTAGCTTGGAATATTGAATCAGGTGATCTTAGTAACATACTGGTTTGTGTTATAGATACTGGTATTGATTATACTCATCCAGATTTAGTTGATCAATATGTAGCTTTAGGTTATGATTGGGTAAATGACGATGCTGATCCTATGGATGATCACAGTCATGGTACTCATTGTGCAGGGACTATAGCTGCAACAATCAACAATTCCATAGGTGTTGTTGGTATGGCTAATGTTTCTGTTATGGCTGAAAAATTCCTTGCCTTTGATGGTTATGGAGATTCTGCAGATGCTGCAAGTGCTGTAGTACATGCAACTGATGCAGGTGCAGATATTCTTTCTAATAGTTGGGGTGGTGGTCCATATGATGAATTATTAGAAGATGCTTTTGCTTATGCTATTGCTAATGATGTTGTAATTATAGCAGCAGCAGGTAATTCAGGAACTTCAACTCCTCAATATCCAGCATTTTATGATGATGTTATTGCTGTCAGTGGTACTCAAAGTGATGACGGTTTATATATTAATACCAATTATGGCGCACATATAGAAGTAGCTGCTCCTGCAGTTAATGTTTATTCTACTGTACCAGTTTCAATGGGAAGCTATGGTTACAAAACTGGTACTTCTATGGCTTGCCCACATGTTGCAGGCGTTGCAGCACTTATTCGTTCAGTTTTTCCAAGTTGGACAACTGATCAAGTTCGAGAACGACTACACAATGCTGTTGATGATTTAGGTGATCCTGGTTGGGATCAATTTTATGGTTATGGTTTAACCAACGCCTATAAAGCTGTTTTACAACCAGAGGAACATGACATAAAAACCACTATGACTATAGAATCCATACCTCAAATTGGTGTTTATACACTCATTAATGTTACAGCAAAAAATATTGGACTAAATACTGAAACTAGTGTTAACCTTCAATTATGGATAGAAGAAAGTATGGTTTATTATGAAACTATTTCCACTCTTGATGTTGATTTCAATTATATGTACCAATATAGCTGGACTCCAATGTCTTATGGTGATTATAATATAACAGCTTATGCTGTACCCGTTTCTGGTGAAAATATTCTTGATAATAATAAAGTAACAATTTTTGAGAGTGTGGTTGATCCATCATTACGAGTTGGTTTTATTACCACTCATGGAGAAATTATCTATGGTATGGAAGATTTAGAAGCGCTCTATGAAGGGCTTGGTTATGTAGTAGATGTAATATCTTCACAAGTTACTCCTGAACTCACTAACGCTTATGGATATCTTTTTGGAGGTGAAGGAGGATCAATCTGGGATTCAAATGAAATAACAGCTATTGAAAACTTTGTTTCAAATGGTGGAACCTTTACTGGAATAGGTGATAGTTCTGCTTGTTATGGAACAGTTCAAGTAGCTGCTAATCATGGTATTACTTTTCTAGGTTCAGCTGTTGGTTTAAGTGGCTCTACTACAAATTTCAATTCAGGTCATCCTGTAATGTTAGGGATTACTTCCATTTATCTAAGTGGAATTTTTGATTCACTTGCAGTTGCAGGTGATGCTGTAGCATTTCTCTGGGATTCCACCGATACTAGCATCTTTGGTGCATCAGTTGATAGTGGTTCTGGACACATTTGTGTTTTAGCAGATGACTTAGCATTAGACCTCTTTATGGATGATAATGCACTAATGTTTGTGAATATATTAGAATGGATTAGCCCAGATCATGAATTAGTTACTTTTCTAGAAAACTTCCCAGTAATCCCCTATGGAGAATCAATTTACATTAACGCTACTGTTACAAATACTGGATCAAATACTGAATATGATGTTGGACTACAAATTTGGATAGAAGAGGTTCTTGTCGATTCCACCACTTATACTTCACTTATTCCACTCGAAAGTCAAACATTACAATATCTTTGGAGTCCTACAACTTTAGGATCATATAATATTACAGCTTATACAATACCAGTTGCAGATGAAAGTTCAAATACTAATAATAAAGTAACCAAATATGCTACAGTATCTGACTTGCAGAATTACAATATGGATGTAGATTATTTATATAACTGGATTGATGTTACAGGTGGAACACTTCTATCACTAAGTGATGATTCTGCTGCAGAGATTAGCTTACCATTTACGTTTAATTTCTATGATCAATCATTTACTTCTCTATATGTAAGTAGCAATGGTTGGTTTTCATTCTACAATACCTATCCATCAAGCTTTTCTAATGTTAATTTCCCATCTACCAGCGTAGAACATTATTATTCAATGGCTCTCTTTTGGGATGACCTTTATCCATCAAGTAATGTCTATTATCAATTCTTAACTGATCCAAATAGGGTAGTAGTTGCTTATGTTGATATGGATCATTACGGCTCTGAGGGGCGTGCTGGGTCTTTTGAATTAATTCTCTCTGAAACCGGTGAAATTGTCTTTCAATATGATTATATTGATACTATTGGTTCTCATACAGTTGGTCTAAATTATGGATTAGATTCTACTTATTACAATCAATATACTGGTTTGACTTCAACAACAGATGATTTAGCGATTCTTTTCTCAACTGTATCACCAGATCATGAATTAAAAGTACAAGTAGAGGATATTTCAAATACACCAATTGATGAACCAATTTTAGTTAATGCTACTGTAAGTAATCGTGGAACGAACGAAGAATATGGTGTAGAATTACAGCTCTGGATAGATGATAGTCTTGTTAACACTGAAATTTATTCTACTTTATCAGTTGATGAAAGTCAAATTTTACAATATCTTTGGACACCATCCATCATAGGAACAAGTAATATTACTGCTTATGCTGTTCCAGTTACAGATGAATATCTGTTATCGAACAACGTCGATTCAACTTTTCCAAATGTATTTGATCCATCAGCAATGAAAGTAGCTGTTTTAAATTCAGATAGTGGTAATCAACCATCCTTTTGGACTGGTGGATGGGCAAATGACTATAATACAATTTATAATGGATTACTAGCTGAAGGAGTTAACGTAAAGCTTGTAACAAACTTTGACATTCTTTCTGGTGGACTTGCAGATGTCAATATTTTAATTATGATTGACAATGCTCCCAATGATGCTGCGTCAGATGTTGTTAAAATTTGGTGTTTAGCTGGAGGTAATGTTATTACTTTTGATAGTAGTATTTGTTTCATTAATTGGGCTGGTATTCTTCCACCAGAAGCAGAAGGAACAAATGGTAAGGATACCTATTGGGATTATAACTCACCCTCTACCGGAGTAATTGTAACAGATCATCCAATAGTGTCTGGGTATACAATAGGTGAAACTATCTATGGTACTTCTGGTGATGCTCAGTATTATAGTTCTATTATGCAAAGCTCCGCAGCAGGTCCTTATTACACACCAGTAGTTAAAACAGCTGTTGGCAGTGATTATGATTTAATTGTAGTATATGAACCACCTTCTGGTCAAGGAGCAGTGGTACAAATGTGGGATGCTCAACATTGGTCAACGACTACTAATCAACTACTAATTCTCAACTCTATCTACTGGTTACAAGGTTTAGATCCTTCTGCATCAATTGAAGTGCTTTATCCAAATAGTGGGGAAATTGTTTCAGGTATTGTAGAAATAAGTTGGACTAGTGAAGGTTTTGAACCTGCTACTCTAAATTATTCTTTACTACTCTGGAATGAAAGTAGTGGTGTTTGGATTCCAATTGTAAATGATATTACAGAAACTGAATATCTTTGGGACACAACTACGATAAATGATGGTCAGTATAGAATACGTGTCGAAGCTTACGATGGCAGCTTATCACGATTTGATGAATCTGATTTTCTTTTCACTATTAATAATGTTAATGAAGCTCCTTCAATTCTGGTTCTATATCCAAATGGTGGAGAAACAGTTGATGATACGATTACAATTACTTGGAGTGCATCAGATTCTGATTATGATACATTATCATTTACAGTTTATTATAGAGAATCTACTGGTTCTTGGATACAATTAATAGCTGGAATTTCTGCTAATTCATATGCTTGGAATACTAATTCGATTGTTGATGGAGATTACTATATCAGAATAGTAGCTTCTGATGGAAGTTTAACTGCTGAAGATACATCAGATACATATTTTACAATTACACATGTCAATAATGCACCAATTTTGAACATACTTCAACCAAAAGAGGGACATGTTTACTATGGTGATATTACTATCCAATGGTATGCTGTTGATCCTGAAAACGATCCTCTAGTATACAATGTATATTATTGGAATGGTTCAAATTGGGTAGAATTAGCTACAAGTTTAACAACAACAACATCTATTATCTGGGACACAACATCTGTACCAAATGGATTTTCATACAAAATTAAAGTTACAGCAACTGATGGAGAATTTACCACTACAGATGAAACATATTATTTCTCTATACATAATGTATCCACAAGTCCAACAACAACTACTACACAAAATACTGATTTAGAATTATTAGCAATAGTAACATTAACAATAACAATTCTTGGTTTAATAATAGGTTATACAAAAAGAAGAAAGTCCTAATTAGACTTAATTCTCTTTTTTTCTTTCATTTGAAAAGAAATTATTTATTATATTAGCAATAAAAAATTTTTAACAAATTATTAGACGAAATTCTTATTTATTTTGCTAGATAATAATTAATGTAGTCTTATTTTCTAAGACTATGATTCAAAACGGAGGGAATTTTTTTGTTTGCGAAAAAAAAATGGAGCTTATTTTGTATTGTGTTACTATTTGTAACAGTATTTATTCAAATATCAAATAGTAGCATACAAAAAGATAGCTTTACTAAATTTTTAAGAATCGATGAAATAAGAAATAATGATTTTATTGATACTAATGATCTCTATTTATCTGATTTAGTTGATCCTTTATTTAGGTTAAGAGCAATGACTAATGATAATCCTGAAAGAATGAATTTTCTCTTTGAAATACAAGAACAATTGAAAGAAATTGGTATTGCTGTGGATGTTGAAGTTGTTGATTGGCCAACTTTTGTAGAACAATTGATTGCTTTTCGTGAATTTGATATGGCTTTTGTTGGATTGACTGGTTCTCCAAATGATCCTGATTATTTTTCTGGTGTGTATGAAGAAAATGGCTCACTAAACTTTTTTGGTTATAACACTACTATGGATTGGGATGAGGGATTAGGAACAGGTATCAATGAGTGGTATATTCAACAAGGAAAATTAATTATGCCACCCGATAGTAATGAACGTGTACAACACTACTGGGACTGGGAACAATATCTAATGGATGAGATTCTACCAATGATACCAGGATTGACTCCTTATGGATATGATGCTTCTTGGTCTAATTTGAATGGGTATAATATGACAGATGGTCTTTTACAATCCTGGGGAAAGATGAGTTGGACAGGATTACATACAGGGCAATATTCAACGTCAGTTATTACAATTGAAGACAATTTCTGGAGTGATTTAAACCCATTATTCCAGGGTGATTTAGCTTCAAAATTTATCTCTGATGCTTGTATGGATCCGATTATAAAACTAGATTCAGATAAAGTCTATTATCCACATATTGCTGACTATATTTTTTTGAATGACACATATATCAGACTAACCATAAGAGATGGGATTCAATGGCAAACTCCTCCAACTGGTTCTTGGGATACTGAATATGTTACTGCTGCTGATGTGTTCTTTACTCTTTATTCTTGGAAAACAGTATCTGATCAATACGATTGGTTAGAAGATATGGTTATAGTTGATGATATGACTCTAGATATCTATGTTGATGGTGATCCTTATACTACAGAAAATGAGCCTTATGCCTCTGCTTTAGGAAACTTCTGGACCAATATTCTACCAGAACACTATCTCAACCAAACACAATTACCTGATGGAATTACACCGGATATTACACATCCTTCTTGGAATACCTTTTCGACTCATTGTTTTGGAACTGGTTTGTTTGAAATAGAAAATTATGCTGTAGGATATGCAACAAATCTTACTGTATGGAATGATTGCTGGTGGTTGGATGAGTCAATAACAAGTGATCCAAATTTAGATTGGGAAAATAGATTTGGTGATTTTTCTGGAGGTTTAACTGAGCTAAAAATATGGAATCTCTCCGATCCATTAGAAAGTTTAAGCTATTTTGAGTATGGGTATATTGATATTCTGGATGTTACGGATTACCCAACTGAAAGAGCAATCTACGAAGTAGATACAGATTTTAGTGTTTATTCAAAATTACGAGACTATTTAGGAATATTTGGTTTTAATATGCGTGAAGAACGAGGAATACCACTCCAAAGTAGGGATCCTTGTCCATTTGATCCTTCTATGACAATTGGATTAGCAGTAAGAAAGGCTATTGCTTATGCAATCGACTGGGATGAAATAAGCAATGTGTTATATAATGGAGAAGCAGAAGCTAATCATTATCCAATTTTCCAAACATTGGGTGTCTGGTTAAATCCGAATATAATCAAATATGAGCACAATTTAACCAGAGCAAAAGAACTAATGATGTATGCTGGTTTTGAAACTGGATTGGATAGCGATGGGGATGGATTAACGGACTTAGAAGAAATTGGTACTACTTTAACTGATCGGTTCAATCCGGATACTGATGGAGATATCTTGACAGATGGAGAGGAAGTTTTAATATACGCTACAGATCCAAACGATTCTGATACCGAAGGAGATGGTATGCCCGATGGTTGGGAAGTCTTCAATGGCTTAGACCCGTTGATAGATGATTCCGAAGAAGATCCGGATAGCGATGGATTAACTAATGAGGAAGAGCATTCTGCTGGTACGGATCCTCACAATCCCGATTCAGACGGAGATGGGTTATTAGACGGTGATGAAGTCAAGAAATACTATACTGATCCTCTTGTGCCCGATGCAACTCTTGATTCCGATTCCGATGGATTAACGAATGTCGAAGAAGTGGATACTTACCATACAGATCCTCTGGATGATGACTCGGATGATGATACGATCTTGGATGGGGAAGAAGTAGTTACAGGAACAGACGGTTATGAGACCGACCCTAATGACGCAGACACCGATGGTGATTTAATGCCTGATGGTTGGGAAGTGAATAATGGTCTTAATCCTCTGATCAATGACGCTTCTTTAGATCCTGATAGTGATGGATTAACCAATAGAGAAGAATATCAAGAAGGAACTGATCCTCATGATGCAGACACCGATAATGATGAACTCACCGATGGCGATGAGGTTGATAAATACTTTACCGATCCGTTAGTTTCCGATGCTGATCTCGATTCCGACTCCGATGGTTTAACCAATGTTGCTGAAGTCGATACCTATCTGACCGATCCTCTGGATGCTGATACAGATGACGACTATTTAAATGATGGCGATGAGATCAATGTCTACTGTACCGATCCCTGCGATTGTGATAGTGACGATGATACTATCACAGATTGTGAGGAAGTGGTTTATGGTGCTGATGGCTATATCACTGATCCAACTGCTGCTGATACCGATGGTGATGGTATAGACGATGCGGAAGAAATAGCTAATGGAACAGATCCTACCAATCCTAATGATCCTCCCACAAGTAGTCCGACACCAACTCCGACAAATACTACTACAACAGAAACAGGTTCTTTTATTGGAGGTTTTATTAGTCTAGGTTTTGTTATCGTAACAGCTTTTGCAATTATCATAACTGTTGAGCGAAGAAATAAATATTATAGGAGATAATCCTCCTATTTTCTTTTTTTTTGTTAGATTTTTACGAGATTAATTTAGATTTGTTTATTTAAGATCAGTTGTGACTTATTTTCAATCAAAGAAATCATAAGGATTGATAAAAAGTAAACCAGACATTTTTTAAGAAAAAACAATAAATAAGAAAAAAAGAATATGAATGTCTTATTAGGTGAACTTATTGAAATATCGTAAATTTGGTTCAATTAATTTTGAAGTTTCAGCTCTTGGATTTGGAGCTATGAGATTACCAACTCGAAGAAAATCAATGTTAAGTAGAGTTAATACAAAGGAAGCAATTAAAATAATTAGATCAGGAATTAACCAAGGAATTAATTATATTGATACTGCTTGGCCATATCATCTAGGAGGAAGTGAAAAAGTAATAGGTGAAGCTCTGAAAGATGGTTACCGAGAAAAAGTATTTCTTGTAACAAAGAGTCCTGTTTTTATTCTTAGAAAATCAGAAGATTTTGACAAGTATCTAAAACAGCAACTTGAAAGATTGCAAGTAGATTATGTTGATGGGTATCTTTTGCATGGTTTAAGTAGAGGACGATTAAAGAAAGTAAAAGAATTAGATCTCATAAACAAAATGATAGAAGCTAAGGAAAAAGGATTGATAAAATATATTGGTTTTTCTTTTCATGATACTTTGCCTGTTTTCAAGGAAATTCTCGAGTTATATAATTGGGATATCTGCCAAATACAATATAATTACATGGATACTGGATTGCAAGCAACTACTGAAGGTTTAAAATTAGCACATGAAAAAGGAATCGCGACAGTAATAATGGAACCTTTGAAAGGAGGACAATTAGCAAATCCCCCAGAGGAAGCACTTGAGATAATGAAAAAGACAAAAATAAAAAGAACTCCTGTAGATTGGGCTTTACAATTTCTTTGGAACTTACCTGAAGTAGATACTGTAATCAGTGGTATGGGATCACAGCAAATGGTAGATGAAAATTGTCAAAGTGCAGAAAAATCAGGAATAAATTCTCTTAACGAAGATGATATTTCAATTATTAATCAGCTCGCAGAAATTTATAGAAAAAAAATATTAGTTCCTTGTACAGCTTGTCAATATTGTATGCCATGCCCCTATGGAGTGGATATTCCAGATAATTTTGCCATTTTAAATAACTATAATCAAGATAAAGGTATTAGAAAATGGTTGACAAGAAGGAAATACAAAACTCTTGAAAGTAGAAGAAATAGAATAAATCTAGAAAATCCCAATGGGAATGCTACACTCTGTGCAAAATGCAATGAATGTATTGAAAAATGTCCACAAGAAATACAGATACCAGATGAATTGGAAAAAGTACATGCTATTTTAGGGGAAAAAAAGAACGTTTCGGATTATTATTGAAAAATAATTAATAGAAAAAAAAGATGAAAATTATTTTTCATCTTCATATTTTATCTAGATAATTTTCTCTTTCTGGTAAAAATGATTAATATTTGCGAGATGATTATTGCTGGTAATATAAAGAAGAAATTTCCAAACAACGAAGATTTTCCAGTAGTCAAAGTAGGATAATCATTTGGATCAAGTGGATCAGTGCCTTCTTCAATTTCTTTCCAATCAGAAAAGCCATCTCCATCTGTATCTACTTTTGTTGGATTAGTATGATAAGTGAATACTTCTTCTCCATCTGTAAGGTTATCATCATCTGTGTCTATATTAGTTAAATCAGTATTGTGAAATACTTCCCAACCATCTGGTAATTCATCATCATCAGTATCTTGGACTGTAGGATTTCCATTAAAGAACTCCTCAGTCATATCATCAATGAAATCACCATCAGAGTCAAGTTGACCAGTATGGAAAGGACTACCTCGACAGCAATACCATTGTTGAGGACCTGATTGGCTGATTCCAGTGAAAGTGAGGCAACTAATCTCGTGAAAAACCGTTGATTCTATTACATACCATTTACCAATAACTAGATCAGCTATATTATCATCATTAACAAAACCAGATGACATCCATACAATATCACTTCCAATATCGTGAGTAAAAAGTACATCTCCAGTGGAATTAAGACAGTAAAAAACATTGTCAACATATTGTACAAGAATTTCTAAATCTTGACCACCATTAATGTTAGCTACAATAAAGTCCTCATTTATAGAATAAGGCTTTCCAAATATCCATTCCAATCCACCAGAATAATTTAAGCAATAAACACTGCAGTCGTCTGAACTAAAAACAATCTCTATTTGACCATCATTTTCCAGATCAGCAATTATTGGATCAGAGTGAATTGCACCACCTGTTGAATATTTCCATTCTAAAACACCCAAATGATTAACACAATGCAAATAGTGATCTACAGAACCAATGATAACTTCTTTTGTACCATCTTTATCGAGATCACCGACTGCAAGATTAGTACCAATCCACCATCCTGATGAATACTGCCATTCTTTATTACCTTCATGACTTAAACAGATGGTTTTGTTATCATAAGTACTATAAAGAATTTCAAATGTACCATCAGAATCCAAATCAGCTACAACTGTAACTGTGGTAATAGTAGCAGGATTAGTATAATCCCATTTTTTAGTTCCATTCCAGTTAAAACAATGAATTTTTTCACTAGAATGTAAAATAATTTCAAGAAAACCATCTTGATCTAAATCAGCGATCGTAGGAGAATCTCCCATATTATAAGAGATACTTGACTCCCATAATAAGGATCCCGTATAATTAAAACAGTGCAGAGTAAAATAAGAAGTTATTAGAATTTCAAGTTTGCCATCTTTGTTAATATCTACAATTGTGGGAGAACACCTCCCCTTCGCATCTAGTCTATTTTGCCAAAGAATATTCCCTAGATTATCTAAACAATAAAAATAACCATCTTGTGAAGTAACTAAAACCTCAGAAGCACCATCTAAATCTAAATCAACAATAACTGGATAATAACCTGCAAAATCAGTCAAAGTGAAATTCCACAGAAAATTAAGAGATATAGAATTACCAACTAAATTATCTTCATGAGTAGAAGAAATTTCTGTTGAATTATCAGTTGTAATTATTATTGATGAAATAAATATTAAGATAATGAAAAAAATTCCATGATTTTTATATGAAAGCAATTATTTAAACCCTCCACTAAACTAAATGATATTTATCAAATAAATTAATTTTGATTGTATTTTTGTCTGAAAAAAAGGAAATAAAAAGAAGGAAAAAAAATTCCTTACTTTCTATTTTTGCGAATGAAAATGGATACAAACAAACCTAAGAGGAAAACGGGAAGCATAAAGAGAAGTTCAATGCCACCAGTATCAGTTGTAGTTGTTGTATCAGTTGGAGTAGGGCTACCAGTGGGTGGATCATCTGGATCCGTAGGATCGGTACCATTAGCTATTTCTTCGGCATCGTCTATACCATCATCATCGGTATCAGCATCGTTAGGATCAGTGATATATCCATCTGTTCCTAAAATGACTTCTTCACAATCAAGAATAGTATCGTCGTCACTGTCACAGTCGCAGGGATCGGTACAGTAGATATTGACCTCATCACCGTCACTGAGGGTGTCATCGTCAGTATCAGCATCTAAAGGATCAGTCACATACCCATCTGCACCAGCTACAACCTCTTCACCATCAAGAATAGTATCATCATCACTATCATTATCTAATGGATCAGTATGATAGGTATCCACTTCTTCGACATTGGTCAAGCCATCCGAATCGGAATCGAGATCAGCATCGGAAACAACCGGATTAGTAAAGTATTTATCAACTTCATCACCATCAGTGAGACCATCGTTATCAGTATCCGCATCTTGAGGATCGGTTCCCTCTTGATATTCCTCCAAATTGGTCAAGCCATCGCTATCAGGGTCTAATGAAGCATCATTTATCAAAGGATTTAGACCGTTGTTTACTTCCCAACCATCGGGTATTGTGTCACCATCGGTGTCAGCGTCTAGTGGATCAGTTAGATAGGTGTCTACTTCTTCAACGTTGGTCAAGCCATCCGAGTCAGAGTCACAATTAACATCGGAAACTGTGGGATCAGTATAGTATTTCTTGACTTCATCACCATCTAATAACCCATCTCCGTCTGAATCGGGATTGTGAGGATCCGTACCAGCAGAATGCTCTTCCTCATTAGTTAATCCATCGCTATCCGGATCTTCTTC
>Ga0307376_10004211_pt1 | contig 13224 bp, 19 predicted proteins | sample TR2MG_FD_202536 | JGI IMG/M metagenome (GOLD analysis project Ga0307376, IMG submission 202536) | Soil microbial communities from Risofladan, Vaasa, Finland - TR-2 | ecosystem: Environmental > Terrestrial > Soil > Coastal area > Acid sulfate soil | place: Finland: Risofladan, Vaasa | collected... | reverse complement strand
GTGATGCAGGGGGTTTTTACAGGGCAATTGACTGCAAAGGAAGGACTTGATGAGGTAGCCAGCAAAGTGAATAAATTACTTGATGAGTTTTACGCAAAATAAATAAAAGGAGGTAATATTGCCTGCCTTGTATGTAATAGTATAACCCTTTATTTTTAATTTGAATTTTTATAGAGGGCAAGATCACTCAGCAAGGCAGGCAATAAAAGAAGGAGAATATGAAAACAATAAAGATAGATAATTGTACCAAGTGTAACCCTATTGGAAAAGGTATTTGGAAAGATGATATATATGCAAGTACAACAACAGAATCGACTAAAATATATACAGGTAAAGATGAATGGTATTGCAGAAATAAAAAAGTTAAAAAAGGTGGTTATTTCGGATGTAAATATATCACTACCGCAGTAGAAAATTGTAGTTTTATCACCATCCCTAAATGGTGTCCATTGGAAGATTATATTGAATTATGTAAATATAAATGTTCTTGTGGCCATAGTTTTGAAATGAAAATTCAAAAGGTAGGAAAAGATAAAGATTTTAGATTAGAGTATTTTATTTGTGATAATTGTGGTAAAAAATATATTATTCATAATAATATATTAAAAGTAATAAGGAGACCAGCCAATACCAACAACCCTAATTAATCAATTTAAAAAGAAGGTAAGCAAATATGGGATGTATTATCTTTTCCTATTGCCCTTCGTTATACCGTTTATCATATTTTTAGTATATCCCTTAATCAATGCTTTTATATACAGCTTTCACAAGTTTAATTTATCTACTTATAAGTTTATCGGATTGCAAAACTATATCGATATTTTTAGTAATCCTTTATTTAGAAGATCAATCCTTATCACTTGTTGTTTTGTGATAGGTGCAGTGCCTCCAATTCTGTTCATAACGATTTTCTTATCGGCAATATTAATTAAATTGAATGACAAGATGAGAACCATCTTTGTAGGAATATACTATTTGCCTACGGTAACTTCGATAGTTACTTTTACCCTGGCCTGGAAATGGATTTACAATTATCGGTATGGGATATTAAATTTTATTGTAAGACTATTGGGATATGAAAATATCAATTGGCTATCCAATAAATATACGGTAATCCCCTCTATAACAGTCATGCTTATTTATGCGGGAATTGGAGTTCCGATTATTCTTTATATCTCGGCAATGGCGGGAATACCGCAGACCCTGTATGATTCGGCCATGATAGACGGGGCTACCGATTGGCAAATCTTATGGAAGATTACCGTGCCATTGATTATGCCTACTACCCTGTATTTGCTGATAACCTTAACGATAGCTATGTTTCAGGTTTTTATATTTGTATTATTAATGACGGGTGGCGGGCCGTATTATCGAACAACAACTATATCTTATTTAATGATTCAGGAGGCTTTTACGGATAGCAATTTCGGGATATCCAGTGCAATTGGAATTATATTTTTGGTGATTATAGCGGGGTTGGCTTTGGTACAATATAAATGGTTTAGTAAAGAGATAGAGTATTAAAGAAAGGAGGAAAATTATGAGTTTAATAAATTCAGAATTAATGGAATTAATTGAAGACGTGAAAATCGTAAGTTATGATAAAGAACAACGTAGACTTACTAAAGAATATAAGATTCTTGATTCGGATTATAAAAAAATAGAACAGGTTAATCCCCCAATAAATCCTGGTGCAAAAGTAGAAATATATTGGCATAAAAAATGGGGATATAACCGGCCAGATTATGGTTATATATTTACATTGCCTGGAGATGATGATGAAGATATTTTTATAGATGGAATAATTCACATTCCATATCCTCAGGGTCTTGAAAAATGTATGAATGAGCCAGAATGGATTTATATAGGTAGACTTATATCAAATCCAGAAGTTATTAAAATTAAGATTATTGGGAGATGATTAAATGCTAAAAATAATCTTTATGACCATAATAGCCCTATTATTTCTCTTGCCCTATTATTGGATGGTCGTTATATCTCTTGAACCAGAAACATTAGGCACTAACCCCAACCCCCATTTCATACCGCAGAATATAACTTTTGATAACTATACTTTTTTATTCTTTAAGGTAAAGGAATTCTATCGCTGGATATTTAATAGCTTATTCACTTCTATGATGGCGGTATTATTGGTTTGCACTTCTGCCTCGATGGCCGGTTATGTTCTGGCAAGAAGGGCATTCCCGGGGAGCAGGGCAATCTTTATGATATTTTTAGGCTCGATGGCCATACCGGCAAATATATTATTATTACCTAGATTTATATTGATGAAGAATTTACATCTTATCAATACTTACCCGTCGATATTTTTGATAATCGTGGCCAGTGCAGGCGGGGTATTCTTGATGAAACAGATTATACAAACTATACCTAATGAGATGATAGAGGCGGCCATGATAGACGGGGCGAATGAGTGGGGGATATTCTGGCATATCATTTTGCCAATGATTAAACCGGGAATAATAGCACTGGGGATATTTACCTTTGTTACCGTTTATAATGATTATTTCTGGCAATTATTGATGATTAAAGATACTTCAATGAAAACCTTGCCATTAGCGGTAGAAGTCTTTGCAGATACTCCTCAAAATCCGAGGATACAATTGACGATGGCGGCGGCTTTTATTGCAAGCTGGCCACTGCTGATATTATTTTTTATATTTTATAAACATTTTGTACGGGGAATTTCGATAGGTGCGATTAAATAAGGTGAGGTAAGGTGGGGTCGGGTATGCTGGGGTAAGTTACGGTTAGGTAAGGTGAGGAACTGCCTTTGGGCAGGTTATTGAGGAAGGAGGTAAAATAAGAATAATTAAAATATGTGCAATGTGTGGAATGGAATTTGAAAGTAGGCATAAAAATCAAAAATTATGTTCAAGAAAATGTTCTGGATTGGCACGCAGAGGTATACTTTTTTTAAAAGAAACAAAAATAAAAATGAGTATAGCTGGAATAAAAAGGACTCATAATATTGAATGGAAAAGAGAACATGGTGAAAAAATAAAAAAATGGTATCAAAATCCAGAAAATAGAAAGAAAATGAGCAAGGCAATGCTTGAGGCACAAAATAGACCAGAAGTAAAATTAAAAAAAAGTAAATCACGGAAAACATGGTATCAAAACCTTTCGATAGAAGCTAAAAATAAAATGAGAGAAAAGCATATAGGCAAAAAACAATCTTTGGAAACAAAAAAGAAGAATAGTATAGCTTCTAAAAAGATGTGGCAAGACCGAAAATATAGAGAAAAAACAATTAAAAATATGAAAATAGTAGCTAATACTCTTGAACATAAAGAAAAAATGAGACAAAAAACCAAAGCAACATGGGACAATCCCAATAGTATATTTAATACGCAGGAATATAGAGAAAAGTTAGGTATAATCAGTAAAAAAAGGTGGCAAAATTCAGAATATAGAGAAAAAATGCTTGCAATGAATAATCCTAATTATAATATATGTTTAGAATGCGGTAAGAGATTTAGAACATCACATAAAAAACAAATATGTTGTAGTAAGAAATGTTCTAATATTAATCGGAGAAAGCAATTAGAAGTTAAATGTTTAAATTGTGGTAAATTATTTGAAAGTGTATTATCAAGAAATAGTAAATTTTGTAGCAGAACTTGTTCTGTTGAATATAAAATAGGAGAAAATAATTCTCATTGGAAAGGTGGACAAATAGAGAAAATATGCCCCAACTGCGAGGAGAACTTTAAAGTATATCCTGGTAGTATTACAGTCTGTTGTTCAAAAGAATGTGCTTATGAATGGGTGGTAAAAACAGAAAAGCTAAAAGGCATTCCCCAAAGTGAAAATCATTTAAAGAATAGAATAATTGCTATGAATAAACCAGAGTATAAACAAAAACAAAGTATATCTTCTAAGAAAAGGTGGTTAGATTCAGAATATGTAAAAAAGATGATGAAAGCTAATAATCGTAAACCTACAAATCCAGAAAAAGTTTTTGATGAAATTACACCCGTTATTGTTAGGTATGTTGGAAATAGAGGTTGGAATAGGTGGACAGGAAAACAATACAGAAACCCTGATTTTAAAATTACGGGGCAAAATAAAGTAATCGAAATATATGGAGATTATTGGCATAGAAATGATAATCCAGAAGACTTAATACAAGAATATAAAGATATAGGGTTGGATTGTTTAGTTTTTTGGGAGCATGAAATATATGATGATATTAATAGGGTGTTAAAAAAAGTAAATGAATTTGTAGAAATTAAATAGAAAGGAGGTAAATCATAATGGAGAAAATGGGTAAAAAAGTGGGAACTGTATATGAAGAATTAAAATTATCAGTATCTAAATTATCTAAAGATTTAAAACGGGCGGAAGCTGAACTAAAGAGACAATTAGAGAAATTGGAACAGATGGAAAAGGAGGCACTAACCAACAAAGCCAATGAATGAAGAATTAATCACTTTAAGCAACTTAAACCTGGCAAGGCAATTTATCAAAGACTACGGCGTAAATGGCGAAAAGCAAACATGGGGCAGAGGCTCTATTAGGCTATTCTGCTATGACTGCGTAGAATTTAACGGAAAAAGGTGTGGCAAGTGGAACAGGGGTTGCGATTATCAGCAGGAGTTTAAGAGGGTAGTTGAAATAGGGCTAAATATACCATTGCCAAAAGGGGAATATAAGGACTTGCTGGATGGGATAATTAAAATATTAAATAAATAAAGGAGGCGAAAAATGTATTTAAAAGATGTTAAATTTATAGATGCCGATAACCATATAACAATAGGTAAGGTAATAACATGTGGAAAATTAAGAAGTATATTAAATAAATTGCCTATGCACTGTTTATTAAACACGAATGAAGTTACCGGAAATATAAATGTATTTGATAACAAAGAATTTAATCCATTAGGGTATGTAGATATTGCAGAAGATAAATTTATAAAGTTTGAAGAAAGGAGGTGAAAATATGAGATTTAGAATAACTTCAGAAGAACAACGAGAAAAGGTAATTAAAAAATTAGCAAATATGATGGTAGACCACATAACCGAAGAAGCCGAAGATAAAGCAAGGGAGTGCATAAAAGATTTATTTGATTTTAATATGGATAGTGATGACGTATTATCTGTAGTTTATGCCATTAAATTTAACGCTGCAATACTTAAATTATTATTAGGAAGCGTTAAAAGAGAAAAGGCTAAAAAGGAAAACAAAAAGAAAAAAACAACAAAGGACGTGATTTAATACATGGAAAATTATCAAATGATTTCACTTATACCTGCACGGGGAGGCAGTAAACGAATACCCCGCAAGAATACCAAGATGTTAGTAGGCAAGCCTATGATTGCCTGGACAATCGAGGCAAGCCTACAGTCAAAATATATCAGTAGAACATTTGTATCAACGGAAGATCCAGAGGTAAAAGAAATATCCCTCAAATATGGAGCAGAAGTAATCGATAGACCGCCAAAATATGCAACCGAATTATATGGAAATGGATTTGAAATGTTAGAAACACTTAATCATTTCAAAGAGGTCGTTTGGGATATGGGAGTTCGGCCAGATTACCTTGCTTTTCTAATGGCCACTTCACCATTAAGGACGGCAGAACAGATAGATAAGGCATATGAACTAATGTTAGAAAGGAATTGCACAAAGGTTTATACCGCTTATAAGATGAGTGCCAGCACAGAAAGATGTATGTTTTTGGATGAAAGGGGCAGAGCAGAGCAGGTGTATGAATATACCCCAAGGGAAATGTATTTAAAGAATTTAGGATTGGAATTTCAAGAACCTAAATATATATTTTGTAGTGATGTAGTCATTACAAGATTTTTAGATGCCGAACCTTTCGGCAATATCAATTTTAATGATTTGACTTTATTTATTATCGACGAAAAAGATATGGTTGATGTGGATACAGAATTTGATTTTGAGATGGCAGAGATGATTTTAAAGAAAAGGTTAAAGATGATATAATTAATGAAAAATATAAGGAGGTAAAAAATGTTAATAGAATATAAAACCATATTAATGGGAGAAAAGGCCTTAGAACTTAATCAAAATAAAAATGATGATGGTTATCAGATAGATGGTATTACTGGATATGGAATTGTTAAAATTGAATATTGTTGTGAGGATATAAAAGATTGGATTAGGAATGGAATTGACCCACCAAAATTTGCATACGAAAACTATGAACCTTACTTTAGTGTTCATTATGGTTATGGGGGAGAGGCAGAATTTTATGAAATTAATATATATTATTGTCCATTTTGTGGTAAGAAAATAATTTATCAAGAAATTCAAAAAGTTCGACTTAAAGCGAGGAAGAAAGAAAAAATAGAATATACTGATTATTATGAAGAAGAAATAAAGTAACCAAAATATTCCACCAAAAAACATTGACACACATTTAAATGTATTCTACGATTAGTATAGGGGGTAGTATATAAAAAACCTATCTATAAGGATGGTGACTAACATAAGCACAATAACCAATATCATAAATGCCATTAAAGCAATGGCAAGAGGAGGCACTACGCAGAATAGATTGCAGTATTTGCCTGATTGGTATTATGAGCGGGAACTGGCAAGTCCAGAGAATTATACCTCACTGCTTAATGCCTACAAAAGCTGGGTATATGTCTGTGCTTCCCGCAATGCCGTATCCTTTGCTTCATTTCCTTTACGCCTCTATGTAGCCAAGCCTGCAAAATCAAAAATGCTTGTCGAGACCAGACCGATATCAAAGGAAACCAAGAAATTCCTCTACTCCAAAGAAATGGGTCACCTTGACCGATACCTGCGGAAAGCAGTAGAAGTTGAGGAAGTGCTGGAACATCCGTTTATTGAACTGATGAAAAATGTCAACCCATTCATGAACGAATTTGAACTGAAAGAAATGACCTGCCTGAATCAGGAATTAACTGGTAATAATTACTGGTATTTACTACCCAACAACATGGGATTGCCGATACAGATTTGGATTGCCCCGCCTGATAAGATGAAGATTATCCCATCGAAAGAAGAATTTATCAAGGGTTATATATATAAGAATGGGCTTAATGAGGTTGCCTTCGATAAACTTGAAATCATTCATTTTAAATATCCTTCACCGATATCTGTCTATTACGGGATGTCACCTATCAGTGCGGTTACCCATGCCTATAATATTAATGAGAATATGAATAGGTATGAAAATAGTTTATTCTCTAACATGGCAAGACCCGAAGGTTTATTATCATCAGATTCGCCTATAAATAAAGAAGAATTAGAAAGAATGAGCACTCAATGGAATCAGCGTTACGGCGGGGCAAATAAGGTAGGCAAGACTCCCATATTGACAGGTGGCCTAAAATACCAGCCGATTACCTTTAGCCCAAGAGAGTTAAGTTTCCTATCAGGCCGTAAGGTAACTAAAGAGGAAATTGCCAATGCCTATGGCCAGTCAGTTGCTTTATTCGATAAGGACGCTAACCGTGCCAATTCTGATGCAGCAATATATATGTTTATGAAAGATTCAATAAGTCCAAGACATAGGCGTTATGAACAAAAGATAAATGAACAGATATTGCCAAGATATGATGAAAGATTATTCTGTGCTGTTGAGAACTGTGTACCGGAAGATAGGGAATTTAAACAGCAGGTCAGAACTGATGGGGTAAATACTTATATTACTGTAAATGAAATAAGGCAAGAAGAAGGAAAAGAGGATGTAGAGGGTGGAGACCAATTATATGTTAGTAGCCTTCTAATGCCATTAGGCACAATACCAGAAGAAAGGGAATTAGAAGAATTAAGTAAAAAAATAGCACAGCGGGTTAAGGAAAAATTACATGCGTAAAATATCAGATAATGCTATCAACCAAATAGTTGATAGTATTGTATGCCTGATAAGGCAAGGGAAATTAGTCACAACTGCCGAGGGTGGAGGGCGGCAGACTAAAGAAAATGAAAAGAATATATTGAAAAGCAAGCGAAGCAGATTAGTAAAACCACTTGAGCATGATTTTAGAAAGGGTATTATACCGTTATTTGAAAAGCAGAAAGATAAAGTCATAGGCATATTACAAGGTAGGAAAGCGGCAAACTATAATATCAATGGTGCTATCAAAGTGCCGACTACCCAGGAGGAAATCAGAAGTTTTACCGAATATGTTTTGCCTAAAATAACGGCAATGATGGCGATTGCCGGAGAAAGTGCCTTAAGTGAACTTGAGATTGGGATAGCTTTCGATATCATGAATCCCAAAGTAATAGAGTGGTTACAGGCTCATGCTGCCGAAGCGGTAAAAGAAATTGGGGTTACTACAAAGCATTTATTAAAACAAACGCTAATTGAAGGAATGGAGAATGGTGAAAGCATTGCCAAACTGACAGAACGGATAAGACAAGCTTATTTGCCGTTAGATATGGAAGGATATCGGGCAAAAAGGATTGCCATGACTGAAACGAAGAATGCCGTTTCGCAGGGCAATTTGCAGGGGTATAAGCAGTCAGGACTTACGGGTAAAAAAGGAATATTGCTTGGCCCGAATCCTTGTGAGTTTTGTATTAGTTTATATAATATGGGCTTGATTGATTTAGAAGATACCTGGGGAGGATACGAGAGCCCTAGTTTCCACCCATCGTGCCAATGCGACATATATTTTAGGCCAGAATAAACAGGAGGAAAATTAATATGAAAGAATCGATAGAGTTTTTAAAAGAGTTAGATGAAGTAGACCATGAAAACTATCCAATGTTAAATTTTGGGGATAAACTAAAAAAGATTATTTCCCTTCTCCAGCAAGGCGAGGCGTTAAAAGCAGAGAATGTAGAACTAAAAGCGTACAAGAAGATGTGGGAGGCTACAATTGAAATAACATACCCAGGAAGGTTTTCTTTGGAATGTTTAACATTAATTACCGAAAGTATAAAAAGAAAATACTTTCCGAAGAAGCGAATGGAAACCAAAGAAGCGATAGAGTTAATAAAACATGACCTTGATTTATGCCTTAACGATGGTATTGACAAGGATGACTTATTTAAAGCCATAGATAATATAGAAGACGAACTCCAGCAAGGCGAGGCATATCGACTGATAGTAAGGGATGTAGAAATAATATTATTACCTGCATATTTTATAGACCATGCACCTGAATTAGAGAGATTTAGAAGATTATTTAAAGAGACTAAACAAAAATACTTCCCAGAAGATAAATTAATACAGGAGTAGAATGAAGCAACTATTATGCCAACATTGCAGTAATCCGTTATCGAAGAACATCGAACTGGGGGCGGGTTCGTTTTATGTTAATCCGTCAAGACCACTTAAAATGTATCAAGAAGATATTAAGTGCCAAAGGTGCGGGGCGATCAATCAAGTATCCGTTGAGGTAGATTATGTTATCAGGATAAGATTGGTTAGCGATACAATTATAGCCAGTACGGGGCTAATGGGCAAGAGTAATTTGAATTCGGCATAGGAGAAAAATAATGAAAAATAGAAACGAGAATTATGATAGGGAAAATGACATACTTTATATTTCAAGTAAAGATAATAGACCTGCAATAGCAGAAGAACCCATTGATGGAGTTGTTATAAGACGTGCTGTAGATAATAATGAAATAGTTGGGGTAACAATATTCGATATTAAGAAATTGGTAAATATTGGCTATCAAGGTTATCACGACGTAGAGGAATTTTATAAGGAATAATTAAAAACTAAATATATATTTCCTACATAACTAAGACCGTCAGTCTGGATAAAGGAAAGTGAGCTGCTGAACAGCCACAGACAAGATTAATTTCTTGCTGTGGCTTTTTTATTTGGAAAGGAGAAATAAATGAATAATATTTTTAATCAGTCTGCAATTGTAGAAGAAGCGATAATAAGTTGGGAAGAATATATTTCGATGGGAATGGAAGCAAGAGAAAAAAAAGATAATGCTCAATGGGAATTAGGTGATTTGGCTTGTAAGGTTAAAAAGGATTATGGGAAGGATGCTATTGGTAAATATGCAATAGATATTGGGATAGTAAAAACTACCTTACAAGAATATAAAACTATATCTTCATTTTATGAAAAATCGGCACGTGCCGATTTTTTAAGGTTATCATTTTCTCATTTTAGACTTGCAGAAAAAAATAATACCAAAGAACAGGCTATAGGTTGGCTACAAAAAGCAGATGATAACGATTGGACTTGTGAACAATTAGCTATTGAAATTAAGAAATTAAAGCCAGTGGAGAACATATTAGCACCTGAAGGGAAATATGATGTTATTGTAATAGACCCTCCCTGGAAAATGGAAAAAATAGAAAGAGAAGTTGCACCTAACCAGATTGGATTTGATTATCCTACTATGGAATTAGACGAGATAAAAAATTTTAAAATACCTGCTGGTGATAATTGTCATATTTTTCTATGGACGGTGCAGAAACACTTACCCGAAGCATTTGAAGTAATAGATTACTGGGGTTTTAAATATATTCTTACTTTTGTCTGGCACAAAAATGGTGGTTTTCAACCCTTCGGACTTCCACAATATAATTGTGAATTCATATTATACGCAAGGCAAGGATCGCCAAAATTTATAGACTTAAAAGATTTTTTTACTTGTTTTAATGCAGATAGAACAGGACATAGCAAAAAACCTGAAGAATTTTATGAAACTTTACGAAGAGTAACGGAAGGTAAAAGATTAGATATGTTTAATAGAAGGGAGATAAAAGGATTTACACCTTGGGGCAATGAGGCAAATTGAATATAAAGAAAATATAACAAAAGAAATAAAGCAAATACTATTAGACAATTCAAATATATTTATAGATATAAAGTTTTCTACTCTAATAGAAGACACTAAATATGCGACTGATTTTACGGTTAATATATTAAATAAAAATATTGCAGTAAGAGTAAGAGAACCTGATTGTAAATATAGAGATTTCACTATTAGGGCTAAAGCAGAATATAACGGCAGAACAGAAATTCATAAAATAAAAGAAGGTTATGGAGATATTTATTTATATTGTTGGAAAGACATAAATTATAAGATAAACGAATATATGATTATTGATATAAATAAATTGAGAGATTCTGATTTATTGAATATCTATAGGAAAATCATAATGAATAATGACAATACAGGATTTATATATATTGGAATTAATGAATTAGAAAAAGAAAATTGTTTATTAGTTAAGAAATTATTAGATTGTTGTATTTAGAATAGTGAAAATAATAGATAAATGAGGTGATTTAATATGGTAAAAGATAAACTTTTTACCACTGCTTATACCAAAGAGATTAACGAAAAGGAACGGACTCTTATTGCGTGGGGGTCAAAGGCCATTATTGACAGAGATAAGGAAATAATAAGAGGGGATGCATGGGATTTAACGGCGTATGAAGAGCATCCTATAATTATGTTATCTCATCAATATAAAGATTTATGGATAGGTAGAGCTTTATGGGTAGAAACCAGTGATGAAGGATTAAAATTTAAAGCACAATTTGCAACTACTGCTCCCGCTAAAGAAGCTTTCCAATTGGTAAAAGATACTAAAATAGCCGCTTTTAGTGTAGGTTTTATTCCTAAAGAATGGGAAGATAAAAAAGTAAGTGAACTTGATGAATTAGATCAAAAAATGGTAAAAGCCACAGGATTAACCGATAAAGATACTGTAAGAATACATACCAAATGTGAATTGTTAGAAATATCTTTAGTTAGTGTTCCATCCTGTTCTACTGCGGTTTTGACTGCTTATAATGAGGGAAAAATCAAGACCAAAGAATTAAAAAATAAACTTGATGAAATTATTAAGATTGTAGAAGTGAAAGTAGAAATAGTAACTAAACCAGAAGAGACTGAGGATTTTATACATATCCCAATAAGACCCGCAGGGGATTTTGTAAAAGATTCATTCAGAACGATTGATATAGATGCAGAGAAAGGAATCAAGGCGGCAATTGGAAAACTTACCTCTGATCCACAAGGCTCAACTCATGTGCAGAAATATCTTTTTGATAAAAGCAAGGGTTGGACTATGGCATCCGCTCAAGCTTGGGTAAATAACCACAAGAAAGAATATGAGGAAATAAATATTGAAATTGATAAAGAAGAAGTTACTTTATCAGAAAAAGGAAAAAAGAAATTAGAAGAAGCATTAGAAGATATAAAAGAAGGCAGAATAGAAAAAGTAGAATTTGATAATAATGATTCTCTAATCGAATTTGCCACCAAATATGGAATTTTACTTGCCGAAAAGACTACTTTAGAAAATGAGGTTAAATTAAGAGATGTGGCCATTGGTGAATTAGAAACCAAGATAGCAGAAATAGAATTAAAGCAAGGGGCGGTTCTTAACCGAAAGAATAAGACGGATTTAAAAGACGCTCAAGGGAAAATACAAAGCGTGCTGGATTCTGCAGAACCTGCACAAGATGAAAAAATAAAAATAATAGAAGAAGAAGTAAGGGAAGAAAATAAAAAAATAGATATTAGTGCAAGTGATATTAAAGACATTATAAATAGTGCATTAAAAGAACAGGTTAATAATATAAATGAAAATTTTAGTAACGAGATGAGTAATACTTTAAAAAGAATTACCGGAAAAGTAATGTAAGGATTATTTATTATCAGATAGAATATAGGTTTTAACTAGTGTACCGAGGGGTATTACAAAAAGTATACCGAGGGGTATGAAATTAAAAACATATTCTAAAGATAATAAATAAGTAAAACAAAATAACAAGGAAGTGAATAATAAATGGAAATTACAAAGGATGAGTTAAAAATTCTTGTATCCGATGTTAATAAACAATTGGTAGATGAAGTAGATAAGATGAAAAAGTCTCAAATAGACCAATTTAATGAAATACTCGAAAAACTAACCAAAGCACAAGAAAACAAGATGCAAAAGGTAGACCCGGAAGTAAAAAAAGATGAGCCAAAATGGGATTCTTTTGGCGAACAACTTATGGCGGTAAAGAAGGCCTATGATCCATCGAACAGAGAAATAGATAAGAGATTAATAGATGTTAAAACTATATCTGGTGCAAACGAATTAGTGGGTTCTGAAGGTGGATTTTTGGTTAGTCCGGAATATTCTGCTGAAATTCTAAAACAAACTCACGATGTCGGTATAGTGGCAAAGGATTGCAGACATATTACTATTGGCGGAAACAGATTAATCATCAATGCCCTAAACGAAACTTCTCGTGCAACTGGTTATCGTT
>Ga0307376_10004209_pt1 | contig 13230 bp, 23 predicted proteins | sample TR2MG_FD_202536 | JGI IMG/M metagenome (GOLD analysis project Ga0307376, IMG submission 202536) | Soil microbial communities from Risofladan, Vaasa, Finland - TR-2 | ecosystem: Environmental > Terrestrial > Soil > Coastal area > Acid sulfate soil | place: Finland: Risofladan, Vaasa | collected... | reverse complement strand
ACCATGATTGTTTTGTTGGTGACATAAATAGATTTTTACCTATAAATATCCCCAAAAATCAATTTATTCCTCTATATTTCGTTCATCTTCTTGAATATGGCGGAACAATTCTTCTTCGGTACTTGGCGCCGCTGAAAGTTGGTCGACTTCCATTTGTAGGGATTCTTCTATTTGATCTCTCTCTTCCATTAATCTCAAATAATATCTATCTTCCTCTTCCTGGCTCTGTCTAAGATATTCTTCTTCATCAATTTTACTCATCTTTTAATGTATTTTTAAATCCTTTTGTGTCTGTTATGGTAAAAAAAAGTTACTTAGTGACGAAGTGTATAGATAAAGACCAAATCTATGGCAATGTCAAAGACCTCTCCTACTACAAGGGCAAGGGCAAAATCTAAGTCTTAGTTTCTTCCTCCGTCTAATTGTTCCCACCCTTTCAGGGGTTGGGATAACTTAGACGGCTGTCGTGGTGTTTTTCGTAAAAAACCCACAAAAACCTAAATTTCGTAGAAGAGCGATATGATCCTAGTTATTGTCTTGTCGCCGTGGCGAGTTTGACAAACACATTTGCGTTTAGAATATAAATCTATATGTATAAGAACTCCATCACCAAGTACAAAGAAAGGTAGAATCGGCTTGTGCTTCGTCCACCTCTCACCTTAGTTTATTATTAGTCCTGAGATTCAGGAAGTTTTTTCAGGAATATGTCAACTACCTCTTGGAAACGTGGGTTAACTTCGATACGTAATGCCGCAGTGGTTTTAATCTTCGACTGACGTTGTTTTTCAAACTCAACCTTAACACCTTGGAATTCGGCGTTAACCTTTTTCATTTCCATTTCGTACTGAGTACGTAGGTCGTTGTTGGTTTTCTCAGCTTCAGCCTCCGCATCGGCATTAACGTTAGCGATACGTGCATTCTCCGCAGTGGTCAAGTTTTGAACCTTGGCCTTGAAATAATTCACCTTTTGTTCGTAACCACGGTGAAGACCTGCAAGATCTTCATGAAGGGTGAGAAGTTGTTCTGAGGTGTGATGTGTTTCAATCGTAACGGGGCTCTTCATTCCGTCCTTAACAACCATCCATTCAATTGCAGGAAGACCTGGAAGTTCTTTCCTTAACGCATCAAGGGTTGATCCCTTATGAATGAATTGACCGATATGTGAAGCGTAAGCTTCAACCTCAAGGTATTCTGAATATTCACCAACGGTGAGTTCACCCCAACCAAAATCATCATTCACCTGTGGAAGAACCTCAGCGGTCACATATTTTGGATGCTCAGGAACCTTAATATTTGATACGTCAGGTCTTGATTGAACAATTTCCCTAATCATATCATCCTTTGCCTTGATGTTCTCCATCAAGAAAGCCTGGCAAGCGTGAAGTTCGGCCTTCTCAATAAGAAGTTCCATAACGTTTTCAGGGAGTTTCTTCCCGGTCACGATAACGTGCTCTTTTTTACCAACAGTTACTTTTTTACTGTAATTGTTGACGTTACCAAGTTTATTGTTGATTTCTAATGCTCTCTGATTGCAAAGATTAGAAATTGAGGATGCTTGTGAAAGACTTAAACCTTTGGATGTGAGTGAATTTTTTTTCATAATTTCCGAGTTTTATAAAATTTATTAGTAAGACATAATTTGATTCAAGAAAAAATATACATAATAAAAACCGAAAAATCAAATAAAAATGTAAATTTTTTTAATAAAAAATCACAACTTACAGAAGATCAAGGGAATAGTCCCCTTCTAAATCTTTAAATAATTTTGGGAAGTTTCCACATTCCATTGCTTTCTCGTCATCGATCTCATCAGCACCGACCTCGGCGATATCATCCAAGGTAAGATTGTACGTCTTACAAAGTTCTTTAATGTAATGGAGTTTTCCATTTCCCTCTCCTAGATGATGTGACTGGCCGACACATTCCCCGTCGACATAACATGCTTCCCAATAATCTTCTTGTGAAGATAAAATAATTGCTTTTTTTTCCATATTTATGAATTTTTTATTTTTTTAATAATGTTAGTTGTTGAGGTATTATCTTTTGGAAAGAAAATAACATCTAATTTAGAATGTTCCCGACACAGGACTTTCTTATCTTTGTATTCGTCACCAACCACCATCAAGTCGATATCATAAAATTGAATAGCAGAACACATGTCGTCTTCGGAATCGTATATCGTGACAGCGTCCACATATCGAATAGACTCCAACATACGTTTCCGAAATTGTTCATTATTTAAAGGTCTATCGTTACCTTTTAACTCTTTTACTCGTCTGTCACTATCGATCCCAACATAAAGATGATTTTCACCAGTCGGACATTCGACATTCTTGGCGAACTTTAATAGTTCAACATGTCCTGTATGTAGGATATCAAAGCAACCGTTGACCCATATATTCATTTTTGACTATCTCCTTTCTCTACTCGGTAACTATCATTAATATCATCAGGAGTAGATACTTCAAAAATTTCACCACCCACCGCTGTCGATAATTGATGAGCTATACCTATGTGTACTTCGATCACATCACCAACACTTAACGTGAGCGTCACTTTTTCAGCGGTGTCTGGATTAATCGTTTTTAAAATAAACTCACCCTTAGAGACGTACCAAGTTTCTTTCTTTTTAATATGATAATGCATACTAAATTTACCACCTTCAATAAAGTGTAAAATCTTTCCACAATAATCATTTCCGTCGTGGATAATCACTTCGTATCCCCACCCTTTTTGTCTAATTTCAGGACCAGGGGAACTTGTTATTTTTCTTGGTTCTATATCCGTTCCGGATTCACCGCAACTACACCCTTCTGAGTTACAACCCATGATGAACATTTATTTGCGAAGACTATTGCGTCCTCGATATTTTTATTTTTAAGATATTCCACCACCAATGCGGCTAAGAATGTGTCTCCTGCGCCAGATAAGTCTCTTACGGGATGATCCTTTTCTATTCCAAATACTTTCGAACTGTTTAAGACCGCACCCTCTGGGCCTTGCGTCATAACCAATGTGGTTTTTTCATGTTCAGGATCTTGAAACCATTCGTAATTCTCTTGATATTCTTTTTTGTTTAATTTTATAAAATTAATTGAACGTGCCCAATCACCTAATTTCTTTTTTGTGTCCATAAAAACCAAGGGATGATATCCAATAAATTCTATATCCTCTTCCGATAAGAAACCTTTATTATAGTCTGAAATCACCACGGCATCATAGTTGGAGAATTCAATTTGGTTCAATGTTTCTCGTTTGATACTCTTTATGGCATCGTTTACATCAACACGAAGAAGAATCTGATTTGATGCCTGATCAACGTATCGAGTCTTCGCTGGCCTAAAATCGTTTGTAATTAGTTTACATTCATCCCCAAGGGAGGTGATGTTGTCAGCGACGTTAATTGCCATCCCACCATTTGTTGTTACTTTTGTTGGGTTGAATATTGGGACTGGGGCTTCAGGACATAGTCGATTACATTCCCCATATTGAAACATATCTGTACAACTGTCACCGATTACTAAGATTCTACTCATAAACCATTATAGTACTTTGATGGAGAATCCGTCGGAATTGTCGTCATCATCATCTTTTTTTATCTGGCGGAAGGCGCCATCTGCGTCACATTCGGGTGGGTATCCATGTTTCAGGATGTTCCTCTGTCTCAACGCCCGATTGTATACTTTAAAAATGAAGTTAAGAATCATACCAACTACGATTACGAACCCCAACCACATCCAAAAACTACTAAAAACATATTTAAGAAATTCTACCATTTTGCTTTATTTTAAAAATCCTATTCTCCATTTACGAATGTTCAATGCTTTTGAATATCCATTCCTTTCGCTGAATAATAATTTATGTTTGGTCGTGTCTTTCCACTTTAACCCTTTTCCGAAAATTCTAAACCAACCAGTCCCATCCTCATAATATGAAGACCATAGTCGCATTAGTTTACAATTTTTTTTATGTCCGTAACTTGAACAGGTTTCGTTCCTTCAAATTTTATGGAGTACTCGAATAAGGGTTTACCCTTCTCTTGTACTTCGGCAAGTTCGTCTTCATGGATTGCCTCTTTCCAAATTGGTGAATCATTAAGAGATTTCTTAATATTCTTGTCTTCGATTTTTGAATAGACTTTTTCAGTTTTCATAATACAAATATAAGATAAATTTTCTTAAAAATCAAATTAATCAAGACTATATCTTGCCCCACCGTCTTCTAAAACGGTATTATTTTGGAGCAACCCACAGAGTTCGGCAATTGCCCTCTCAATCGGTAGGTTCTCCTCTCGGCAAATTCCTTTATAAAAGGCAGACTCGAAAATCCCACGTAATTGAACATTTGTTCCTGATTTGTCGTCGACAATTTTAAGGTGAATATCGAGCAACTTATTAAAAATACAGTTGAGATAATCACGATAATTGGCGTCCTCATCTGGATCCCAACCGTAAATATTAACGAATAAGGGCTTCAATGTTAAGACCCAACTTCCTTGAAATGGATATTTTTCTTTATAGTGACCTTTACAGATCTTAATCCATTGTTTTTCGTACTTGTTTAATTCTATCATTATAATTGATTTAATAAATAAAGTCCCGACCAAAATAATACGGACAATAATGTCGGCCAGAAAGGGAGTGTATGTATAAGCCCAGTGGTATATAACATATGATATTCATCTTTACCCTCTTTCAGGTGAGCAATAACTTTTTCAATGAAGTCTTCAATCATCACCAACGATGAAATTAGTCCGAAAAAGAATAACAAACTTTTAATTACTATCATAACTTCGAGTTAAATGATAAAATCCACACTTCATACAGGCATAACATGATAAATTCTTTATACCCGCAACTTCTTTAAGATGAAGAATTGCCGCACGAGCCTTTGTTTCCGATTCATACATCATTTTGTTACATGATGGCGTATCTATTGGATAAACCGATCTTATTTCTGTTTGTTTATGTTTTTTCATAACTTTATATCAAAACGGTTTCTCATTCTCTCAAGAGCTTCATCAGGTACGCTGTGAATATTAACTCCACCGTGACGGTTCTCAACAATAAGTGAATATACGGTGTACCCATGTTCAGCTGCCATATCAAAATAAGGCTGCATTTCTTTAACTGTTGTTGATGTGTTAGCAACTACAACAGGAGATACTCCTTCTTTCATAAGGTTATTGACCTTTGACTGACACCATTCATGTGAGGCTCTAAGGTCTTCCACCTTCCAATCATACTTACCGTCTTTCATATGAAAATCGTCGGCAGTGCAAATATTCGATGATGGAGTCAATAACTCCGCCAATGATGACTTACCCGAGCCTGGGATTCCTCGTACTATGAATAGATATTTTTTCATTTCGGTACAAATATAATTAAAGTTATTGTAATTTCCAAATTATATTGGTTGAGTTGTGTAACCTTTTTTAATTTTTAAATCAACATTTACCGTCACACCATCAATCGAATCAACATGTATACTATCGAATTCCCATCCATACGTGTGAACCTCACTCTCAAAACCTCCTTTATTATTTTGATTTGTTATCACATAAAAACCGCCGTTGTTATCCGTGACAACCATTGATATGATCTTTCTGTTTAACCCCCATAGATATATTTCTAAAACATCCTCATTTTGATACAAAAGATAATTGGTAAAATATGGATTAGATGGCGCGTTTGGTTTAAGATAACCACTATCTCCCCTTATTTTATCTGATGGTGGTGGAGATTGGTGAGCGTAATATTTGATATCTGATTCTTGGACTAAATCGTAAAATTTTTCTTCAGCAATTTTATTGCGTCCTTCTATTCTATTCCAATTTTTAAATGTGAGTTTACTTGCAACTTTCTCAAAAAACACTTGGGGATTAAAGAACATCATAATCAACGAATATCCTTTCATTCTGGGGAAAATGTGTAGTGTTAAATCATAATCTTCAGTATAATCATCAATTTTGATTTCTTCAACCGAAGTGTCGTAATTAATTAACATTACCCAATTATAGTCAATTAAAAACTTGGTGAGGGTTTTAATTTGTTGAAAAACCGAAAACCCTGGATCTGGTAGAACCTGTAAAAATTTTTTATTAAAATAAGATAGTTTATTCCACAAAATTAGGGAATTCTTATTATCAATATAATTCAAATCTTCATAGAAATACATATCTACCAATTCTTGAATATGAACATCTAACGGATAATTCGCATGAAGGGCTATCTTATAATCGGGGAATTTCGACCTGATTAACGATATGTTTTCTATCAACACATTTATCTTCTCTTCTGTGTTACAGTACGATGTTATAGCAACTACCCTATCTTTTTTTGTGTCTTCTAACATTCCAATTTCCCCCATTGTTTAGCCATTGCCTTTGCGAATCCTGGAAAAGTTTCACTTCGTTTTCTACGACGTTCTTCAGGTGGTAATTTTAATGTTTCCATATGCCACATTGAGTCATGACGACCATCCTTATATGTGTATAATACAGGTTCAACCATATTGGTTGGTTTCAAATTAGGAAGACCTTTTAACCACAACCCAGTTTTCTTGCTCTCAGCGTCACCGAAAAAATATGGGTGAACATATTGATTAGGTTTCCTATATCTGGTTGACATAATACCCACGGGGTTCTCGATTGCAATCCTCTCACAATCCACCTCGGTCAGATCCATAAAGAATTTTACGGCTTCTTCACGTTTTTCAGCCCGACCCGGGAATCTATCTTTAAACTCAGGTTTCATCCATTTATTACCTGTGACGGTTAAATAGGTACATTCTGGGTGGAAGATACAAAGGTCGAATTTCTCGCGCTTCAACACCTCGAACACATCCTCTTGGAAATGCCACTCAGGGTGGCCACCCGAACATGGTAATAAGTCACAACTATACGCTTCGTGTCCTAATTCTCGGAACGCTACACATACAACTTGACTCTCTTCACATCCTACTAATACTCTCATTCTTCGTCGTCTTCATGGTTTATTAACACCACTGCCGATGTGGTTGGGCGTGTAAGTGAGGTATATTTAAGTTGATTCCTCTCTTTGACTGACCAATTTTCATCCATATCGTTTTCCATTACGAATACGTGGGTGTATGTGCTCCCTTGAGCTTTGTGGGCGGTTATCGCCATCCCATAATCCATATCTTTAACGATGGTTTCTTTTTTATTTCTTACGGTTCCACCTTTGAACTTATTTATGGTTTTCATTAGAATATTCTCCCGTCTGAACGCATAATATTTCCCCCATGATCCAACCATCTCTCGTTTCAACCCTATTTCCTTGTATTCATCATGTAATTCAGCATATCGATGTAAGTTATCGTGCTTGTTCACATCGACAATAAACACGTTTTTGAATTTGGATTTTCCATGTGGGAGATCCTCACGTAATCTAACATTCCAACCCATAATCCCATATTTGTTCTCGGATAGTTCTGTTTTGGCAACCACCCTATAATCCTCCGAATTTTCAATGATGTTGTATCGACCATTTGATCCTCTCACACTCCTATATCCCATTAAAACATCCCCAACTTCAACCACATCCGAACCCTTCCCAAATAGTTCATTTCTAATGGATTTATTCGCCCCCATAACGGTTGTGTTCTTCCATGCGATCACCTTGGCGAATTCCGTGTTGTTTTTAAATTCTTCAGACCGATATTTTATGAGGATTAAATTCTTAAATTCCATGGTATCTTCAGTAAAGATAACCCCTTCCCCAATATCATTCATTAAACTGTCTCGTTTAAATCCTCCAGATGATTTGTTCAAATTGTTTCGTAGTTCACTATATACAAGAGCCAATGGGTTAGTTTCATTTTGTCTTTCAATCTTCGTTAATTGATGAAATTCATTCGTCACCTGATTGAAAACTACACTCTCTTTTTCACCCACGGGCGGGATTTGTGCTGGATCCCCCATAAACAGAACCTTTGTGTCACATCCCTCAATTGTTTTGTGAATCATAATATAAAGGTCTTCATTAATCATTGACGCTTCATCTATGATAACCAAGTCATATTCAATAATTGTTGGTTGGGCTATCGGGTCAAATTGTGGGTAATTGGGGTTGAAATTATCAAGATCGACATCAGGTCTAAGACCAAGTAATGAATGTAATGTCTTTCCTTCAATATCTGTCGTTCCCATTATCACTTTTTTTGCTTTGTGTGTTGGGGCACTTACTACGACATCAAACCGATATTCGTCGAGAATCTTTTTGATACATGTGGTTTTCCCTGTACCAGCATAACCTGCTAATGTAAATGTGTTGTTCTCTCCCCATTTTAACCAAGTCCGAATTTTTTTAATTCCCTCGTATTGCTCATCATTGAATGTAATCAATTTCCCCGTGGGGAGTACCAATTGATTATCGTTCACATGTCCCTCAAATACAACTTTCTTCTTCCTTGGCATATTATTTTTTCTTATAAAATATATTACTCCAATGGATCCACCCATCTATTATGGTTTTGTTGTGTTCAAATGCCCACTCATAATCCTCATGGGTGCCCAAGAACACGTCCATGTCGGCCCATTGTACAACCTCTACTTCTTTACAGGTGAATGTATCAATATCACTTGGGAACGCTTTTGGTTCATTAGTAAAATCGTAAACATTAAGGTATATGTTAGAAATGTTCTGTCGGTGGTCAGTTGGTTTATCTTTAACGATTATTGGTTGTTTATTGTTATCGAAAACCAAATATTCTTCGTTATCTGGCATATAAAATGAGGTTTCTTCATATACCTCTCTCATCATACCTTCATGACGAGTTTCGTCCCAATCAAGATAACCACAGGGAAGACTAAATTTACCTGGCTCATCCATCATTGTTTTTGATCTCTTGGTGATTAGAACTTTAGTTCCACCCTTTGTGATCGCAAATATGATGGCAACAACCGCTATTGACCGACTAACAAAAAAATTCTGTTTCACCTTTACACCAGTTCCTGGAGATGTGAAGCTATACATCACATGATCATTTTCTTTATTGTTAAACCTTTTTGGTAGTTCCATTTTGTAATTTAATTAGTTTGTTTTTAAGTGACCATATTCTCATCGTTCCCAGCTTCGCCACCTTGAACTGTTCCTCTTGGGTTAACTTCCGAGCATCCTTTCGGATCTTGGAAGATCGTATTATGGACGCATATATTTGATTTCGAGTTTTCCATGGGCTCTTATAACATTTGATGATCCCCGCATGTTCGGGAATTAATTCTGTACACGTCTCCAACAACTTCTCAGGTAATGCGTAATAAAATTCTCTAATCCTTATATCTGAATGATCATGTTTCTTTTTAAAGTCAGCAAGTAAATCTGCTTTCGTTCTCTTTATTTCAACCTCAACTGCGTACCCGCTTTTTTTAACAACAAACACATCACACTCGTGCATATTTGGTAGCCCCCACGATAGGTTCGGAACGATGATGTTGGTTCTAACGCCAAAGAGACGAGAAATCGCCTCTTCCATTTCAATCGTGGTTATTTGTTTTTCTTTTGGTTTCCTTGGTGTTTTTGATTTTGTTGTTCTTCTTCTTGCTACCATTAAAACATATCGTTACGCTAACTTTTTATTTCTCACTAATTCTCTGAGAAAGAGGTTTCGGTCTCCACCTATAATATCTTCTTTCCAATTAATATATTGTTGACCGTACAACCTTGGCCAATCTTCCATTGGGGCGGATTTTGCTGCCCCTCGAACCCCCTCCGGATTTCCTTCCGAGTCTGTTTGAACCGCCATAAAGTCCCAAAATTCTGGGTACAGTTCCTTATTGAAGACTCTTTCGTCACAAATAAATGCGACAGCAGAAAGAGCATTATTCAGATCTGGTTCGACCATGGATGCCATTTCAATTTCGTTCTTAACCAATGAGTCGGCGATCTGATTTAGACTCCCTACGGAAATCATCATGAAATCTTTATTTGAGTTTGTTGTTCCACCATTCAAGATAATGAATGTCTCCCACTTTTCAAGGAAGTCCCACACAACATGAACAGGGTCGTACCTACCATATTTTAGCGCGTATCGACCCAATGAATGACCAGCTTGGATTCCTTGTTGAATTGGGGCGATATTATATGGGACAAAGAAATACATCCTTAATTCCAAATCATCGGGTATTCCACCATTCATTAATATTTCTGATTTTGTTGCGTGGCGTTCAATACTTTCATACGGAACATCGGGCATATCGTGATCGGTGATTTTTACGACTTTACCATCTTTAACGGTGACCCAGTCACCCACTTCAAGTTTTAATTCTTCGTCCATGGACTAAATATATGTAAAAAATGTGAGAATTCCAAGAAACTAAAATAGTTTTGACAGATATTCAACACTCTCTTTAGTTTTGTTCATTTCTTGCCGAATCGCCCTTTCTAATTTTTGAAAATCGGGGACTTCTGGAACATCAAAATATTCTGTGAGAAGAGCAACTAGATTTTTTGGGGGTCCGAGTTTATTACGAATATCGGCGCCAACCTCCCCGGATTCAGTTATATCCATTTCAACGACTTCGAGAATATCATAGGGAACCTCCTTTTCGGGGTCAATGGTTTCATAATATTTTTTCAAAGCGTCCATTGACGCTGTCATTGGAAGAATGTCGGGAATGTCAGATGTCCCAAGAATACCTCCTTCGAGGACGTGGGCAAACTCTTTTGTATCTTTAAATCTTAATGTTTTTGCTTTCATATCTAATTAAATTGTAACATTCTTTCTTCTAATTTCATTATTTCAAGTTTCCTGATTGCGGTGTTTAATTTATCGTATTGGTCACTATTTCTTTCCAAATCATCTTTGACATCTTGTGATCTTTTTTCAAGAACTTGTTTTACTTTACCAGGGGATCTCATATTACTTCCTCCTTTTTAACTCGAAACGACTTACCCTCGGCTTTCGCCTTGGCTTTATATTCGTTCCTAAGCTTTATTCCTATACCTTCAGCACAATACCTGGCGTTCACACAACCAGCAAGATCTTCATCTTCATATGGAGAACCATTAACCGTTGCCACACCATAGTAGATGTTCTGTCCGGGTGGTATTAACCCAGAATTTTCTTTGAGTTCGACTTCAACAACCAAGTCGGTCATCACCCTGTCAAGGGTATATGTCAATTTATATTGTCCTTGTAGTTCCATTTTTATTTACATATTCAGTGAACCATCTTCCAAACATCTGTGGTAATATATTGTGAGCGGAAAATCCGTATAACCCACAGGAAAAGAAGTCGTGTACCTCAATTACAAATGTTTCATTGTATGTTGATGCATCAACCTCAACTATTGGGGTAACTCCCACATCAAGGGTATATGCTATCGGACAGTCTTTAAACGCCGATATCATCCTTTTAATTTCACTAACATCGGGAAAAACGGTGAACTCTCCCACATAATGTTGTAACCCAACCAATTTACCCTTATAGACAAACGCTCTCCATTCACTATCAATAGTTATTGCATCCGAGATTTGGTAATTCCCTGGTGGGACTTTTTCATCTTCAACAGTTCCTCGAAGAACGGTTTGGAATCCTTTTATTTTATCATTACTTTTAACAAACGTTCGACCTCCTGGAATATACACATCTTTCTCTGTCCCATTAAAAATTCCTCGCCCAGCAAAATAACGGAGTGTCTCTGGTACATTCCGGGGTTTTGGGGTTAATCCGTGGAAATGTTCGAGAAATTGAATTACGAACTCCACACTCCCAATTGGAATATACTTAGATTGGAACTTTGAAAATTCAAATGGTTGTATTTTATCACCCTCAGTAGTCCATGTGTTTTTATATCGAATACTAACGTGTTTGTCACGATGTATCCAATTTTGAAACCTCGCAGACTCGTGTAGGGTAAACGAGAAATCATGTCTTATTTGATTGTCTATTTTCTGAATTAAGAATTTCATAAGGATACCGATTTATCAATTTCAATACATTCTTCAAGAGTGTTTGCCGTTTCTTTATCATCCCTAAACTTCTTGAAAACAGGATGAAGTGTTGAGTATTCTCCTTTACTGTTCTGAGACAGACCTGAACATTTCATTTCAACAATCTTACCCATTAACTCGTCTTGGTTATTGGTGATGTATTCCATATCGTCTTCATCAATCCCCTGTGGTTTGGTTTTCAACAGACTGTCTTCAGATTCGACATTAAGACTCGATATGAGGAATTCATTTTTTGTTCCTTTTGTACCGTAATTGAATCCAATCACTCTTAGATCCAGGTTGATTTCTTTCTTTACCTTTATTTGGTATGTGGGTTTGGTGTCAGCCCATACACCGTCCATACTTTTAACAACTGTGCCTTCACCATCACGACCTACGACTTCCTCAAAGTGCGCCATTACTTCTGCGACGGTACTAACCTCTCTGGTTTCAACAACTGATACGGTTTTATATCCCTGTACGGTGTTCTTTAGGTCTTCCAATCTCTCCTTATATTTCCTCTTACATTTCCTTGTGAAATATTCGTCAATGGTTAGTATGTCCCATGCGGTGACACGGATAAGATCCAACGCCTCTTTATATGGTAGGTGTTTCTTTTCAAGCTTTTCAATGTCTTTGGTTACGTCATTACCTTTTGATTTCTTCGTGGCAATTGTGATAAGGGATGACACAATTCCATTACTTTCATATCTTGGAATTCCTTCCATTGTAAGTTCACCATTTAACACACAATCTTTAATTCCGACAAGTTCCGACATGAACGCCGGATTTTCCAAAATTGTGGGTTCACCCTGTCGGGATTCATTATATACCTCACCTCCCTGGATGATCATATTAAGGAATCTCCCGTCCATTTTTTCCTGGCTATAGCAAGTACCCTTCGAGAGTAGTTTCTCTATCAGATCCTTCGAATAGGGCTTACAACCCATATATCCGGTCTTCTCGATGAGGTCAGGGAATACTTTGTTGATGTTCCGAGTTCCCATACCAATTTTACAGTCCTTTTCAATGACCCGTTCAATGATGTAAGCGTCATCTGGACGCAAGTGAGAGAGAATATCATTAAGGTGATTAATCGCAGTATGACCAGTAACTTGTCTTGAACTCAATAGATATAACCCATCTAATGCTTTGTCTAATGAATTAGTGAACTCACGACCAAGCATCTCCACAACATATGTGTATTTTGGAATCTGCTTGATATAGAACTTCACACGTTTTGAGTTAGCCATATATAGAACGTTCTTCAGAAGTT
>Ga0307376_10004204_pt1 | contig 13237 bp, 20 predicted proteins | sample TR2MG_FD_202536 | JGI IMG/M metagenome (GOLD analysis project Ga0307376, IMG submission 202536) | Soil microbial communities from Risofladan, Vaasa, Finland - TR-2 | ecosystem: Environmental > Terrestrial > Soil > Coastal area > Acid sulfate soil | place: Finland: Risofladan, Vaasa | collected... | reverse complement strand
CAACCCCGCGAGCACCCTTCCATACCTAGTCAAAGCGCGCGCATGTCGTCAGGATCTGGTTTCGTTTAACGATTTGATCTGGAGAGTTCGTTGGGATGATGTGGATGGTTCGCACAAACCCTTGTAGACTCTGAGAATGGAGCATGGGTTGCTGTCTGATGGCGCCATTCAGGAAATCCTGCACCGGGCTATGGAGGAGCAATTCTCCAAATCCCGGCCGGCTACCCGTCATTTCTTTGAGCACGCACCTCCGGCGGCTGACCAGGACCGTACGGTCACCATTCACAGCTGGGTGATCTCGAATTTCGACAAATATGACACCCGGACCATTGTTCAAGGCGTGGCCAACAGGATGGTCAAGGAGGTGGTCAAGACAGCCGATGCCATCACCGGCGAGTTGATCTTCCGTACCCCTCATTTCCTTCCCGAGCCGTTATGGATCGACGGCGACCCTCTCTTTGCACGAGAGCGCTTTGGCATTGAAGAGGGAAACATCGTCGAGTCCAGCGGCTGCTTCACCAGTGATGTTCAGGCGGCGGCCGAACGACTGGAGGACCTGGACCCGAGCTATCCGGGGGACGAGCGTCTTCAGCTCTTCTGCGCAAAGCCGCTTGAAAAGAAGCTAATCAAGGCGGCCGTAAAGGCGGCCGTTCCGTGTCGCGTCTTTGGGGTCTACAACTTCAAGGAGCACCGATCGTGGGTGCTCACCAGAGATTCCTCAGCGTGTTCTCTGCTCATCGGGCGGCCATCATTCTCGATCCCGGTAAAAGAGGGCAGCCTGGTCGTGGGCGCCCGCTTCGTGGTGTGGATCAACGACCCGCGACTGGCCGTCTGCGTAACCCCAGAGGAGTAAGCATGAGCACCGATCAGACCCCAATCAGCTGCATCGTAGGGCTGGACCAGTATCAGTCCATCGCGTTCGAGACGGCCATGTTCCCGCCCGAGATCGGGCCGCTCTACTGCGCCATGGGGGCCCTCGGCGAGGCTGGGGAGCTCAACGAAGTCCTGCTCAACTACTATCTAGACACCCCAGCCATCCCGGAGGGGACCGGCGACTTCTCCACAATCGTGGATGCCCTGCGGTCCGCCATCAAGGCCTGCAAGGAGGTCGAGAGGCTCAAGAAGCTGGCCCGGAAGGGGAAGCTCGACCTCCCACGGCTTCCTCCAGTCACCGACGAGGTTAGGGCGCGTGCTAAGTCCGAGCAGGGCGACTGCATGTGGTATCAGGCCGGAACAGCCGAGGTGCTAGGCTACAAGCTCTCGGCCGTCTGCCAGCAGAACATCGCGAAGCTCCGAGAGCGTCGAGACGCCGGTGTGCTCGCCTCCGCTGGCGAGACCGTCGAGGAACGACTGGCCGCCGAAGTGGATAGGCTCCCTGACTAAGTTCCTTCAGGGAACTTGTTGCCATCCGCATCTATACAAGTAGAATAAGCTCAGAATCGGCCAAAATCGCATAACTAAAGGTAAGCGGAGGCGGGTGTGTTGGACCGTGACGTGGAGCACATCCTAATCATAGCCATGGCGCTTGACTCCGATGACCTCGGACCTATCGGCGATGGCTGCAGCATCGGCGTGGTCGACCTGTTCATTGATCGACTACCGCCCTACACACCGCCGACCAGGTGGCTCACGCCCGTGGCCGGCTACGAAGCGATGACGGCCGCCTACAGCCTGGACGAGGAGTGAGTATGTTCGATGGTATTGGGGCAGAGCTGATCTGGGATGGGACTCACGAGATCTACATCCCAGAGCGCATGGGAAGTCCCCTAGAAGGGCAGATGGAGGGAACCCCGGCCGAGAGGCTGACTGAGCTCTCCGGAAGAGTTTGCTATGATTCACTAGGCTCTAAGCGCTCTAGGCCTTCCGACGACTACATCAAGCACATCCTTGAGGTAGGCCATCTCTCGATCGCCGAACACTACAACGCCACGATCCTGCTCCAGGCCAACGAGCCATCGTTCATCGACATGATCTCGTTCGTCATGCTCAACAGGCCGTGGGTGTGGACCACGCCAGTTTCGCCGACGGAGGTCCGCCTCACCATGAACCTGCGCGTAGTGCGTGAGTTCGACCGGTGGACTAGGGTCCTGGCGGACATGATTCCCGACTACCCGCTCCACCAGGCGTCGCACCTCAGTGTCGTCATCAAGAACTGCTTCCACGATCTGGCGCCCCGTCTGATCACCGAGCCCCATCCGGCCGGCGTCGGGATTGCGGCCGAGCAACTGGGGATCTCGTCAGCTGAGATCGTCGAGCCCGAGAACGACGCTGAGCGTTGGATCACGCTCTACACCTACGGCTCACGCGGATTCAGCCACGAGCTCGTAAGACACGGCGATTTCACCGCAATGTCCCAGAGATCAACTAGGTATTGCGATGAGAGCAAGAGCTCCTGGTCACTGCACCCGCTGATGCAGATGTTCGTCAGAGAGGCCCCTGAGGTGGAGTCGTTGGTCGCCTACGAGGAGACCAAGTCCTTCATCGGTCAAGCGCAGGAGCTTTACAAGGCCTGGGTGAAGCGCCTGATGCCGTTCATCGAGGCCAAGATCGACCCGGACGACCCTTACGCCAAGACGACCGCACGCAAGCAGGCGCGCGGCGCAGCTCGTGGTCTGCTCGGCAACGCGTTGGAGACGGAACTCGTCTTCTCCGCTAGTATCATGCAGTGGAAACACATTTTCCGCATGAGAGCTGCAGCGGCGGCCGACGGCGAGATCAGATACGCTGCCTGTAAGGCGCTGGAGGCGTGCAAGACAACCCGTTACGGAGACAGGTTCGAGGACCTGTCGGTGACCAAGGCGAGTGACGGAACAGGGTTCATGCTTGTGGATGGCGGAGCTGTCTAGCAGAGACGATGATCGACCATCGATGGGAGACAAGAGACGGGTGCGAGACATGCTCAAGGACGCGGCAAAGAGTGCGCTAAGGCGCTTCGTTGACGTCCCAGCGCCCAGATTCTCTCCAGGGGACCGGTGCAGGGTAAGCAGGAGCATGGTCGCCGATACCGGCGGCACGCTCTTGCGCGGCGCCCTCGTAGAGATGCTCGGGGTACAGGACCCAAAGGGCCGCCACCAGGTCAGGGTTTTGGACATCCCCGACTACCAGTGGACCGAGACCAATCGTCTGCCCTACGGCCCTGGCTTCCTCCTCTATGTCGAGGAAGACGCGCTTGAGAGGGTTGAGTGACCGATTATGCGGTTAACGAGGGCGCTGAGGTCGAGGTGCTCGATCGTGACATCCTTTACATCAAGGGCGTAGCCCCGTGGTGGGGGGACTTGATCGCGCTGTCGGAGGAGGCTGGTGGGTGGACGAAGTCCACGGAGCTGTTGCCGATCGTCGGTCACGCCATCACAACGAAGAGGAATAGCAATCAGATCGTTGTCGCTGGGTCGCTAGATAGGCGGTTCACGGCGCTGGAGAAAGCCATCTTTGACACGGTTGCCTTCGGAATCGCCCGTTACACCGAGCGTAACCACTACTACCACATTACAGAAGATGAAGGCTACGTCCTCCTTCGGTACAACGAGGGGCATTTCTACGGAGAGCACTCTGACACCCACTCCCATTACGTGGATAAGGCCCGGGTTTTGTCGTTAGTGCTCTACCTCAACGACGACTATGAGGGCGGCGCCGTCACGTTCCCCCGGCAGGAAGTGACGATCAAGCCTGAGGCCGGGAGCATGGTAATCTTCCCCTCCACTGGCACCCATCCACACGAAGCCTTGGAAGTGACGAAGGGTACGAAGTACGCGGTCGTCACCTGGTTGAAGTAGGACCACCATGACTCAGAAGCGACTGTGCGTATTGTTCGCGGGCAACAGCGGCCATGGCAAGGATACGGCGGCCGACATGCTGGCCGCCGAAGGGAAGAGGCTCGGCAAGAAGATCCTCAGGATGGCTTTCGCTGATCCCATCAAGGAGATCGCCGCCCCTCTCCTTGGTATCCCCACCGACGTCTCCTACGGGTCCCAGCAGGACAAGCTGGACTTCCAGGTCTACGGAAAGACGGCCCGGCACTGGCTCCAGTGGATCGGAACAGAGATGGCCCGTGAGCAGATCCACGAGAACATCTGGGTCCATCGCTTCGCGGAGAGAGCCCTCGCCTCGGATGCCGGACTCATCATTGGATCCGATTGCCGCTTCCGCAACGAGATGCTCGGCATGCGCGAGCTGATGGGGTCTGAGATGGATCTCAGGATCTTCAAGATCGTAAACCCAAGAGTTCCGGTGAACATGGAGCACCAGAGCGAGAGCGAGGTCTTCAACATCGCCGACGAGGAGTTCGATCTCGTGATCCGCAACACGAAGGATCTCAAGGACTTGGCCGAGCACATCACATTGCTAGCGAACGAGTTACTGCAATAACTTTCTTGAAAGTGAAAGGAAACCCGGGTATAACCTCACTGGAGCTTGCTCAGGGCCCCAACTTTCACACACGTAAACGGCGCACCTCACCAGTGCGCCGTTTGCTTGTACGGATGGCGGTATAACCAGCCTATGACGACGGCCCAGAACATTGCCGCAAGCGCGGACCTCGATGTCACCTGCCAGGTAGACGCCCTACTAGAGGCCACGGCGAAGCTCCTGTCCGTGGTCCCAGCTAAGAGTCCGAAGCCTGTCCTGTCCAACATCCGCTTCGTAGGTAAGGGGAAGGATCTGGAGCTCTCCGGATCCGACGCCACGGTTGGCATCCACTACATGGTGCCCAACGCGCAGGTCGCTGCGGAGGGTGAGAGCCTCCTGAACGGCGCCAGGTTCTCGGAGATGATCAAGGAGTTCCGAGGCCTAGAGGCCAAGCTGACCTTCTCAACACGAGGCGGCTGCAAGTTCAAGGCGAAAGGCGGCCGATACAAGGTCGTCGGCGATGACATTCGTGACTTCCCGAAGCTCCCTCGGTTCGATGAGGCGAAGGGGTTTGAACTCCCGGGCTCCGATGTGGTCGACATGATCAAGAAGACCGCGTTCGCGGCCGCCCCTGAAGAGTCGAGGCTCACGATCAACGGGGTGCTCCTAGAGCTCAAAGCGGGTCGATTCAGGCTGGTGGCCACCGACAACAAGCGCATGGCGATTACCGAGCGACGCGTAGACGGCGGGGATGATTTCCGGGTCGCGGTTCCACAGTCCTTTCTCAAGGCCGTCCTGAAGGTCACTACGAAGGATGTAGCCGACAAGTCAGCCACGCTCGGCGTAGAGGGCACCAAGATCTTCTACAGGCTCCCAGGAGTGACGGTCTATTCGACGATCCTCCAGGGCGTCTACCCGCCATACGAGGAGGCGCTCAGCCTCAGGCTGAGCCGACACATCGATTGCAGCGTCAGCGAGCTCCTCAGCACACTCCGGAGGGCAATGCTGGTGAACCCCTCGCTCACAGCCTTCACGTTCGAGACGGGGGCCCTGAAGCTTCAGGGGGCGTCGGCCGCCGTTGGTGCGGGAACGTCGACCATGGCGGCCGACTTTGAGCTGCAAGAGGACGAAGACCCGATCCACGTCGGATTCAACCCGTCCTACTTCAAGGACGCGTTGGAGGCTATGACTGCCAAGACGTGCAGGTTCTTCTTTCAGGGGCCCAGAAATGCCGGTGTTCTGAAGGAGCTCGTAACGGCTATCGGGGGTGAGGGGACTACGGAGTCGGTCTCAGACGACTTTGTCTACGCCGTCATGCCAGCACTCCTACCTAAGGAAGCGCAGCCTCGTCCGAGCCGAGCTTGACCAGTGCCCCATCCCAACCAAGGATCTTGGCGCTCATGTTGAGCAGCTCGTCCTCTGAGATGAGCCCGTCCTGGTTGGTGTCCAGCGCGGTGTATTCTGGACCGCCGATGATGATTCCATCATCGCGCACGGCGCCTTCAAAGCCGCCGTGGGCTCCGTCTCGCCCATACATGAACCTAATGTAGAACTGACCAGTCGATGTGCTGTTAGCGGCTGCGGTGATTCGAATGCGGTTCGCAGGCCGGTCAACCTCTTGCAGGTGCTCTACCTTGTTCTCGACTACGAGCACCGTAGGCTCGCCGTCCTCCCCTACTCCGGGAGACTCCTCGGAGATGACGATCGTCTCCACGACCTTGAAGGCACGTGTTCTCGGCGTAAGTAGCTGCCACTCAAATGTCATCTGGTCCACCTACTTGATCTTAATCAACAGCAACAGGTCGTTGAAGGGCGGTTGATTCTCTGTGGAGCCCAGCGAGCTGTTGATGCTGACACCCGTATTGTCGGTGGTCACGTTCTGAGCTACCGTGGATCCGCCGTGGCTGTGGGACGGAGAGGAGCCCGTTGTGCCGCTGTGAAGGTGGGTAAAGGCACCACCCTGATACGACGGAGTACCGCCCGGTCCTGGCTGAATGGCTCCGCCGGTAGAGAACGAGTGGGTATGACCAGCTTCGCTCGGAATGGTGTGCGAGTGACTCGGTGTGGTGTGCGAGTGACTTGGTGAGCTGTGGCTGTGGCTGAGATTGACGGTGACTGCCCCGCCCGACGGTACGATCCCGCCTGTGTAGTAGAAGGTGTCAGCGCCGAAGTTAGCGTTCGTTAGGGTCGCGTGTCCGCGCGGGAACCTCGACCGCAGGTCCGGGATGGCCAGGCCATTGAACACACTACTAGAGTCGACGACTGTTGATCCATCGCAGATGAGCCAGCCGTTGGGTAGTGGTGTGGCCGCGCTTGGGCGGATCCACGACTTGATGGATCCGACCGGCTCGGCGAGTGCGTTAATGCTCAGTACCACGTGCTTGCTCCTAAGCCGGCAGCGCAGAGGTGAGGACCCAGATGTCGCAGGACCCGGTGCCGACGTTGTCGAGTGTGTCCCCCGTAGCCGTAGCCTCGACGCGGATCGATGTCGCGGCGCCGAAGTTCTCCATGTCCGGAAGGTCATTGAACCCGAAGACGGTGTCGCCGGTTGCTTGGAACACGTCGAAGGCTACCGCGTACTTGGCGAGCGTTCCTGTGATGCCGACGCTTAGGGTGAGGGCAGAAGAGGTACCACCTGAAAAGGCGGTCGTATGCTTCAGCACGACCTTCTGGACTACACCACGTGCCGGGAGCGAAAAGAGCTCGATGTCTTCCGCTGCCGCAGCGGCCGTGAACGCGGTCGCTGCGACGGTGTACTTGGCCCATTTGGGCAGCGCTGTGCTAGCTGGGTCCTGCACGACGAGAGACGAGCCGTCGAGGGTTGCGATCCCGCTGGCGGTTCCGAGAGCTGGAGCGTGGTCGTTGTGAGGCATCGCTTACTCCTTAGGTCATCTCGACGATGCCAAAATCGGCAAGGGTACCGGCCGCGACACTGCGCCGGAAAAGGTGGTAGACCGTGTCTGTGGCACCCTTGTAGAAGTAGCCGAAGTCTCCCAGCGATGGAAGCAGACCGTTCGCTTCTGCGTAGCTAGGTGCTGCAGCTGCGTAAGTAGTCGACCCCTTGGCCGGGTTCGACGACGCCGGGGTCGATGATTGCTGCCAGAGCTCGGCGGTTGCATCCCAGGTGTAGGCCGCGCTGGTCTCGACCGCCCTGTGCGTCTCCGATGGGATGAGCGTTCCGACAATTCGACCAAACCCAGCGTATTGGAACGCAGGGTCTGTTGAACTGAGATCGAACTGCATTGAGTCCAGCGTGGAGTAGTCGACGGTGCCAGCGCCGAACGTGAGAACCTGAACGTCTGCCTGCGCGTTGGCGATCGTTCCGTAGCACCGGTCCGCGTTTGCGGCCGATGGAAGCTGTCGGTAGACGACAATGGCCGGACTGAGTGGTGAGGAGAAGTAGGGACCAATCTCGGTCGCAGCGACGGCTGCCCAGAGTGTCGAGTCCGCGTTGATCGTAGCGACCAAATTCGCGGTGGTGGTGGCGATTCCCGACCCGGCAACGAACTCGAAGCTAGCCGGAGCGGCCCCGACGGCTGTGAACGTCTCGGTTGTGGTGCCATCAGTGATGATGAAGGTGTCCCCCGAGACGAGATCGACGGCAATGGCGGCCGCGAATGCCTGGTTGATCCCTCCCGATACTCCGTCCGTGAGTTGCTCAGGAACTAGTAGCAGCTCTTTCCACGACCTACTACTTGCTGTCAGGGCATCAGTGTAGGACTTCGACGCTGCCGCGTTCTGCGACGTGGGCGTAACCGGCACCAGGACGTCCCCGGTCCCATCACGCTTTGCAATGGAGTTGATGGTAGCGGATACGGACGTACTGGCCGGTTCCTGGACCACGAGCGAAGAACCGTCGAGCGTGGCGATGCCGTTCGCGGCGCCGAGCTCGTTCGCGAGAATGCTCGCGCCGGCGCTGTTCTCGGGGTTGTCGGTAGCAGAGAGCTGGACCTTCCGGCCGTCAGTAGCGCGAACTCCCTTGTAAATGACTCCGGCCATGAGCTATCTCCTAGAAGACGAAGTAGCCGAGGACATCGGCGAGGAGGGTTTGACTTGTGCCCGTGGCGGCCGCCGTAATCGTCACGTCGACCGTAGCGCCGGCGGGAACCACCAGGCCACGACCTTCAGCGGTGAACACCCACTGGTCATCGACCGCTAGCACGCCTACGAGCGACTCAGCCGTGAAGATGTCGCCGGCGGCCGGATTGATCTCAACCTTTGCTGTTGCTGGGGTTGCGACACTGTTGGCGGCCGAGCACCGAAGCGTGAGCGATGTGATGACTACTTGCTTGGTCGCAGGGGCAGTGTAAACGGCCTGAGCGGTCGCCGAGAACGGGTTCACGGAAACGCCGTTACGCAGCTGCCTGATCTCAGTCCCGATTAGAATCGCCATAGCGTGCTCCCGAAGCGCAGTGTCTGATGCTCAGTATAGCTTGAATGAGTCTACCAGACTACGACCCTTTATTCCGGACCACCGGCTGCGTTCATCGCATCAAACGCTGCTTGGACCTCGACTGAAAGCCTATCGCGCACGATGTCGTAGGTAATTCCATTGGGAACAGCCTCTTGACGGGCCTTCACCGCGAGCCAACGGTCGGTTAGCCCCCTGCTGTCTGTTCTTCCCTCAAACCCATCACCACCTCTGACCGCCATGACCGACCAGCTTGCACTGAACGGAGGGTCGTTGAGGTTTGCTGCGATCGCCACGAAGCTACTTCCAAGGTGGGAGACACCATCGTTGATCGAGTAGCTGACAACAGGACTCCAGTTCCCGCGCCAGTTGATGCCGATAGGACCTGGAGGGCCTTGATCACCTTGATCTCCCTTTTCCCCTCGATCTCCGGCGGCGCCTCTAGGACCGCGAGGTCCCTCTGGGCCGATCCCTCCGGCGATTGGACCCGCCGGCGGCACCACGGCCGGGCCTTCGGCAACAACGATGTCTTTCGAGGCGAGCAGGCGCTGGATTGACGCGCAACGAGCCCTGCACTTGAAGACCGTCCCGGCCGGATAGAAGACGGAGGAGCCGGCGTCTTCGATGACTACGCCGGCCGGCGCCACCGTTTGGTAGGTCACGAGTTCGATAGCCATCTGTCAGCCCTCAATCGATGGTGGCATGTATGATGCCACAGTTAGCTATAGAGGGCGACCGGGAACCCTCAAGATTAGCGGCTGCTGCACACCGGGCCCAGCTACCTTGTCGAAGATCGACTTGTGGGTAGCGCATAAACCAAACTGCCTGATCCCGCCGTAGACGAGGTAATCAACATCAGAAGATCCGCACCTGAGGCAGAGCTTGTCGTAGTGCTCAGCCTTAATCGGCCCGAGGTAATTCGGATAGGCTCGGTTGAAAATCGGGCCTCCGCACGTGAGGTTGCGGCCGCAGTCGTCATCACTGCGCTCCCAAGCATTCTTGAGATGCTCACACGTTGCGCAAGTGATTGGGAATCCGTGGGCTAGGGCTAGTCGTGCTGTCTCTTGCCCACTGACCGTAGGCAGTTGCCTAGCCACCTCATCCATAGCTGGGCTTCGTCTTGCCGAACTTCTTCGCGATCGCGCTCAGCTTTGAGCTGTCATCGCCTTCTGAGCCGCCCTTGTCGCCCTTGTCGCTCTTGTCGCCCTTGCCAGCGCACTCACAGTTGGCAGGGTCTGCGCAGGCGCAGCCGTGTGCCTCCACGACGGCTGGCTCGACTTGCTCAAGCTTCTTGACGCCCGTGATCAGTTCCACGCAGCGCTTGACGAACTCCTTGGATCTGTTCTCGCCAAAGTAGCCGAGCTCAAAAGCCGCCCGCTTGTGGGCTTCGGGCACCAAGGCGGACTGCCCGGGGAGCACGGGTAGGGAAGAACTCGTCGTCTTCGACGGTCCCGGCTCGTCGACCTGCTTCTCGCCCTTCTCCTTCGCCCCAGGCTCACGCTCCTCGGCATCCGCGTCATTCGTCGACGGGATCGACGATGGTGTCTTGACCACCTGAGGGATGCCCCCGTGATCCATAGCGGGGTAGATCGTGCTCAGAAAGCTGGGCTTAGGGCGAGAGCCCTCAGTCAGCTCCGCCTTCAGACGAAGAGCTCGGCGCTCTAGGATGCTATCTCGGTCCATGACTGCCCTCTGAGTAGGTTGTGCTACTGCTTGACCCGGTCGCGAATCCCCACCAACTCCTCGGAGAGGGTCAGTGTACGCGCAACGCGGTCATCCCAGTTGGAGTTCTCCGACTCGGTCTTGCTCTCAACGATACCGTCGAAGATGCTCTTGGTCTTGCTCTCAACGATACCGTCGAAGATGCTCTTGGGCGCGTTGCCCTTGATGATGCTATCGAAGATGGACATGTCCTCTTCCTTTCTCGGTGCGGTCTTGAATCCCTTGCGACGAGCCACATCAAGCGCGACAGCTATTGCCTGCTTCTGCGGCATCTTCTTGTCCTTCTGCGGTCCCTTGCTCGGCCCGTCTTTCATAAGGTGGCTGATCTCGTCGCCGACGAACGTCTGGCCCCTCTTGGTCATCTTAGCCATTAGCCACCACCATCCAGTTTGCGCTCTGGGTGGAACATCGAGTTGCGCACCAGATCGAAGGTGTAGGCGACGAAGTAGCCCTTTGCTCCGAACCGGTGTTGGTCTCGTTCCACGTGCTTCACATCATAGTGGCTTTCCAAGAGCTTTGGCAATCGGATTACATCACCTGCACGCGGTCTCACGCCGGCCTCGTCGAGCAGGATCCGTGCGATGTGGAGCTTGAGGTTGTGGACGAAGATCGTCCCACGCTCGTCAGGCTCCTCCTCCTGGACGGGCTCCATCCCCAGGGCCCTGATCAGGAACGGCGGGGCATAGTTCCAGTCCGGAATCACCTCGCGCTTGGTTGAGTCAATGCGATGGCGAACAATGATGTTCTCGCCATAGAGCGACATGTTGCCGCTTCGTCGACGGACGGGGATCCCGGTCGTAGGCGGGTCGGCCAACTCGGGCTGAGGTCCTGGGCCATCCGTCAAAGGCCTGGAACCATCAATGTCCTGAGTCTGACTTATCTGCTTGTAGTAGTAGCAGTCGACGCCTCGTAGCGTCGACATCGCCTTGGTCTTGCGATCGAGGTAGTTCTTGTCGTTGGGCCCGAAGAAGGTGTCGTCGAACCCCGTAACTCCTGACGTGTAGGGAGGATCAGGCGGCGCACCCGCTCCACCGTGGGGCAGCGGCTCCGGTGTCTTGAAGGGCGGCTCGGCCATTAAGGCGTGCTCCCCTCGGGCGGCATGCCTTCCTCAGCGGTGGTAGCTCGCACCATGCCGAGAAGCTTCCGCAGCTTCTTCATCTTGTCCCTGGTGCTATTTTTCATGTCCGCACGGGTCGTCGTCTTCCCATACTTCCGCAGGGACTTCTCTGAGAGCTCAACCTCTCCCTTGACCTCCCGCTCGCGCAGCTTGCCGTACGGCGTGAGGGTGTCCATGGTGAGGATCCCGTCAACGATCTGGTCTTTCCAGAAGGCCGCCGGTTGTGAGATCAGGGTCAGCTTGTAGACGCAGATGTTGAACCCGGCCTTGTACTTAGCCTCGATGTCCCCAGGAGCCCGCTGCATGATGTCGTAGATTCCGCGCAGAAGGAGCATCGGGTAGTTCTCCTCCCAGTTTGGGTCTCGAAGGAGCGTGTAAGGGTCCGGCCAGCCTGGCGGTAGTGTCTTCTTCGGCATCTACTACTCCAGCTACTCCAGAATGATAGGAGTAGCCCGCCTCCAGTTGATCGCGTCCTTCTCTAGCTGCTCCTTGTCGGCCTTGGCCTGCTCCAGGAGCTTCTCACCGTTGAGGCCTCGGTCGCCGCCGACCATGGGCATGCTGTCCCACTTGCTGCGGATCTCGCCGAGATACTCTCGGGCCTGGGCCAGGGCGTAGCGCAGGAATAGATCCTCGTCCTCAGGACCGAAGTCCCTGGTGTCTACGGCTCGGGTCCAGACATTCACCAGCATGTTGCCGACGATGGATGGACGCGGCATGATCAGGAGCTCGTGCGTGTCTCGGTCGTAGGTCCACTCCCGGTCGGCCGAGAAGATCTTCTTGCTGACGTTCAGATACTGGAGGCGCTGGATAAGATCGCTGTAGGGCATAGGCGAGGCTCCCGGAGACCGCCACTGGCCGAACAGCAAGGAGTAGGTGTAGCTGAAGTCATCGGTGTCTACGGCCGGGAAGTGGGCCGTCGGGAGGTAGACGTTCAGGACCTCAGTGACGTCAGGCTCCAGGATGTAGACGTTCGTGGCCGTGGTTAGCGGAATCTGAATGACCCGCTTTTGGCCTACGCGGAAGCCGAACCACCGCCTCGTATCGTCAATCACGTCCTGCAGATGAAGAGGGGTGAGCTCGACGTCGATGACGCCGCCGCCCAGACGCCTGACGACGTAGGCCTTAACCTCTTCTTCTGTCCTGCCCATGGGTTAGCTCCGGCGGTGCCAACAGTTTAGCGCGTATTGCCCCGCATCACTACTGTTTACATCATACGCGGCCCAGGAAGTTAAGACCCTTGCCGAGGGCATCAATCCCTGGAATGATAGTAGCAACTCGCCTCAAGCAGGCGAGGATCGTCATAGGGCAGTCGGGCCGCCGTCGGGGCGGCCCGAGTGTTTTTCTACTGTTACACGGGTAGCGCAAGCTCACCTAGTGATGTAGATTGAAGCTCTAAGCCAAGCGGTTTGAACCCAAGGAGTTTGTCATGGCGCGCTACGTTCTTCTCGACGATCTCGTTTTCGAGGGACTTCCCTACAGCCGGGGTGACATCCTGAACGCGCCCCAGGAGCTTCCTGAGGTCCAGCGTCTGCTGGGACTCTCCGATGTTCAGGGAGTGCCTCGTGTCCGGATCGCCGGACTCCAGCACAACTTCTCGGCCTACTACCTGCCGGTGCCCCAGACCGAGAAGTTGTGCTGGAGTC
>Ga0307376_10004199_pt1 | contig 13242 bp, 22 predicted proteins | sample TR2MG_FD_202536 | JGI IMG/M metagenome (GOLD analysis project Ga0307376, IMG submission 202536) | Soil microbial communities from Risofladan, Vaasa, Finland - TR-2 | ecosystem: Environmental > Terrestrial > Soil > Coastal area > Acid sulfate soil | place: Finland: Risofladan, Vaasa | collected... | reverse complement strand
TTTATCATTTTTTTTTAACTCAAAATCATTTGCCATCTTTTCAAATTCTTTTAATTTCTCTTCAAAATATTTTTTTCCAACAGGTGTAATATTTGATTTTGATACAGCACCTTTAGTACTCTTTTTTATTAGTTTCTCCAATTCTGATAAAGATTTCTTTTTAGCCATATTATATTCTCAATACCTTGGATTAACTAACGTCCCACTCCACAACCTATAACTATGAAAATCAAGTTTTCTCTCTACCTCATTCTTTTTTAAATAAACTTGATAAAGATCATCTTGGATTTCTAATGCTTTTGTAAGACTTGCTGTTATAAGAACATCACTTTTTATTTGAGGAACAGCTAATAAAACTGCTAAATTTTTAGATAAATCTTGGTAGATATTCTCTTCCAAAGGATATTTATTAACATAACTTTCTATAATCTTAATTTGAGTATCAAATCTTTCTTCTAAAACTACTTTATCTTTATCTAATCTCACTAATTGAGTTTTATACTCGATAACGCAACCAGTACAAACTCCCATAGTTACAAAAAAACCGATTAGAGAAATAAACCAGAATATTGCAAAAAAAACAGCACATCCATCATAAAACTCTTTATTCTTTCTAAAGGTAATTGATCCAAAAATAAGCATCATCACTAAAAAAAACAACATCATTAATCCTACCCACATAATACTTCCTTTCAATAAATTTTAATATTTTCTACTTCATTCTTTATTTTTTTAACTCTGGGAAACTAAATTTCAACAAACTCTATTTTCTTTTTCTTATTTTTAGAACCAACTTTTCTTCCTCTTTTTTTTAATTGAATATATTCACTATTATCTTTAATAGGAAAAGCATCTTCTTGATTACTATAAGTACTCAATCTATAATAGAATATTCCATTAGGAGACTCTTTTTTAGAAATTCTTTTAATATCAACAGCACTTCTTACTTGATATAATTTATATCCTGAAGGATGATTTTTAGTTAATCTTTGAAAAAATATCATATTTTCATTAATTCTTCCGAATATATCTTTACTTGTTATAGAATCTATTTTAGAAGTTTTTTTTTGGAATTCTTCCCACACATTAGTTTCATAAGCATATTTTTTTATTCTTTTCTTAAAAACTATAGTACTAGCAAATTCTTCCATTTTTTCTCTTACTTCTTGATAACTATGCCACTCATTTGCTCCTAATAGATAAAGTGCTTGTAATTGAGAATAATATATTCCTCTATACTTATAAGGATTAAAGAAATAAGAACTTGCTTTCTTTTTAATTTCTTTAGAAACATTAATTGTATCTTTTATAAACTTTTTCTTTGTTATCTCTATTTCTTCATCTGTCATATGGTATTTACGTTGAGATGTAATTTTCCCTCTTGTACTAATAATTTTCTTTCCTACATCTTCAGGATTATAATCAATTGTTATTTTTTTAGTCATTTTAATCTCCTATATATCCATTATTTCAAATTTATTTACTTTTTTATTTTTTATAACATTTTCTATTTTTTCGGGAAAATTATTTTGAATGACATTTATCATATTCTCTAATTGTTTTTTAGAGGCCCAGTATGTTCCGTCAATCTCACCGTCTTTAATAACTACAGTATATATCCATCCATTATAAGTAATATCTTCTTTATATAATTTTATGAATTTTAATTTATAAAAACTTAGACAAAATTTTTCAAAAATAGACATATCTTGTTCATCATTTATTTTAGCCCAAAAAGAATCTTCAAAAGAACTATTATCTTCTGTTACTAATAGAATCTCATTTAATTCTTTTGATCCTATTTTAAAATTACTTTTTTCTTCTGAAAAATGTTGTTGAAAATTTTGTAAGAGAACATATCTTTTGTCATATTTAACAGCATCTTTTTGAAGTACAAACTCTTTTCCATCTGTTGTTCTATAGACATATTCTTTTACTTTTTTAGGAGAAAGAGAAAAAGCATCAACTATTTTTTCTATTTTTTCGACTGCCATTCTTAGTCCTCTAGATCTATTATCTCATATCTCTTAACTACTTTTCTATTTCTTGATTGTTTAGTTCTATGGTTCAATTTAATATTTCTCCATATATTAGGAGCAAAATACCATACAAGAATTGCTAAACAAAGTATAAGTAGTCCTGATCTCCCAAATCCAAGTGCCGATAAGATCATCTGTATAACAGATAATACTACAATGAATATAGCACAATGAACAATAGTTCTTTTCCAGTCTATTCCACCTCTTCCTCCATAACTTCTTCTGCTACTATAATTTCTTTTTTGATACATTATAACACTCTTTTCTTAAATATTCATTTCCTCTAATTTTTTTTTGCACCTATTTAATCCTTTTTTAACTAATTTAAATGAACTACATTCTTTGTTATTCATAACTTCTGATGTTTCTTTATAAGTTTTTTCTTCAAAATAATAAAGAGATATACTTCTTAATTGTTTTTCAGTAAGTTCTTCTAATAAGATATCAATTAACTCTTTATTCTCTAAAGAAAGAAAATTTTTATCTTCAACAGGCCTATCAAAGATACTATCAAAATGAGTTAATTCCCCATCATCTCTATGGAAACCTGTATAATGTTTCTGTTTAAAGATTTCTATACCCCTCTTTTTAACTTTCTTAACTTTCTTACCATCTACATAAATATATTCTCTACCCATTTTTTCTCTGATATAGTCTACCATATCATATTTCGCTCTTTTTATTATTAAAGCAGGAGCAGACAAATTAGTAGATCTCAAACTTCTAATCCATGCTTCATTAACAAGTTCATCAGTAACGAAATATCCACTCCAATTATAAGACATTTTCTTCGCTATTGACTGAATTTCATTTATCATATCTACAAACTCTGGCATCTAATGCTCCTTCCAAAAAAATTCCTTAAACGTTTCTTTATAAAACTTTCTCTCTTCAAGATTCTTATGGCATATTCTGGCTAACTTAAATAGAAAAATAGAACTTACCATATTAACAATTGGTATAAAAGAACATATGAAGGTACTAATTAACATACTAGCTTCTGAAGGAATAACTTCATCTTTCTTCATGTAGGCATATGCTGACATTGTAATACAGAAACTGAATACAAAACTCATCATATACCAGAAACCTAAACTATATCCAAATATTATCATCTTTCTCCTATTTTTAATCTATTCCTAACTGTTTAAATATTTCTTCTAAAACTTTTCCTTCTATTTCTTCATGTTCGTCTATATTCTGTTTTAATTCTTCTATCTCATAAACTATTAATCCATTTTTTTCTTTACACTTTATGAGAATGTCTCTGATATTAGAAATAACAGCACAACAAGACTGTAATTCACATTCTTCTATACTATCAAGAATATTTCTATCCCCAATAGCATTAAACCATTCTTTATTAGTTAATTTTACTTCTCTAAACTTAACTAATTCTTTTGCCTTATTTTCTGTTTTAACGAGTCTTTTTATTATTACCTCTCCATAATTACAATCACAATCATTAAAATATTCACTTTTAAATAATTTATCCACCCTTGCTTTTTGAATATAAACTTCAAATTTTCCCTTATTATGAATTAATGTAGATACAAATCCACTTATTTCTATTTCTTTATAATTATTCGGGCCTACTATAGCATATGCTTTTCTATCATTTATAAGGTCATCTAATCTAAACCCATTATACATTAGACTAATATCTATATTATTGTCCATCTTAATCCTCTAAATCTATTAACTCACTTCTCTTATATTTTTTAATTTTTCTTGGATTCCCATATGTAGTACTCGCATTTTTAACTGTAAAAGACATTTTATATCCTTTCTCATGAGTTCCAGTGTGAGAATGTATTATTTCTGCTTCTCCGTATATCTCATACGCATTATTACCTATTAACAATACTGAATTTAATTTTTTAACATTCTTTAATAAAGTAATATGATATTCTTCTTCTAATAGAATATTCAGATAAAACCAATAAGTTACTTTATCATCACCTAAATGAATATTAACTGTTAATATCTCGTCTATAATAAATTCTTTATCCTCAATTCTTAAGAAATTGAGTTCGCCTCTTGGAACGAATATTTTATAATCAATATTTTTCATTTTCTTATTATATCATATATGATTAACCTTGTCAATCATTTTATTATATACTTTGTTAAAGAATTTAATTTAGTTATGAATTGAGTTATTTCAAGAGTTTCCCAGTCAAATACTTCATTAAGAAAAGATTTTGTATCTCTGATATTTTTTGAATAATTTTTAATAAACTCATTATCTGGATAGTTTTTAATTACAAAATATAAATAATGAGCCATTTTCTCTGGATCTTTTTTAACAGCAACTTTTTGTATTTCTTTTACTACTTCATCAGAATCAAACATTTTTAACTTCCTTTCTTAATAATAACTTTATTCTCTTATTCATTATTTATATTTTGTAACTCTGGGAAATAAAAGGTTATTATTCTTTGATTCTTTCATTAAAAGTTCTTTCTGCTTCTGTTCTATTTAATTGTCTTTCTCTTTCTTTTATCTCATATTCTGTTTTACATTTTCTTAATAATTCATCATCTTTTGATATTTGTTTTTCTGTCCATTCTAAAGGATTAACAAAAGATGATATATAACTAGGAAGTAATTTCTTATATATTGTCTCTTTATCATATTCTGATGAAGATATAATAGTTTTAGAATAATCTCTAGAATATTCTTCAAAATTACTGCTTACTTCAAGCATAATTATATTTTTAACATTTATAAATATAACTACAATAACTAATAAGATCATTCTTTTAAGAAATTTTCTGTCAATCTCTTTCTTCTTTTTCTCATATCTCTCGTCTATTTTTCTTATGTTCTCGTTATATTCTTCATCAGATTCTTTCATTCTCTTATTAAAATCATTCATTGCATCGTCAAATCCAGCCATTTCTAAACTCCTAATAAAGTTACTAAACCATTTATTGCTAACCAATATACAACTATTTTAAACACTACTTGAATAACATCTTTTGTTATTGTCCATATTTTTTTTTCTTCTTTTTTTGATATTATTTCTACAGTTCCTGAATTTTGCTGAGGACATTTATTATTCCGAGGAGAAATATGTAAAGGTAAAATATGATCTCTATTTATACGATTATCCATCATAGCAGAGTAAGGAAGAGTTATTTCTATTGTGTTCTCAGGTTGAGAAGTAGGATAATATTTATTTAATTCACTAAATTCTTCTCTGAATTTTTTTAATTGATCATCATTCCAGTGATACTCCCTATAAAGTATATCATCAACTGACTCTATCATTCTATATATACTATCTGGATGAGGGATAATTCCACTATGTTTCTGTTGTTTTAAATCATAATATAAAACATTAGCCATCTTTTGAGAATCTTTTTCTAAAGCTGCTTGTTCCCATTCAGGTCTTAAATGAAATTCTTCGTCTCTACCCATATTCCCATTACCATTCTCATTATACATAATATATTATTAACTCTCTAAAAAATAAAGTTCTCTTTCTCTGAATTTTGTTTCTATAAAAACTACACATAAACATAATGATAAAAGATTATATTCTTTTTCAATTAATTCTGTTTTTCCTGATTTTATTGACAGAAGTAAATCTATTAATTCTTTATAATATTTCTTCACATAACCCCATATCTCATCTCTTGTTTCTTTTATAAACTTTTCTGTTTTTATTTTATCTTTAATATCAGGTATAGAATATTCATCAATTAATCCTGTAAATTCTTCAAAAGTATAATCTTTAATTTCATATTTTTCTTGATTTAACATTAATTCTGAAATTACTAATTTAAGTGCTATATGTAATATTTTATTAGTATTTTCTGTTTCTATATTCTCACTTAAAAAATCAATAATATCTGTATCATAATCTTTTATTTTCGTCCATAACATATCTGCTTTTGATATTATTCTATTTAATTCCTTCTCTGTTCCTTTTGACATCAACACTCCTAAATAATTTATCTTTTAATTCTGGTTTCTTTTCAATCATCCAATTAGCAATATCTTTACATTTTAAATTTAATTTATTTCCACAATTAGCAATAAAATTAAATTTAAATTTTTGATATAATTCTTCTACTATAGAATTGTTTATATCTTTTCTTCCACAAAAATCAGTTAAAATAGAAAGAGCAAGATCAGCAGGTCCTGATCCACCGTAATTAATTTGGAATCCGTCTGGGCTGTGCCTAACTATATGCTTTAATTCTTCATTAATAGAAGAACTATTACTATATTCTATTTTAACTAAAACTTCGATATTTCCTACTTGATTTTCTTTTTTTTCTCCAAAATATTCTAATTTTATCATAATTTTCTTCCTTTCTCTATATCATTTATATATTTTGTAACTCTGGGAAATTTAAAGTTCTCCATTTAGTAATGCTATTTCTAAATCTCTCATTTTTAGTTCAAAACAAACTATACTAATGCACCGATATACTAGTTTAACTTTATTTATATCTCCTATACTATAATTATCATCTTGTATTTTTTTTATATCTTTTTTCTCCATTGCTATATCATTCCATATCCTTTTTCTCATATTCTCTATAATACTTTGTTTCTCTTCAATAGATAAACTTTTATCAACAATCCTGGAGAAAATCTCCACTTCGTCTATAAAACTATCTAAAGTATCTTTTTTAATTAATTCTGTATCTGTTTTGTAATCAATATGAAGTAGTTCTAAATAAATTAAATTTAAACATTTTAACCCTAACAGAACATCAAGATCATTTGGTTTCTTTCCCCCTAATATATCTAAAAGTTTTTCTATATCCTCTCTTAGTCCTGCCCAGAACCTATCTTTTTGAGCAATCAATTGAATATCTCCTTCACTATTTTCCATTATTATATTCTCTTGCTTTTTTATTATGTTCATCAATTTTACTATTCATCCATTCCATGAATTCAACCATCTTCTCTTCGGTGATAGGAGCATTATCTTTGCTACAAACAAAAGCAGGAACAAATTCTGGCATTTCTTGCATTACGAAAGGTTCTGTCCAAGAATAAAATAATTGCATTTCTTCTGTAGAACGAGATTCTAAATTTAATGTATCAACTAAGTCATAAAGCCATTGAGGTTCTTGTGGAGGTTCTATATATCCATGTTCTATATTAGATAATTCAGTTGCTTTTATATTTATTAAGTCAGCAAATTTTCTTAACCCAAATCCTTGTTTTAATCTTATCTCTTTTAATTTTTGTCCAAAAAACATATTATCTCTTTTTTTCATTAATTAATATTAAATCAGAAGCATCTCCATCAAAGAACCTCTTAGCTGCTTCTTTAAATACCTTCTCTACTCTTTCTATCTCTTTTTTTAATTTATCAAATTGTTCTACTCTAACTTCTTTACCCCAACCCCAAATATAACAAAGTTCAGTACATTTTACTTTTCTATAATATTCCATTGTTCTTTTAGAATGCCCAAAAACTAATTGTTTTAAAAACTCTTCTTGAGACAAGAGTTTAATACTATTACATCCTATTTCAACAAAAGAATATCTTTGACACATTTCATTAAAAATACACTGAATAAACTCTTTTGTCCAATCATCCCAAATATCTATATCAAAACTAATTGCCCAAGCACCTTTTTTAATTATTTCATCATCAGTTTCAGGATCGGAACCTTCTGGGAGAATATAGATATCCTGTTCTAAATCAACATATGCTCCTCTTAATCTAACTTTATCAGGATTCTCAGGTAGATCAGGAACTATAATATTTTCTCCATTAGGAGCAATTTTTTTATATCTCTTACAAAAATGTTTATAATCTTTTTTATTATCAAATTCTGCCACCCAGGTTGAACTCATAATTTTATATCTCCAATACTATAGGTTCTTTTGTCATTTTATATTTTTCATTTAACAAAGAACAATTAATAAATTTAATTCCTTCTTTTTCTACAATTCCATAGCAATTATGGTTATGTCCAAATGCTACAATCTTAGGTTTAATTTCTTTAATTCTTTTTAATAAAGATTTAGAACCTATATGCCTAGTGAAATTATTATGTTCTACTTTATCCATTATCCTATATGGAGGAGAATGACAAAGTAATATATCTATATTGTCTGGTATCAATTCCCATTTTTTAGATAACTCTTTTTCTGGTAAATTAAAAGCCCAGTTATTAAATGGTAATTGATGAGGAGTACCATATATTTTTAATCCAAATAACTCTATACTCTCATCTTCTAAATAATGAAAATTCGAATTCATCTTAGGTACTCTATCTTTGGCCTTCTCAAATATCCAACTATGATTACCAGCAATATACACACATTCTTTTATAGGTTGATCTGCTAACCAATATCTAAAATCAACATTTAACCAATTACTTTGTAAAGAAATAGATAAATATGGATTATGTTTTGCTGGTTCCATATCCCCAGCAATAAGTAATAAATCTGCTTCTGGTACAGAAAAATCTAATATAGAGTGGCAATCTGCTAAATACACAATTTTCATTTCTTAATTCTCTTTATAATATTTTTTCATCCATTTTTTCGTACCTACTATTTCATCTTTCTTAACATACTTCCCTAATTTAGAAAAATTATGTTTTTCTCTATTCTCGTAAATAAATTCTCCAATATAATTAGCACTACCTACTTTAAGAACCATTCCATTTCTAAATTTAACTCTGTTCCTAATACAATCTGTTTTTATTAATTCATCATTAATTTCTGTTTTAATAACAACCCAATTTCCAGAATCTATTTTTTCATACAATAAATTATCTGTTCTACCCCAAGGTATTCCATATAATCCATATTGTATATTATTATCATCTGTAAATTCTTTTGCTGAAATAAATCCGTATTCAGGATAGATGTTCCCTCCTATATCCATATAATTATCATCTATATAACACATTACTGGTAAAAACTTTTTTCCTTCTAAAAACATAATAATAACTCCAATTGAAAGAACATACCTATTAGAATTATTATAATCTATTTTTTTTCGCTTGCAATTTAATTTATTGAATTTTAAGCAATTGTTTTTTTGGAGAAATTTAATCAATTTAATTTATTAAATTTCTAACAATCAGTTTCTTCAGAAAACCTATTTATGACATTACTAGGTTGATAGCCAACTAAATTATTTCCTGTAGGTCTAAAAACATTAAATATTTTTCTTCTCATTTTGGAATTAACATCACTCAATCCTTCATAAAATTTATTATTTCTTCTCATAAAAATAAATCTTTTAGCATCTGTGTATCTTCCTCCTTCAAAAGCTTCTGGATGTTGATATAAATATATTCCAAATTCTTTATCAGACATATCTTTTGTATTTTCATATATAGTCTCAACTTCTTCTATAAAAGTTTCTAAATTCTCTTGTAGAATAGATACCATAGTATTAAAATCTTTCTCTAATTCTTCTGGCAAATCTTTCCTTATACTTACTAAATCATCTTTATTTAATAAAAGTTCCCATATAGAGATAGGAGTAACTCTAGATATGAGTCTATGAATTCTAACATACTCATCTCCTTTTATTTTTAATCTTACTCCACTCTTAAACCTGATTACAAATCCCTCTTGATTATGATCTAATTTTTTCGCTATTTTTAATATTTTAGATACATTATTAAACTTATATTCTTTTCTTAATTTTGTTCCTATATGATTAGCTTCATATTCTAACATAGAAGAAGTATATTCTAATCCATATTTATCAAAAATAGATAATAATACTAATCCAGAAAAGTCATAAGAAACTACTATCTTATTTTCAGGATATATCGCTTCAAAATTATAAGTATTAGTAATATCTAAATATTCTATATTAACATTATTATATAACCATTCTCTAGCCCAAATCGCTTGATCTGATATAAATGAACCGCAGGTAGCAGTCATCCACTTATCCTTGAAAGAAAACGTAATAATTAAACTTCCGTCATATTTTAAGCTGGTAGTAAAATCAGGTTCTAAAAAAGAACATTCTCCATCTTCCATCTCAGAATAATTAAAAAATTTTGTGAAACTTGTTGCGACAACTTTTTTGTCTTCTATATCTAAAATTAAACCTCTAGACATTAAAGTAAATTTATTCCAGTTTCTCTCCGTTACACAATCTTGAGTATATTTAAATAAAGCTAATTGAGGATAATCAGGATGATACTTTATATTAACATTACCTTTTTTCTCTTCTTCTAACAGTCCAGATAAAAGTACATCAAAGTCTAAAATTCTTGCTGGATGTTCTGCTCCACATTCTTTAATCTCTTGTATTAAAACAGTATCCATTATTAATTTTCCGTAAAACAATATAACCTATAAAATATAGCAGAAAAGAGCATAATGAAATAATCTTTATGCTCTGCTTATTCTGCTGTTTATTAAATTTTTAATTACTATTTAACGTGTGCTTCAAGTTTTCTACCAGAATTTTGCTCTTTATATATTCTCCAAAACTCTGTTCGATCCTCTTTATTAAAAGAAGTCAAAGCTCTAGCAAAAGCAAGTTTCTTACCAGCATATTTATTAAACCTGTCTTTATGACTCAGCAAAGCCACTCCACTATTAACTTTATTATATTTATCCCTTCCTTTCTTATTCTCATCTATTTCGCTAATAGTACAAATAGTATCTTTCAAAAATTCTACTCTATCAAACTTATCTTCCCTAAACTCAATTTTAAACCTAACATCATACAATTCATCATTTAACTTAACTCTCATTCTACATCTCCTAAAACAATTTTCTAATTAACATTCTTAACAATTTACTTTCTATTTTTCCTGTATTATAAACCCAATGGCTTCTTTTCTTTTTTTGTGTTGTTTTTTTATAAATTCTTTTATATTTTGTACTTTTTTAGGGTCTATCATATCTTTTCCAAAAGTAATTCCTTCATCATCTTCTCTATAATCCCAGATTCCTCCTAACGATTCTATCTCTGTATAATTATTTTTTTTATATTCAACTAAATGATTTTTATAATAAATTAAATTATTATTTTTATCATATTCTCTCCATTTTTCCTTACCATTAGAATCTTTTGAATATATTTCATTATTTTTTTCATCATATTTTTTCCACCATTCTTCTCTATGATTATTTTTCCAATGTACTAAATTATTCTTTTCATCATATTTGTACCATTCTTCACAACCATGAGAATTTTTCCAATGTATTTTATTTTCTTCCGCAAAAGATGTAATTCCTAAACAACTTAATTTTAAAAAATCTCTTCTTTTCATTATAACCTTTCTTTCTTATTCTCTAATTTTTAATTTTACAACTCTGGGAAAAGATAAAGAATTTCTTTCCACTCATAATACGCCATTTCTCTAGGAGTATTTCCGTTATTATCAACAGAATTTAAGTATTTTCCTTCTTCTATATACTTTTTAACTAGTTCTATATTCCTAAAAGCAATAGCTTCGTGAAAAGGACTTCTTCCATATCTATTACCAACTATCTTTCTTTCATTATATTCTTCTGTCGTTTCAATATCTTCTTTACATAGAAGACCCATATTAATATACTCTTGTTGTTTTTCTCTTATCATTTCTTCAGTAATTTCTAATTTCCCTTTGCTAAGTGATTCTTCTTTCTTTTTAGTAAGCAACTTTTTTTCTTTCTCTTTTTGTTCTTTTGTTTTTGTCTCATCAAATTCTATATCTGCTAAAGCGTCAATTTCATCAAAAGTATCATCTGCTTCATTCTCATTAAAAACGTCATCTTTATCTATATCTTTCATTATCCAATCTACTTGTTTTCTATTTGCTCCATTCTTATGAATAATTTGTAAATATAAATTTCTATCCCATATTCCCATACTTTAACTCCTTTTTAATTAAAATTCTATTTTCTATTTTTCTTTTCAAGAAATAAATTTTACAACTCTGGGAAATTCTTAATCTTCTTTATTTTTGCCAAAACCAAAAGAACCACTTTTTTCTCCTATACCGAATTTGAGCATAGTTTCTATAATCTCATCTATCCATTTTTTATCTAAATTTTTATTTTTTCTTTTACTGGCAATTTGTTTAAGAACAAGACTATTCACAAATTCTTGACATTCTGCTCCTGTCCATCCATCAGATTGAGAAACAAGATGTTCTATCACTCCATTCTTTAATTTCCATTCTTTTAATCTATTTTTAAACATTTTACCTCTTAAGTTATCCGGTAATGAAGGAATTTCTATTATCCTATCAAATCTTCCTGGTCTATTCTTTATTGCTTTTTCGATACTTTTTAATCTGTTAGTAGTACCAATTGTAACCGCATTTTCTATAGTATTAATTCCATCTAGGACATTCATAAGTGCTCCTAATGCCAATAAATCTCCTCCTCTGTCTCTATCGTTAGTAAATAAATCAAGATCTTCTAGTATCACAACACAAGGAGAAACAAATTCTGCTAATTTATATAATGATTTTATAGAATTAAAAGCCATATGAGAATTCTCTGATATGATTTCTGGAGTAATCCAAATAGCAGTATGATCAGGAATATTATTACAAATAATTTTATTCAATAAAGTTTTTCCAGTGCCAGGATCTCCCCAACACATCAATCCTCTTTTTGTTATTCCAAATTTATTATACTTTTTAACATTTTTAACAAACTCAAATACTTCCAAATTAAATAATTCTATTATATTTTCAGGATAATAATAATTATTAAAATTATATTTTTCATCATTAAGAACTTCAGAAAAAGAAGCAGCAGATAAATTAATATCTTTTAACTTTGCTCCTCTTAAACAATTATTCTTTTTAGAATATTCTTGTAATTCTATTATCATTTCTTTCGATTTTTTCGAATTCCTTGTATAACAAGTAATAGATGCAACTCCTCTACTTAAACTAGAATATAAGAAAAATACAACATTATCTTCTCTTTTCTTTGTAGGTGCTTCAAAATATAAAAAACCAGTAATTGTAAAAACAGTTTCTTTACCTTTTAATACCCAAGGATTTTTAACAACTGGAATAGAATTTCCTCTGTCATCAAAATTTAATTCTCCAGAAAAAGAATATTTTTTATTCTCCATATATTCAATAAGAGCATTCATAGATAAAAGAGTAATTAAAGGAGAAGCAGAATAAGGATGATTCTTTACATCTTCTATATTAGAAGCTCCCATCCATCTACACATAATACGAAAATCAATTTGTGGAATAAAATCTATTTTAATTTCTTCTGAAAAACT
>Ga0307376_10004196_pt1 | contig 13246 bp, 10 predicted proteins | sample TR2MG_FD_202536 | JGI IMG/M metagenome (GOLD analysis project Ga0307376, IMG submission 202536) | Soil microbial communities from Risofladan, Vaasa, Finland - TR-2 | ecosystem: Environmental > Terrestrial > Soil > Coastal area > Acid sulfate soil | place: Finland: Risofladan, Vaasa | collected... | reverse complement strand
CAGCGCCAGCAAATGCGAACCCTTGGCGACCACGACCGGTGCCCGGCTGCCCTTGTCGGTGTACTTCAATGCCACCGCAAAGCGGGTCGGATTGGTGACCACCACATCGGCAGTCGGGATCGCGGACATCATGCGGCGGCGGGCTGCTTCGCGCTGCAGGCTGCGGATGCGTCCCTTGACCATCGGATCACCTTCTGTTTCCTTGGACTCCTGACGCACCTCTTCCTTGGTCATCATCAGCTTCTTGTTGTGATCCCACAGCTGGAACGGCACGTCGATCAGCACGATCAGCAACATCGCCCCGATTACCGCCATCAGGCTAGAACTGATCAAATGGCCCATCTCCGGTATGCCGGCATCGACCGACTGGGTACTCAGCCCCATCACCAGATCCTTTTTATGCCAGATCACCCAGGCGGCGATGCCGCCAACCAGTATTGATTTTGCGATCGCCTTGGACAATTCCACCAGGGATTGCATGGAGAACATCCGGGCGATACCCGAAAACGGGTTTAATTTTGAAAAGTTCGGTTGCAAGGCTTCAACGCTGAACAGCCAGCCATTGAGCAGCAATGGGGAAAATGCCGCGGCAAGCAAGACGATCAGCAGCAAGGGCGAGAAGGTGAGCAATGTAGCCGATGCCAGATCGTAGAGATGCGGGATGAGCAATTGGGTATTGAACGCCAATTCCCTGTTGAGGCCGGCACGCAGCGCTTCCGTCATGTGCCGGGTAAAGGTCGCACCCATGAACCACAGCGTGCCACCGCCTGCCATCAATACCGCGAACGTGGATAATTCGCGCGAACGCGCGACCTGGCCTTTTTCTCTTGCCTGGTCAAGCCGTCGCTGTGAGGGTAATTCGCTTTTTTCTAGGTCGCTGTCTTCTGCCATGATGGACTCCACTGGTCATGGCAATTATCAGCAAATCCGGGAAGTTCGATCTCGCGAATAGCGGGGTGAAACGAACCTTATTTGGCCGCCCCCAGGACTGACAGGATGCGTTCCGCGATTTTGTCCAGCGGCACGATCTCGTCCACGGCACCGATTGCAATGGCCTCGCGCGGCATGCCGAATACCACGCAACTCGCCTCATCCTGTGCGAAGTTGTACGCGCCTGCCTTGTGCATTTCCAGCATGGCCGCCGCACCATCCCTGCCCATTCCGGTCAGCATCACGCCGATGGCTTTCCCACCCAGCACCCTGGCGGCAGCTTGGAATAGCACTTCGACAGAGGGACGGTGGCGATTCACCGGCGCTTCCTGATTGAGCAGAATCCGATAGCTGGCACCCGGCATACGCTCCAGCAGCATATGCGAATGTCCGGGTGCCACGTAGACTGTCCCAGCCTGGATTCTTTCCTGATGGTCTGCCTGTTTCACCCGCATCTGGCATAAACTGTCCAGGCGTTCGACGAACGATTGGGTGAATGATTCCGGCATGTGCTGGGTGATCAGGATGGGTGGTGCGTGACCGGGCATCCCTGACAACAGTGCCTTGATGGCTTCCGTTCCGCCGGTCGACGAACCGACCACAATGATGCGCTGACTGAACAGCGGAAAACTGTCTTCGCCGGCCGTCATCGGTGTGCGGATTTGAACTTTTCGGACAACTCATACACCGTATTGCCGCGCAGCCTGAAATACGCATCGGCATGGAAGAAATTTTCCGAATGGCCGGCAAACAGCAATCCATCGCCGCGCATCAGCGGTGCAAACTTTTTCAGTATCGCAAGTTGCGTCGCTTTGTCGAAGTAGATCATCACATTACGGCAGAAAATCACATCCAGTTTCTCGCGAATCGGCCAGACCGTATCCAGCAGGTTGACCTGCCGGAAGTTGATCATCTTTTGCAACTCCGGACGTACCTGCACGTAACCGGCATGTTCATCTTTGCCGCGCACAAAGAACTTGTCGATCTGCTGAACGGGAATCCTGGCCACCGACTCCAGGGTGTAACGGCCGGCACGCGCGACTTCCAGCACCCTGGTATCCAGATCGGAGGCCACGATCCTGACCGGATTGTCAAAACCGGCAAATGCATCCACTGCTGTCATCGCCAGCGAATACGCCTCCTCGCCCGTCGAGCAGGCGGAACACCACAACTCGATGGGACGTGCCTTGCCAATTTTGCGTAGATGTTCGGTCAGGATCTGGAAATGGTGTGCTTCGCGAAAGAACGAGGTCAGGTTGGTGGTCAGCGAATTGGTGAATTCTTCCCACTCTGCCTCGTCGCCGCGCTGCAGGTGATCAAGATATTCGGCAAAGGTTTTGATCCCGGTGGCGCGCAAGCGCCGGGCCACCCGGCTGTATACCAGTTCCTGCTTTGATTCGGCCAACGATATTCCTGCGCGCTGATAGATCAGCTTGCTGATCAGTCTGAAATCCTGCGCGGTAAAATGAAACTCGCGGGTAAGATCAGCACTCATTTTTTCGCCCGCTTGCACCAGCGGCAAGTATTTTCAGCATTGCGCACCGGTTGGCGGGGAAGCCTGGCATCTCGGGTGTTTCAACGGCCCCGAACGTCGCTGAGCAATTCCTTGATATCGAGTATCAGCACGATATCGCCCTCGCTGGACATGGTCACGCCTGCCACACCCTTCGGCCTGAATGTATCCAGCGACTTGATCACCACGTCATCATGTCCGGCAAAGGAATCTGCCGACAGGATGAAACTGTTGTTGCCGAATTGCATCAGCACGCCGACTTCCGGCGTGCCGCTTTGTTCCCATCCGATCAATTGTGCCAGCGGCAATACCGGCAGCACCTCGCCGCGCACCACCATGGTTGCCCTTCCGGAAACTTTCTGCAGTTGTTCCGGCGTGACCGACAGTATCTCGCGCACCATCGACAACGGCACCGCAAATGATTGCTCGCCAAGGCGCAGGATCAATACCGGCAGGATCGCCAGTGTCAGCGGCAGTTGCACGGTGATCACGGTGCCCTTGCCAACCTCGGAATGAATGTTGACCACACCGTTGAGTTTCTGGATATTGGTCTTGACCACATCCATGCCGACTCCGCGGCCTGACACGCTTGATATCTCTTCCTTGGTGCTGAAGCCGGGCAGAAATATCAATTCCAGGCACTGTGCCTCATCCAGCGTATTCGCCACCTCGCTGGTGATCAGCCCCTTCTCGATTGCCTTGTTGCGGATCACTTCGGGGCGCATGCCGCGCCCGTCGTCTGCAATGGTAATCAGGATATGGTCGCCTTCCTGGCGCGCGCTCAATTCGACCATGCTCTTTTCCGGCTTGCCGGCGGCGACACGTCCTTCTATGGTCTCCACCCCGTGATCCACCGCGTTGCGCACCAGATGCACCAGCGGATCGTTGAGGTCCTCGATCATGGTCTTGTCCATTTCGGTTTCCTCACCGACCAGCACCAGCTCCACCTCCTTGCCCAACGAGCGTGCCAGGTCGCGTGCCAGGCGCGGATATTTCTTGAACAGCCGGCCGATCGGCTGCATGCGGGTTTTCATCACGGCATTCTGCAGATTCACCACCAGCATATCAAGCTGGCTGACCGCCTGATCCAGGTCATGCAAAGTCTCCGCGTCATTGCGCCCCTGAATGATGTCGGAACGCAAATGCGTCAGTCGATTCTTGGTCAGCCCGATTTCCCCCGACAGGTTCAACACCTGATCCAGCCTGTCCGTATCCACGCGTATCGTGGACTCCTTGGCTTCCTTGGCCGGCACATCCCCTTCGCGACGACCCACGGTCGTTCCGGGCACATCGGTGGCGCGGCGCCCGAAAGCAGCACTAGTCGATTCTTCCTTGGATACCGCGGCGGCGATTTGTTCCGGGTCGCGAACCGCGCCCACCTGGGCGACGATGTCCGTGCCGGTCAGTGCGGTGTAAAGCGCATCCCAATCCACCGAATCGGGACCGGCGGGTGGTGCGGTTGCTCCCGCCCTGGCAGCGGGGGCTGCTGCAGATTTTGCAGCCGGTGCAGTCTTCTGCCCGGTCAATGCCGCTTTCAAGGCGGCAACCATTTCAACCGGTGCGGCATCCGGCTGCACGTTGCGCTGGAGTGCCCCAAACATCTTGCGCACCTCGGCCGTCGCGGCGAAGATCACATCCATGAGCTCGGCAGTCAGCGTCAATTCACGATTGCGCAACTTGTCAAACAGGTTTTCGGTGATATGGCAAATGGCCACCAACTCGCTTGCATTGAGAAAGCCGGCACCGCCCTTGATGGTGTGAAACCCGCGGAATATCTCGTTGAGCAGCTTGCTATCCGACGGGTATTTCTCCAGTTGCATCAGTTTGCTGTCGACATCCGACAGCATTTCACCCGCTTCAATCAAGAAGTCGCTTAGCAGTTCTTCCATGCCGGCAAAGTCATTCATTTCTATAACCCCATTATTGGCCGTTAAGTTAATAATTGCTGCATATGCTTTTGCCAGCAACCCCCTGTATCAGAAGCCCAGGCTTTCCAGCAAGTCATCCACCTGATCCTGACTGTTGACGATATCGGTGCGGCCGGTCGGATTGATTACCGGCCCATTCAACAATCCGGCATGCAAATCCGTCTTGACTGAAGCGGGGGCGTTTTCAACCAGCAACGCCAGCAACTGCTGTTCCATTTCCTTGGTCACGGCCGTAATTTTCTTGATCACCTGACCGGTCAGATCCTGAAAATCCTGCGCCATCATGATTTCCATCAGGTAAGCATTGGTGGCCTTGGCATGCTTGGGCACCTCATACAGGAATCCCTGAGTTTGCATGACCAGTCCCTTGAATTGTTCGACATCGAGCTTTTTATCGAACAGCAACTGCCATTGCCCGGAAAGCCGGTGCGCTTCGACCTCCATCTTTTCCACCAGCGGCTGCGCCGCCTCGGTCGCATTCAACACGCGCACGGCAGCCTGCTCGGTCAGGGTCGCGACATAATTGAGCCGGTCACGCGCATCGGGTATCGAGGATGCCGCTTTTTCGATCTGCTTGTTCAGACCGAGCTCGCGCAGCGTGTCGTGCAATGTGCGCGCCATGTGGCCGATCTTGTTGATCACCTTGCTTGAATCGCCCTCGTTGCCGGAAGTGGCCGGACTCTGTACCTGTTTGGCAGGCGGAGCCGGCGGGAGTATTTCAGCGACCACCACCGCCGGATTGGCCTCAGCGGAATTCGCCGCAAGAATGCTATCGAACAACGCTTCCAGATCATCGGGATCCTGAGCGGCAGTATTGGTTGACATGTCTATGCTCACTTTTGCATGGTTATAAATATTTTTTTCAACTTCTCATCCAGCACCGCTGCCGTGAATGGTTTGACCACATAACCGCTCGCGCCCGCCTGTGCCGCTGCAATGATATTTTCCTTCTTCGCCTCGGCGGTCACCATCAGCACCGGCAGATGTTTAAGTTTTTCATCCGCGCGAATCGCCTGCAATAATTCGATACCGGTCATGTTGGGCATGTTCCAGTCGGACACCACGAAATCGAACGGGTCGGCACGCAGTTTGGCCAAGGCCTCGACACCGTCCTCGGCTTCCTGCACATGCACAAAACCCAGTTCCTTGAGCAGATTTCGCACGATGCGCCGCATCGTGGAAAAATCATCCACCACCAAAAATCTCGTATCTTCAATTGCCATGACAACCTCTCTTCAATTTGCGGAAAACCGGCGGGATAAAACCATGCGGCTGGGCCACAAATTCATTTACGTCCTGTATTTTCATGTTCTGTCGGTATTTTCCTGCTAAGTCAATAATGGTCGCAGCGTTGACGACAAGATGGTCGAGTCAAACTTCGCCACATAATGGTCCACGCCGACCTTTCTACCCATCGACCGGTTCGCCTCGGAAGACAGCGAAGAATGCATCACCACCGGGATACCGTCAAATCGACGGTCCGACTTGATATGCTGGGTCAGCACATAGCCGTCCATCTCCGGCATTTCCGCATCGGTCAGGATCACCTGTATCTGGTCGTGCAAATTCGTTCCGGTGCTCTGTGCCGAATCGGCCATGGCCTTAAGCCTGTCCCAGGCCTCGCTACCATTGTTCGACTGGATATGTTTGAGGCCCATCTTGTCCAGCACTTCGGCGATCTTTCTGCGCGCCACCATCGAGTCGTCGGCAAAAAATACGCACAATTCATGATCCGATTCGATCCGTTCGACCTCGCCTACAACCGCTTCGCCGAAAGCATTGGCCAGAATCTGCTCGACATCCAGTATCGAGATCAGCGTACCGTCGGGCAACTCGGAAATGGCGGTGATCAGCGCCCCCTTGTCGGAGAGCATCCCCTCCGTGGCGCGCACCTTGTCCCAGTCGACGCGGATGATGCGATCCACGCTCTGCACCATGAACCCCAGAATGTGATTGTTGAATTCAGCAACCATCATGGTCTGGTATGGCTCGACCGGTTCCATGTCCATAAAGCTGGCCAGATTGAGCACCGGCATCACATGACCGCGCAATGACACGATACCTTCAACACCCTTCGGCATATTCGGGGTACGGGTAATCTTGCCGGCCTGGCAAACTTCCTTGACCTTGAATACGTTAATCCCGAATTTTTCATTGCTGCCCAGACTGAACAGCAGGATCTCCATTTTGTTGGATCCTGCCAGACTGGACCGCGCATCGATCTGGCTCTGAACATCTTCCTGGCCAACATCCAGCATATCTTCCGTATAGCTCATATCCGCCTCTCCTCAAACCAGCATCTGCGCAAGTTTCTGCGCCAGCTTCTGCGGTTCAAATTTCGCCACATACTCATCCACCCCAACCGCCTTGCCTAGTTGCTGGTTGGAAGTGCTGCTCAGCGAAGAGTGCATCAACACCGGTATACCCGAGAATCGCTTGTCCGCCTTGATCTTGCGCGTCAGCATATATCCGTCCATCTCGGGCATCTCCACATCGGTCAGGATGACATGCAAGGTTTTCCTGAGCGGGGTGTTCGTCGCATCCGCGTTGCCTGCCATTTTCACCAGTTCATCCCAGGCCTGGCGGCCATTGATCGCGGAAGTATATTTCACCTGCATCGCATCCAGTGTGCGCGCGATCTGTTTGCGCGCAACCGAAGAGTCATCGACGAAAAATACCAGTCGTTCTTTGCCCAGCGGCTGGACAGTTTGAAAAACCGTTTCGTCGTCGTAGCGGGTGGTTTCCGAGAGGACTTTTTCCACATCCATCATCATCACCAGGCGCCCATCCTTCAACTCGGTGACTGCGGTCACCAGCCCGCCCATTTCCGCCAGCAACATCGCCGGGGGTACACGCATCGCCGACCAGTCCAGCCGCAGAATATTATCGACCGCCTTGACCAGGAACCCCTGGGTCTGGCCGTTATATTCGGTAACGATCATGATCTCCGGCTTGCAATCGGATTCAATGCCGATGTATTTGGCCAGATCGATCACCGGCACCAGAACGCCGCGCAAACTCACCATGCCCTCCACCGAAGCCGGCATGTCCGGTGCGCGGGTAATCTCGGGAATGCGCATCACCTCGCGCACCTTGAAAACATTGATGCCGAATGTCTCTTCACGCTTGCTGCGCGCATCCTTGCCCAGCGAGAACATCAGTATTTCCAGTTTGTTGGTTCCCGCCAGCTTGGTACGTGCATCGATACTTTTCAACAGGCCAGACATTTGTCTTTCTCCTTAAACCCGCTCCGAATCCAACTCCATCCTGACAATGAAAAACTTGCAATACTTACCCTGATTTTTCCCGGTTCTTTTCCTGACAGGCGGGTGGAATTTATCCCATTGCGCACTTGGTCAATGGATAGCCGGCCTTCTTCAACTCGTCGGCTGACTTTGCCAGCGACTCCGCCGCAGTCTTGGCATCCCTCGCCGACAGTGTGTTGCTGTCCACCAAACCGGTGACATTCTCCAGGCTGTTCGCGACACTTTGCCCGGCCACTGACTGTTCCTTGGATGCCGACGCGATATGCTCGATACGGCCGGACACGCTCTCTGCCGCAGCCATGATCTCCTTTAACCCTTCGCCGTTCTTGCGGATCAGGTCTATCCCATTTGCCACATCGACAACGGCTCCCTGCATCGACTTCACCGCAGCCCCGGAAATCGCATTGATCTCACCTATGGTACTGGCGATGTCCTTGGTGCTGGTTGCGGTGCGCTCCGCCAGTTTGCGCACTTCATCCGCCACCACCGCAAAACCGCGCCCCTGTTCCCCGGCTCGCGCCGCCTCGATTGCCGCGTTCAGCGCCAGCAGATTGGTCTGGTCGGCGATATCCTTGATCGCATTCGCGATCGCGCCGATCTTCTGGATGGACACACCCAGATCGGAAATCGTCTTGCTGGATGACTGCACGGTATCGGCGACTTTGGTGGTCGAGGTGATGCTCAATTCCATGTTGCGATTGTTCTCTTCAACCGTTTTTCTCATCGCCTGGGCATCGGCCAGCGAGTCTGCCGCCATGTTGGCCACCTCCGCCACCGACTGGCTGTACTCTTCCATTGTGGCGGCGATCGACTGAATGTGGTCCTGCTCGGTCATGGCGTTGGCCGCAACGCTCGCCACCCGTGCATCGAGATCCTTTATGCTGCCCTGAATCTGGGTGATAGGAACACCGATCTCATCGACCATGGTGCGCAGGAAGGTGCGCATCGACTGAACTTCGCACAACAACCTGCCCAGCTCATCGCGGCCGTCGATATCGACTTCACCTTCGAGGTTGCCCTGCATGATATCTTTCATATCCGCAGCCATAGTACGCACCCGGCTGACCACGCACCTGTTGACACAAAAATTCAGGATGAAGAACAGCAGTACCTGAAGCACCGCCTGCGCGCCGATCAACTTCATTTGCATGGATGCGGGGACGTCCAGGTTGGACGAGAGGAACACATGCCCCAGCCCCAACATCACCAGCAACGCGACCTGAACGCCAGAATTCAATTTCAGAAAGATCGGCCAATTCTTGAACTTGAACCGTTCGTACCTGGAAACGATCTTCGCCCCCGACTGGTTCAACTCACGGTAAAGCGCCTCGGACTCCGATACCTGGGCGCGGGTAGGCGGCTGGCGTACCGATACATAGCCGGTGATCCGGTTGTTCTCGATGATCGGTGCCACGGTGGCGCGCACCCAGTAATGGTCGCCATTCTTGCAGCGATTCTTGACCTGGGCACGCCACGGCAGCTCCTGCTTGATGGTATTCCAGAGCCATTCGAAAGCCTGCGGCGGCATATCGGGATGCCGCACGATGTTGTGGCTCTTGCCGATCAGCTCTGCGCGCGTATAGCCGGAGATCTTCTCGAACTGATCATTGACATAGGTAAGGATACCCTTGGTGTCGGTTTTGGAGACCAGCACCGTACCGGCCGGAAATGGCACCTCTTTTTGCGACACATAAGCGTTTTTATTTTGCATCCCTTATTTCCTTAAAAAAAATCAACCTGAATTGCGATACCGCCCCGCGGGCCCCGATCAGTACCGCATAAACGCGCCGCTCCGAACTACACCCTGAATTTGCTCACCGCGGCCTGCAGCTCGGCCGCCAGACTCTCGAGTCGCGCAATGTCCCGGCTATTCGTTTGCATTGCGGCATGATTCTCTTCCGACATCTGCGCAATTTTCTCTACATTGCGTGCAATCTCGGTGCTGGCCAGACTTTGTTCGCTGACCGATGCGGCGATATCGCTTACGCCGTGACTCGATTTAGATACTGCATCACCCGCTTCGGTCAGGATTGCCGAGACACGCCCCACCTGTTCCTGGGTAGCCTGCAGCGAACTCAAACCGTTTTGCACCACCGCTTCGACCGAGGCGGATTTCTGGTTCAGCGAGTTGGTCACCTGATCGATCTCGCTGGCCGACCTGGCCGATTTTTCCGCCAGCTTGCGTACTTCATCCGCAACCACGGCAAAACCCCGGCCCTGTTCGCCGGCACGCGCCGCCTCAATCGCCGCGTTCAACGCCAGCAGATTGGTCTGGTCGGCGATATCCTTGACCTGCTGGGTCATGCCGGCGATCGCGCGGGTGCTGTCGACAAACTCCTTCACCGACCCTGCGATCTGGGTCACCGCCTCCTGCACGTGCCCGATCTCGGCGATCATCGCCGTGACGCTCTGGTTTCCCTGCCGGGTCTGGTCCAGGCTCTGCTCGGACAATTTGCGCACATCCTGGGTATTCGCCGCCACCGAATTGATGCTCACGGTAATCTGCTCCACTGCCGATGCGGTGGAAGCCGCCGCCTCATTCTGCGCCTGCGAGGCCTGGGATGTTTTCAGCGAGGATGCGGCCAGTTGCGCGGCGGTACTGGTGACGGTACCGGCACTGCTGATCACTTTGCTGATAATCGCGGCAAAACCGTCGATCAGGGCATTGAATGCATGTGCGGTCTTGCCGATCTCGTCCTGGCTGCGCACCACCACGCGTTTGGACAAGTCACCGCTGGCCTGCATGTTTTGCATGGCAAGCTGCAGTTCACGGGCCGGTCGCGTCATAATTGTAATCAGCCAACCGATTCCAAAAAACAGCACGACTTGAATCGCGAGTTGTACGCCCCAAAGCATGTAATCCGCCTTGTGCAACATCGCGTATTCCTGACTGAGATCCACCGTGATGCTGCCCGCACCGTTTACCGAACCGTCCTTGACGTGATGGCAATTCAGGCAATTGGTGCCGCGAAAATTCGTGCTGACGATGAACGGCGTTACCACGCGCAAGGCATTCTTGCCATCCTTGACCAGCAATTCGGTCTGGATTTTCTTCGTTGCGATTGCAGTGCGATCCATATCATCAACCGCCTGCTCGGAGGGCAGTCCCGGGCCGAACTGGTCCTGAACCTGTTTGGCGCGAATGACGCGCAAGTCCAGAACATTGGCAGAATCCTTCATCTTGTCGACCATCAGGGTGCGCAGGGTGGGATCGCTGATAATGCCGCCTTCCATCATGACATTCAGCCCGTTCAACAGGCCGTCGGAAGATATCATGGCTTTCTGCTTCGCCTGATCAAGAACCTCGGCCTTGTATTTGTCCATGGCAACATGTTGCGTCAGCAACAGCACCACCAGCAGCATAAGTTGGATGGGTATCTGCAACTTGCTCTTCAGCGAAAGTTTGTTCCACCAGTTATTCATGATTTGATTGCCTTCCCATATATTTTTTTGCGTGAATTCCCAATCCCGAAACGATCACCAAGGGAGCACTAAGCATATCGGCATGAAATCAGCTTTCTTTAGGGGAACAGGGAAATAATTACCTGCCAATTCACGGAATCGAAGAACGCAAAGGGATACGCGTTGAGCCGCAGCGGGGCCCAACCCGTGAGCGGAATCAGGTGGGTGCGGGAAAAAACCAACCGGGTGCAGCGTTATTGTGTCGCGGACACGGGCATTGCAGGTTTGACTGAGGGTGCGAGCGTGGGCGCAACCGTGACACCGGATACGGCTGCAAGGGTATTCGTGACGGAATCGCCGTTCTGCACATCGTCCGGCTCGCCATCCGGATTCACCACACCGCCATCGTGCTGCGCCGCTTCTTCGGCTTTCTTGTTCATCACGATCAGGCTGATGCGGCGATTGACCGGATCCAAAGGGTTCTTTTTGTCAAACAATACCGACGAAGACAGACCTACCACGCGAACAACTTTGTCCGGCATCATGCCGCCCGCGATCAATTCGCGGCGTGAAGCGTTGGCCCTGTCGGCGGACAATTCCCAATTGCTGTAGCCTTTGCTGCCTCCGATGTAAGGCGCAGCATCGGTATGCCCGGACAAGCTCACCTTGTTGGGGACCTGGTTCAGCAGCTTGCCGATCGCATGCAGGATTACCCTGGTGTAGGGCTCGAGTTGGGCACTGCCGCTCTTGAACATGGGCCGGTTCTTCTCGTCGACAATCTGGATGCGCAGGCCTTCGGTGGTCATATCGATCAGTATCTGGTTGCGGAATTTCTGCAAAGCGGGGCTTTTGTCTATCATGTCCTCGATGCCTGCTTTCAGGGTTTTGAGCTTTTCGATTTCCTTGAGCCGCTCCAGTCGCAGGTAGTCCTCAGGCGCAGCCTTGAGGTTGATGATCTTCTTTTTCGGCTGGAGCTCGCCCTCCTTTACCTGACCCTCGCTGCGCGTCAGATCCTGCCCGCCTCCCTTGATGATGCTGGAACTGTCGCCGCTCCCGGAACCGCCGAACAGGGCGACTTTAAGCGGTGTCTTGAAGTATTCGGAAATTCCCTTGAGATCGCCTTTGGTCGTCGAACCCAGCAGCCACATCAGCAGGAAGAACGCCATCATCGCCGTGACGAAGTCCGCATAGGCGATCTTCCAGGCGCCGCCGTGATGACCGCCGACCACCTTCTTGATGCGCTTTACAACAATGGGTCTTTTGTTCTTGTCTTCGGACATGACTCAGGAGCCGGGATTCATGATAGAGCCGGAAAACGGGAAGCCGTTTTTTTCAACGCGGTATCCTTTCACCGGCAATTCCGCTTCAGCGCTTTTGTTTGACATGCGCTTCCAATTCAAGGAAACCAGGACGCTCGGTCGAATTGAGCACCTTGCGCCCGAATTCGACCGCCATTGCCGGCGCATAGCCGTTGAGATTGGCCAACAACGTGACCTTGATGGTCTGCAACATCTTGGTGCCTTCCTCGGCTTTTTGTTCAAGCAGGGTTGCCAACGGGCCGACAAAACCGTAAGCCAGTAAAATGCCGAGGAACGTGCCAACCAGCGCGTGGGCGATCAACATCCCCAATTCAGAAGGCGGAACGCCCACTGACTCCATGGTATGCACCACGCCCATCACCGCCGCCACGATACCGAATGCAGGCATCCCGTCGCCCAGCTTGGCGATGACATGGGACGAAATCATCGCCTCGTGATGATGGGTATCGATTTCCACGTCCATCAGGTTTTCGATTTCCATCGAATTCAGGTTGCCACTGACCATGATGCGCAAATAGTCGGTCATGAATTCGACAGCATGGTGGTCTTTCAGCACCTGGGGATATTTGGCGAAGATCGGGCTTTCCTCGGGCTGTTCCACATCGCCTTCTATCGACATCAATCCTTCCTTGCGCACTTTTCCGAGCAGTTCATACAGCAAAGCCATCAGCTCCATGTAGCTGTTCTTGTTGTATTTGCTGCCCTTCAGCACTTTCGGCAGATCCTTGAGTGTCGCCTTGATTGCTTTGCCGTTGTTGCCGACCAGAAACGCGCCCCCCGCCCCGCCTGCGATCATCAGCAATTCAAGCGGCTGCATCAGGGCAGCCAGGTGCCCGCCCCCCAATGCAAAGCCGCCGACTACCGCGCCCCACACCCCCACATAACCGA
>Ga0307376_10004195_pt1 | contig 13248 bp, 9 predicted proteins | sample TR2MG_FD_202536 | JGI IMG/M metagenome (GOLD analysis project Ga0307376, IMG submission 202536) | Soil microbial communities from Risofladan, Vaasa, Finland - TR-2 | ecosystem: Environmental > Terrestrial > Soil > Coastal area > Acid sulfate soil | place: Finland: Risofladan, Vaasa | collected... | reverse complement strand
CAGAGATATTGAATGTTAATGTTACATTCACTAAATCGCCTGTAAAGGTATCCATAGCGAGAAATCCTTCCACATGATCGTACAATTCTGTATTAGTCTGGACAGCATCACCAGCAATTTCAGAAAACCTAACTGTTTTTGGAGCAACCCAGTATTCTTTATTATTGATATAAATGATGTCAGAATCTGCAAGCCCTTCAAATGTAGAACCAATTGAAGCAGCAAGGTATTGAACAGCAAAAGTTTGATCGAACTGCCTAACCTGAGAGACCATTAGCGCGTCTGAAGTTGTGGATGACTCCGTAAAGTTTACAATTGGTCGTTCCTCGAACATATCTAATCCCGCAGCAAGTCTCGTCCATTCAACTTCTCTTTTATATTTTTTTGTCCATTGTTGTTCTGTCCACACAGCTGTGTTATTTAAGTTTAACAACGGTCCAATACTGAATATCAATGGTGAGATTGTAAAGACGATTACAATTACTATAACAAAAATCAGTTTTTTTTGGGAGTACCGCGCAAATGTGTAGTTTTTAGCGTCTTTTTTATATTGCTTTTTTCCATATATATAAATAATGGCACCTAAAGCGGTAACCGAGAAAAATCCGAAAATGAGCGAAAGGATTTGAATCACGTTTACACCGTCCAAAGAAAGCGTAGGGATAAATACGAACCCTAATCCACATAGTAAACCGATAATAACTAAAACATTACCCATTACTAAATAATCGTTTCTTCGTAGATATACATACTTTGCAACATTTAGGATTAATCGAAAAATGATAACTCCCATTATAAAGCTTATTATTGGCACAAGTAGGTTAGAGTAGATATAAATAGTTACAAAATCTATGCTGTTTTGGTTGAAAATTACATTGAATGCGTTAAGGATTAGATTGGGTGATAAAACTATTTCTCCATTTTCAATTAAATAAATGGTCCAAGAGAAACCACCGCTATTAACATTTAGGAGTAATCCCAAAAAGTAGAACAGTACAAATCCAATAGTCCACCAAAATAGTAATGCTTTCCATCGAGATGGTTTTCCAAATCGTAATTTTGTCCCTATTAGAGTTAATAGGTTTCTCTCAGGAGGTAGACTCATTATTACGCTTCCTATAAAAGCTCCGATTAAGGCAGTTTTGTTAAATAAGAAATTTGTTGACCAAAAGTTTAAGAAAAAGAAATTAAAGTAATCTAATCCACCTGCTTTACTGCTATATAATTGTGCGTGAAGGCTAATATCCCCAAACCATGCAGGCCACAGCCAGAACACTCCTAACGCAGCAATTATAGCAGCAATTACGATTATAATGAGAAACATTTTTCGGTATCTAACTTTACCTTTAAAACGGCTGTATTTGAATCTCTCCTCAGAAAATTCATTTAATCTTTGACAGTCTTCACAATAATAGTTAAAATTTTTATGTTTATCACAAGATTTTTTTGCCATATACTAAAATCTCAATTTGTTTTTTTATACTTAAGATTAAAAAGATAAATTTTTTTTTAGATAATATAATGCTTTAATATAAAAGATTATCACTAATATAAAGTATTTTCTTTTTAGAAATAAAGGTGCTCTCTAATGGTTAACAAGAAAAAAATTCGGGAAGAATTTAACGAAATTTTTGCAAGTGGTAATGAAAAGGGAATTAAGGAGATGCTAGAACAATTTCCTTGGTTACTTGACGAACTATCAAATAAAATGGATGGTGCTATAGGAGATCAACAACAAATAATTGCAGCTCTGGGAGTAATGGAAGATGAACTTGGGGGTCCAGTTCCTTTGGATGAAATCATTTTTAGTTTAAGAATTGATTTCAACATAAGTAAAAGTGAAGTAGAAGTTCACGAGATTTTGAGAAGTTCAGAAGATCTTCGTCTGGTTAAAAAAGATTCAAATGGTTGGACTTTAACAGCAGAAGGAGAAAAAGTCTGCGACGATTATTTAAACAAAAATCTTGGTAAGATTGAACTTTGAAAAGCTTTAGTCAATCCAAGTATGACTTTAGAGAGTTGATTTTGTTCAAAAATGTTATTAAAATTTATTGCTAAATATTATATTGAATTTAAATAATTTATTCTGCGAATTAGAAAAAAAAGGATTTTCTTAAGGTTGAGGAAAAATGGTAAATCGTGATGGGAAAAGGGATGATAATTTAGATTTTAATGAAAACGATCCAGATCCTACAAAAGAAGCATTTTTTTCAGATATGGGGAACATTGAAAAGGAAATGGCTTCTGAAGCGTTAGAACTAGTTAAACATGCGTTATCGTTATTAGAGACGCAATTCTATGACGATAGTATCGAAATTTTGCGTCAAGCAATTGGGTTATATACTCAAATTAATAGAGATTCAGAAGTCGAGGCGTTAAAAGGGAAAATTTCAGAGATTTACTTATTAAGAGAAGAAAACTTTAAAAAACGCGAATTGGAGACTAAAATCGAATTTGAAAACAACCAAGGAGAGATAATCTCGGAGCAAGACGAGGATAATTTGTATAGCCAAGCAGATACGCTTATAGTTGAAGCGATAGGCTTTGTTAACAATAGAAATTTTGATCAAGCCCTTGATGCTTATGATGACGCTATTATCATACTTAAGAAATTAAATAAAGGGTTCGAAATAGAAAAAGTAAATGGATTGATTGAAGATTGCTACAATAGGAAAGCAGATTACTTAAGAAAGCAAAGATCTTCGCCTATTGAAGAAGATAATAAAGGTATGCAAGCTACGGAAAATATCACATCTGAATTAGAGTTAAAAGCAAAAAGAATAAAAGCATATCAAGATGCGAAAAGGAAAGAAAATGAATGGTCTAACCAAGCATATGAACTTATTGGAAAAGCCACAGAATTGAGAAAGATACGCCAATTTGATGAAGCGATAGGCTTATTTGAAAAAAGTGTTTCGTTATTTAAAGAAATAAATTGGTTAAATGAAGTTAAAAAAATCGAAAATATGAAGGAGCAAGTAGAAAGAGAGAAAGAAAGATATACACTAGAACTTCAACAAATCGGGGCAAGGGAAGAACAAGAGCTTGAAGGGGAAAAAAAAGAAGCTCAATTAATTGAACGCTCGGTTATCGAAGAAAATTTAAAGCAAAAAGCTCAATCAGCTAAATTACAGAAACAATTTGAGAGAAAGCAGGAAGAGGACATTTTTCAAAAGAATCTTTCCGATATGATAGGTAACGCAGAGAAGTTAGCGAGAGAATACGAAATAAATCTAAAAAAAGCCATTAACAAAGGAAGCATAGTTGAAGAATGTGCTTATCCTCGCATAATAGAGATTTACGAGGAAGTTAAGGATAAAGTAAAGGAAAGAGGATGGGAAGATCAAGTAAAATTGTACGAGGATCAAGTACAACACTATCAGATTCTTTTAGAGAAAGATAGAAAATTACGCCATATGGAAACTCAAAAGATTCAAAAACAAAAATTTTTCGATGAAGGCATAAAAATCAAAAAAGAGACTGTGGTTGCTGAAATTGATTCCGAAAAACTAAAGACTCTAGAAGAACAGAAGAAAAAAGAGATTGAAATTGAGAAACTTAAAGAAACTCTTAATGAATCTGTAAAATTGGCAGATAAAATGGCGAGGGAGTATGAAGTAGCATTTAAAAAGGCTGCTAAAACGGGTAATTTGAATTTTGATTCAAAATATCCCGAAATCCTAAAAATTTATACTAACGCAAGAGATAAAGCGTTGGAAAAAGGATGGCACGATGATGCAGCTATATATTCAAGCCAGATTATAAAGTATTCTGAATTAGCTGAAAGAAATATCAAAATAAGAGAAATTGAAACTAAGAAAAATCAAGATCAAAAGATATTTGAAGATTTTCATAAAGTTCAGAAAGAAAGCGTTGACATTGAAAAGTTAACCCAATTAGAAAAACAAATGATAGAGGGTGCTGAAGAGCTAAATTTTCAAAACGAGATCACTGAACTCGTAAATGAGGCGGAGAAGATGGCAAGAGATTACGAAATAGACCTAAAAAAGGGGCTTAAAAAGGGTAAATTAATAGAGGATTCACCTTTTAGCAAAATTATTGAAATATACAACCAAATTCGCGAAAAAGTTATTTCAAAAGGTTGGAAAGACCAGATCTACATTTACACTAATCAGATTAATATTTATCAAGAAAAATGGGAGAATGATAAAAAACTACGTGAGCTTGAGCATCAGAAGATGCAAAAGCAAAAAGAATTCGACGATTCTTTAAAAGTTAAAGCGGAGAGCGCAATAACACCCGAAAGATTACAAGATTTAGAGTTCAAAAGAAAATTAAATGATGAAGAGCTAAATTTTCAAAACGAGATCACTGAACTCGTAAATGAGGCGGAGAAGATGGCAAGAGATTACGATATTGCTCTGAAAAAGGGGCTTAAAAAGGGTAAATTAATAGAAGATTCACCCTTTAGCAAAATTATTGAGATTTATACTCAAATACGCAATAGAGTTATTTCTGAAGGGTGGAAGGATCAGGTCTCAATTTATACTAACCAGATTAATATTTATCAAGAAAAATGGGAGAACGATAAAAAACTACGTGAGCTTGAGCATCAGAAGATGCAAAAGCAAAAAAAATTCGAAGATTCTTTAAAAGTTAAAGCGGAGAGCGCAATAACACCCGAAAGATTACAAGATTTAGAGTTCAAAAGAAAATTAGATGATGAAGAGCTAAATTTTCAAAACGAAATTACTGAACTCGTAAATAAGGCGGAGAAGATGGCAAGAGATTACGAAATAGACCTAAAAAAGGAGCTTAAGGAGGGTAAACTGGTCGAAGATTCACCTTATCTCGAGATTATCGAAGTTTATACTCATTTAAGGAAAAAAATCTTAGAAAGAGGTTGGACTGACCAAGGACTCATCTATACCAATCAAATAAAAATATATCAAGATAAACTAGAAAAAGATAAAAAATTAAGAGAATTTGAATCTGAGAAAGTCAAAAAACAACAACTATTTATTGAAGCTCAAAAAGCGCAGGTAAAAGAAGAACCTACTATATACGACGAAGAAAAATTAAGAAAAATTGAAGAATTAACTAAGCAAGAACAGGAAGAAAAATTATTCGAACAAGAAATCGATGTAATAGTAGATAATGCTGAAAAGGAAGCTCGAGAGTACGAACTGGCAATTATGAAAGGCCAATTTGATAAAAGCTGTCCTTATTTAGAAATTGCTGAGATGTATAAAAATTTGAGGAAAAAAGTATATGCTAGAGGTTGGAGAGACGAGGCGGAGTTATATGCGAACCAGATTACTTTATACAACGAGAAATATCAAAAAGATAAACGATTACGCGAATTAGAGATTCAAAAAGTCGAAAAACAACAAGAATTTGAAGAATCCCTCAAAGCACCCACTGAAATTAAACCACTTAAATTAGAAGAATTAGAAGCTCTTGAAAGTAAAAATAGAGAATCAGATGAAATCATGACTCAAGCGTTGAACCTAATTGACAACGCTGAAAAAGCAGTTAGAAATTATGAAGTAAATCTTAAAAGGGATATTCTTTCCTATAAGAGCCCATACGAAGAAGTAATCAATATGTACTCAAAGGCAAGAAAATTGCTGCAGAAAATTGGATGGAATGAGGAAGCACAAAAATTGAGCAATACAATAAGTTTTTACGAAAGCAAAAGACTTAATGACGATAACCTACGAGCTTTTGAATTACAGAAAATAGAAGAATCTAAAACCACGCCAGTTCTGATACCTAAAGATGACCTACTCATTCAAGAAAACCGAATTGATGAATTAAAGAAGTTAAGAGAAGCAAAATCTAAAGAATCTGAAGAAATTTTAAACAGAATATCTCAAGCTGAAAAGATGGCTAAGGATTACGAAATTGAGAAGAAGGAAGGAATTTTGAAAGTCGAATCCCCATATAAAGAAATTATCCATATATACACAACTGCAAAGCTCAACTTTGAAAAAATTGGATGGATTGAACAAGCAAATCAATTAGTAAACTCAATTAATTATTATCAAAAAAAAATTGATGAAGATAAGCAATTACGAGTTTTAGAATTAGAAAGGGCCTCTAAACAAAAAGAAGAAATTAAACAAATTGAAAAAGAAGTACGAGAGGCAAAACAGGCTGAAGAAGAACTCTCACTGTTAAGAATAAAGGAACTTGAGGAAAAAAGAAAAAGAGCAGTGAAATACGAATCTAAAAAAGAACAAGCGTTTAATTTTATGGACCTCGCTAAAAGAGAGTTGAAACAAAATAATTTTGACAAAGCTATAAAGTTTTACATAGAAAGTCAAAAAATATTTGATGACATAAATTGGTCTGAAGGTATTAAAATGATCAAAGAATCTATTACCGCTATCAATCTGAAAAAGCAAAGAATTGAGCAGGAGAAAAAATTACTAGCCCAGAAGAAGCTTGAAAAAATTAGAATTGAAGCTCAGTTTGAAGAACAGATTACTAAGGCTAAAGATTTACAGGATTTACAACAAGAACAGAGAAGACGAGAACTATCTGTTATTCAAGAGGGAAAAGAAAGAGAGAAAGAAATTTCTGATAAAGCCTATGGTCTGTTAGAAGTAGGAACTAAATTAAAAGACGATAAGAAGTTCGAAGAATCTTATGAAAAATATATAATGGCGCGCGATTTATTTAAGAAAATAGATTGGCAAATTGAAGTAAGTAGAGTTAACAACGATTTATTAATTACGCTCAATAAAGAAAAGAAACAAACTAAAAGATTAAAAGCACTTAAACAGAAAAAAGTGGAAAAAGAAAAAGAACTTAAATTAATTTTAAAGGAAGCCGATGAAAAGCAAGTAGAACTTGATCAAATAAGAAAAGAGGAAAAGAAGAAACAACGCGAAAAATTAATCCAAAAAGAACGCGACGAAGCCCATGAAATTATAAAGAACCTTAAATACAATGAGGGAATATTAGCTTTAACTAAAATAATAAAGAAGATAGAAAATACCGAACAAGTCAAATTAGTTAAAGAAATACAAAAGCAAATTGAAGTTTTAGAGAATGCTAGTCAAGTCCCTATTATTACTAAACATGATCTTGATGATAAAGAGGATTTCGAAAACTTCAAGTTAGCTTATCAAGCGTTAGATAAAGCTCAGATCTCATTGTCAAATAATTTATTTATGAAGGCAATTACAGAACTCAGTGAAGCGATATATAACTTAAAAGAAACGAAGATAGGAAAGAGTTACATCCTTGAGATTGAAGACAAAATAAACATTTATAAAAAAGAATTAGACATTAAAAAAGAGCCAGAACTGAAAAAAGTTTCTCCTAAATCAGACGAAGAGGATCTTAGAGATAAAATTGCTAAAAGAAGAGAAGAGAGAAGAAAAAGAATAAATGATTTGATGGATAAAAAAAAATAAAAAAAAGAAGATGAAGATTAAATAGTTTCCTGAATTTCGTTTTCAATTTCAGATTGTATTAAACTCGGACTTATAGTTCTTTTTATTGATTCCTCAATAAGATATTCTGTTCTTATTAAATCCCTAATTCCGACCCGAATAGCTTCACTACGATTTGGGAATTTACCTTCTACAACCAAAATTTCTAGTACTTTCAAATACGATTCTGGTAAATTTACTGAAATTAATTTTATTTTAATCACCAAATATCTAAGTTATCTAGAAAAACTCTTAATTTTTCTATACCATTAAATATCACGTCCATATATATAAGCATTTAGTGGAAATCGACCCCAAGTAATCCGACGAATTAAAATTAGACATCATCTCACGACTTTAATATTATTTTAGATTTTTGTCGGCTCATTGTTAAGATTATCTAACAACATTTCGCTACCAAAAACTTTTTATATGTCACATAGTATATATGTTATATCTTATATGTAACACATAATAATTAATAAAAATATAAAATAAAAGTATGATTGAATATGGCTGATATTGAAGCTCAGTTAAAAGCCCACCTAAAAAATGGAGCCGATTGGGAAAAGATGGAAACTCCTGTACGTGGAGTTTCTGTAGTAAAGGTCCCTGCGACTAAAACTAGACCGTCATTATTATTTCTTGAAATTAATCCATTAAAAGATGACGGTAAACCAATGAAAAGAAAAGGCTTATTTGTTGGTTCAAAAGAAATGCTGATAAAATTTGGAGAAGCATTGCAGGACGATAAAGTTTATCAATTAATTGTTGAATTGGAAAAAATTAATCCCGAAGGGGCTACAGAGGGAACAACTAAAAAATTAGAAATGTAAATTTGTTGGTTGTTTTCTTTTTTTTTTAATTTTTTTTTAAATCATTTTCGAAGCAATTTTAAATGTGGAATACTTTATTTCTTTAAATATTCACTCTATTAATTATTTAAAATATTTGAAGTTAAAAGTCTTAAAAAACATTTGAAGTGATTATATGGGAGAAGAATTTGATGGAAAACATTGTATTCAATGTGGTGGAGAGAGCTTTCGATTAGTTAACGACGATTGGATGTCGAGGACATTTCGGTTTGTTGAAAAAGGTCAATTAAAAATGTGTGATGGCTGTGGAGCTAAATATCTTGTGTGTGGTCAGTGTGGATCACTTTTTACTAGGGTACATCCTGCATTAGAAGCATGGGAAGTAAACCAGAAATGCGCAGTCTGTGGATATGAAGACCCCGAAGTCAAAGCGTGGGATGGAGTTTCAGCTCGTTAAGTTTATAACTAGTTAATTTTGATTTTTGAACCTATTAGTAAATAACAATTGTTATTTGTTAATCAAGAAAATATAAATTTTGAGAAATTAATTTATAATTTATTATTAGACATTTGGTTTTTTTAGTTGATTTAATATGGTATTGAATGGAAGAAAGTTGAAGCTAAAAGCGAGGAAAGTGTAAAAAAATGGTTATAATTGAAAATGCTACACCAGATCAGATTGATTCTTTAGAGAAATTGATGAAATTATTAATATCGAGATTTGGTGATACATTCGATCCGAAAAGATTTGACTGGGGAATTCGAAGACGTCTTTACGACCCTTTACAGCGGCATGGGATATTAATAGCGATAGATGAAGATAAAGATAATGAAGTCATCGGTATGATCCTCGCAGAGTTAAGAATTGACCCATTTGGCACTTCTGAGGGTTATATTAAGCAAGTATATCTCATGGAAGAATATCGAGGGCAGGGTATAGGTGAATTACTGGTTAAAAAAGCTGTTGAACACTTACAAAAAATAAAAGTGGAAAAAATTAAGGTAAATATCAAAGAAAAAGCTAAAGAAGCAGCCAGTCTTTACGCAAAGATGAATTTTAAGAGAGTATATGAAGTCTTAGAACTCGATATATCTAAAGAAAACCCTGATGATTGAAAACGTAATAGAATAATGGGTAACATTTTGATTGATTTAGAATCGCCATGGGTAGAGAAGTATCGCCCACAGACATTTGAGGAAGTTGTAAGTCAAAACCTTGCTGTCGAAAACTTAAAGGAGTATGTGTCAAAGGGGAACATGCCCCATATGATTTTTACGGGTCCCGCCGGTACCGGTAAAACGAGCACAGCCTTAATAATTGCTAAACATGCGATCAAAAAGGAAAACTATTTCTCTAATGTTTTAGAGTTAAATGCTTCAGATACAGTGAGAATGGACTATGTTCGAAGCGTTATAAAAAATTTTGTTTCGCAGAATTTGATTCTTGAGAAAAACGCTTTGAAATTTATAATTTTAGACGAAGCGGATAATATCCCAAATCAAGTTCAGCAAGCATTACGGAGAATTATTGAGAAAGCATCTTTAAATGTTAAATTTATATTAATGTGCAATTATATCAATAGAATAATTGATCCTATTATATCGAGATGCGCAGTATTTAGATTTACTAACCTATCTAAGGATAAAGTCATACAACGTCTAAGATTTATCGTAAAAAAAGAGAATCTTAATATCCCTCAAACACAGGAAATTATTTTTTATGAGACTCTTTTTTTTATATCAGGTGGCGATTTAAGAAAAGCAATTAATACTTTACAGATGTCAGTTGCTATGGAATTATTAAAAAATTTAGATTCTAACGAAATTTTAAAGGTTTCGGGGTTTTTAGACAATTCAACTTTAAATGAATTATTGGAAAATATTAAAACTAAAGATTTAATTAGTTCGAGAAAAACGCTAGAAACAGTTGAAAATTTGGATGCTAGGAACTTTCTAAGACAAATTATTGGAAGACTAAATGAACTGGATATTCAACCAGGATATTTAAATAAGATATTATCGTACATTGGAGATGTTGACTATAGAATAAGCCAAGGAGCAGATGCAATAATCCAATTAATGTCGTTAATAAGTCATTTGATAAAAAGTGTTAGCAAAGAAACATAATAATTAAAACGAGGATGAGAAGAGTATGCTTTCAGAAAGCCCTATCTGGCGTATAAAATATCTGCCTAAAACCTTAAACGAGATTTGTGGCCGAAACGATATTAAAGAAAGGCTACAGAATTTAATTAATGATAGGAATTTTCCTCACTTGTTATTCGTTGGTTCAAAAGGCATTGGTAAAACTACTATAGCAGATTTGTTTTCGAAAGAATTCTTGGGGAGATTTTATGACGTAAATTCAAAAGTAGTATACGCTAATGTTCCTTTAACAAACGAAGAGACGAAACAGGCTCGATTAGAAGCATATGTATCCACAAACAAAATAGGAAGCCTAGCTGGGAAAAAAATCACTACTCCCGCTTTTATTCGGGTTAAAATTAAACCTTTTGTACAATTAAAAGTGTTAGGGGATGCCCCTTTTAAAATTTTAATAGTAAAAGATTTCGACTCATTAGGTTCGAATCAGCAAGCATTTCGTAGATTAATGGAAATTTATGGGACGAATTGTAGAATGATTTTAATTACTACAAAGGTGTCGAAGATAATAGATCCTATTATGAGTAGATGTCAAGTTTTCTTAATATCGCAAATTGACTTCCAATCGTTTGAGGAGCTAATATCAACTATAGCTGAGAAAGAAGCTTTAAAAATTGATAAAGAAACAATTAGAACTCTTTATGAAATAACAGCAGGCAAATTATCAAATGCTATAGATTTGTTACAAATCTGTTCTATCAGTGGAAATGATATCGATGTTGACAAATTGTATGAAAATTTTTCAAATTCTAAAAATGATATGATTAAAAGTCTTCTAATAATGTGCTTTAAAGGAGATTTTCGTAAAGCAAGAGAATTATCGCGCAAAATTCAATCCAGTTATAAATTTACTTCGCAAGAAATGTTTCAAATAATGTTAAATGAGCTAGCGAAACTGCCATTTAGCACGTACTCAAGAATGAAATTAATAAATCTCTTAGCTGAAGCAGATTTTAGAGCAATTGACGGGAGGGACACTGATATTCAAATATCAAATTTATTGGCAAAAATTTGTCAATTTTCAGAAGTATTATAGGTGAGTTTTATGGTAGCACAAAATACAGAGAAAATGCCATGGGTAGAAAAGTACAGACCCCGATTCACCAAAGATATGGCATTTCCAACAGCTAAGGTGGGTAGACAGAAAGTCGATTTAATTGAGGATTTGAAAAAATTTGTAATCTCATTTTTTAAAGAAAAAGAAAAATTGAACGAGGTAAATCGACAAATCAGAGCACACAATCGAACCCACGAAGAAAAAGAGTATCAAGAAGAGAAAAAGCTACCCCTTGATAAAGCAGCGGTTTTACTTGAGGGACCTCCAGGAATTGGTAAAACAACTATAGCATATGCTTTGGCTAACGATTTAAATATGGAAGTAATTGAAACGAACGCTTCAGATACTCGAACTAAGGGAGCTTTAGAATCTAAATTAAGAGAAACTACAAAATCTCGTGGAATTATGGATTTTATTGTTCAAAGCAAAAAGAAACTAATTTTGGTTGATGAAATTGATGGATTATATGGAGTTACTGATAGAGGTGCCGTCCCAACGATACTAAGCCTAATTGAAAACACTCAATTTCCAATCATAATGTGTTCTAATGATTACAAACAAAATCTTCAATCGCTTTACAATAAAATTAAAAGATATGAAGTAAATCCATTACCGGATGAGGAAGTATTGAAGATTACCCGAAAGATTATTGTCAAAGAAAATATTTCGGGAATAAGTGAAAAAGAATTAAATTTAATTATCGAAAAAAACGAAGGAGACTTACGAGGCGTTATTAACGACTTACAAGGTGTTAGTCAGGGCTCCTTAAATAAAAACACTAAAGAGCTAATTTTAAATTTGAACAGAGATAGCACAAAAGAAATCTTTTCTCTAATCAAATATTTGTTTCAAAATGTAAATACATTAAAGGAAGCCCGAAATGTAACCAATAAATCAGATGTAGATTACAATTTTTTATACAAGTGGATTAACGAAAACCTAATTTCTTATATAAGACTAAATAGCGAAATCGCTAACGCTTACGAAAATCTTTCGTTGGCTGACGAAATTTTTGGAAGAATCCGCAAAAATCAATATTGGTCATTATTACCATATTTTTACGATCTTTTTGCTGGAGGTGTTGTGCTATCTAGAAAACATAGAACTCCTGATGAAAATTTTCATAGAATTACATTTCCAAGATTCACTTCAACTGGTTTTTTTTCATTGTCAGCAAACGAAAGGTTATTAGTAGAAAAAATTCAAAAAAAGTACAAAGTATCAGATATTGAAGTTGTCCAAGATTTTATTCCTTTTTTAAAATTATTAAGCCAAACATCAAGAAAACAACTGATGGAATTAAGTGATTGGTTTGAATTAGATGCGAACGAGAAAAAACTATTGAAATGAAATTGGAAATTGGGGACAAATCTCCAAATTTGAGTAGATATATACTATAATTAAATGGAATCCCTAAATCAATGAATTAAGGATACTAAAGTAATCATATAATTCCAAGAAATTAAAATCATACTTCTTGTCAAGCGAACTAATTTTAATCTGATTTGGAAATAAATCTCACGATCAGAAGAAAGAGAATTAACCATTTGTTTAAATTTAATTTTATATTTATTCCTTTAATTAGTACTATTTGAATTAATAATAAACAAGCAAGCAGATGTTAGAAGAAAAAGAATCCAATATGTCAAAATCGTCCCAATTCGTTTTACAAATTTCAGGAGCAGCATTATTCAGCGCTCTTTCCTTGATACTATCAATTTTTGTAGTTCCATACTTACCACGAACTCCAGAAGGATTTGCCTACTTCGATCCAGTATCAATCGTCTGGGTAACATGCTTCCTAATA
>Ga0307376_10004194_pt1 | contig 13250 bp, 9 predicted proteins | sample TR2MG_FD_202536 | JGI IMG/M metagenome (GOLD analysis project Ga0307376, IMG submission 202536) | Soil microbial communities from Risofladan, Vaasa, Finland - TR-2 | ecosystem: Environmental > Terrestrial > Soil > Coastal area > Acid sulfate soil | place: Finland: Risofladan, Vaasa | collected... | reverse complement strand
AAACGATTAAATCAGAATCCGGAGTATTAACCTCTTCTGTAATTGATCTTAATGAGGGTGGGTATAAAGTAATAATTAGTGGAGGGTTTGATACAAGCTTTGTCGGATGGATATTTCTCGATAAACCCTTTTCCTTAGCGGAACATAATTTGAGCCATTGTGAATATCTTGCTTTAAAAGGGCGGGCGGCAATTGATACCTTTTATTATATGAATCCTTCAAACAGCGATATTTTGGAACTTCCGAATAAAGTTAGATTTCTGTGGTCATCGGATCCAACATCATCGATACCATATCCCGATCTTGAGATAAATCCTCTAACTTTTAATCCACCATTGGTTGATGTTACATATAAACTGCAGGTAAGTGATAGTTTTGGCTGTATTAGTGAGTCATCATTTTTTTACGAATCAATTTATGAAAAAGCAGAATTCTCAGTCGATCCCGATAATGGGGAAGCCCCTCTAGAGGTTACCTTTACTGACAAATCAATAAGAGGAGATACTTATACATGGGAATTTGGTGATGGCAGCCTGGATAGCATCTCATATCTTAAAGATCCTGGCCCGCATATTTATTATAAGCCTGGAGAGTATTCTGTTAAACTGACCATTGTGAGTGATACTGGTTGTATCGATTCATGGACGTTTGATAAAATTGTTGTAGATGACTCAGAGCTTAATATTCCAAATGTTTTTACTCCTGATGGTGATGGGACCAATGACAATTTTATTGTTGAATCAAAGTCGCTCAAAAATATTAGTGTAGAGGTTTTCAGCCGAAGCGGGTTGAAGGTTTATAGCTTCTATGGAGATAGCGAAAGACTGAGAGAATGGAAAGGATGGGATGGAAATATTAATAAATCAGCTATCAAAGCAAGTCCTGGAGTATATTTTTATATAATCCGTGCCTACGGATGGGATGATGTTGTATATAACAGCAAGCAATACAGAGGATTCGTTTATCTGTACAGGTAGGAACGGCTCAACGGCGCAACGGTTCAACGGCTCAACGGCTCAACGGCGCAATGGCTCAACGGCTCAAAGGTATTTCCATAATCAACAGTGCAGCAATTTAGTTCTATCTTCCATTTGTACAATTGTGGCCTTGCGCCACTGTGCCATTCCCATTTTGTCTCTTTCATCACTGCCAAATCCCGATTATAAATCCCATAATCGTAAGGCTGACTACGCTGTACATAGCATTGATAAGAAAATGTGCCATTGTCCGGGCTTCAAACAAGTAGATTATACCCATAAAAGTAAATACCCAGCCAATTCCTGCCATAAATCCAGCAAGTGCTCCAAAGGCTCCACCTGCATCTGGCCCAATAAACATCGCCAGGAAAAATGATGCTAAAAAGGCGAGTAGAAATGCCAGGCTAAATATTTTAGCCATACTTACATTTTTTGTTGATTCTTCAGTTATCCCTGTTTCTTTCATCCATCTTTTTACAAACATTAAAGGTGAATACCAAAGACTACCTAAGATGAAGGAGCTGACTGCAGCTACTAAAATTGAAAGCCAGTTTAAGTTCTGAAAAGCATTTTGCATATCCATAATTCTGTATTTTATTGATAAACAAATCTTTTTAATTAATGTTTATTGAGAAAAAATAAAGGGTGTTCTATAAGCTCTGTTATAATTTTTAAATTAATATTCTCTGGTTGATGATTATTGATTTACAGCTATGTATAAAAATTATGAATGGGGGCGATATAAATTAATCCTATTGAAACAGCTTTAGTGAAGTTAAAAACGATCCGGGCAATAAAGAATTTAAATTTTATGTGCTAGGGAGATTTTTTTTAAGGAAGTGTATCCAATTGTCACTCATAATATTCCTGACATCAGACTTTGTATATCCAAATTCTGCTAGTTTTTCCGGAAGCTTTTGAAGGTCAGCTATTGTGTCAAGGTCGTAGGGAGACTGTTCTTTGCCAAAAGCTCCATCAAGGTCAGAACCGATCCCTGAATGCTTCGAATTACCTGCCAGCTGGCAAATATGATCAATATTGTTAACCACCTGATTCAATGACACATCCATTTCAACAGGATCTGATTTCCCTCTCACCCAGTTTGGAACCATCATCCATGCATCTAGTGCAACACCGATTACAGCGTCCCTGTTTATAAGTTCCTTTATCTGTTCATCTGAAAACTGCCTGTTATGTGGTACAAACGATCTGCAATTATTGTGACTTGCCCACACCGGACCCTGAAACACATTCAGGGATTCCCAGAAACTTTCGTCACACAGATGGGTGGCATCAAGAATAATACCCAATTTCCCCATTTCATTTAGCAGCTCTCGTCCTTTAATACCTATTCCACCGGAGGCATCAGTACCCTGTGCGTAGGTTCCGGGACCATAATGTGCCGGCCCAATAGCGCGTAACCCATAATCATAAGCTTTTAAAAGGTGATTCATGGATATTATTGAGTCGGCTCCTTCAAGGCTTAACACAAAACCAACTGGAGCTTTGTCATGAGTGGACTCCCAGAGTATGAGATGTTTTTCAAGCTCTTGTTTTGTTGAAATCATTAACATCTCTCCATCTTCTTCCATTGCTTTATACCAGGCCAATTGACCCTGTGTCTGCGCCCATGCCTGTTCAGGGGATTTCCATCCAGGCATGTTATTTTTACGTTTTACATACCTTCCAATCTGAGTGGCAACACACAACCCTACATTTCCTTCACGCATTGAAGGCAAACTGACGGTCCCTTTTCCACGATCCGGCTTATCTGTCATCCCTGCTTCACTTTCACGTATCTCTTTAACACTCCATTTGAGATCCCTGTTCCACTCAAGGGCATTCATTGCGAGGTCGAGGTGTCCGTCAAATATTAAATAGCGGTTTCCCATTTGTAAGTACCGGTTAAATAGTGATTATTCTTCGTCTCGCCTCAACATTCCATCTCCCTGTAGCTTTATGATTACTGACAACTGTAACATAATCGTGACGGTCAACAGTTGGACAGATATGCCATGGGATTCCAAATAGAGGATCTCCCGTTTTAAATTTCCGGGCTTCAGAAGTTCTGATAACCATATGCTCCTCACTATGGTTAGTTATTGTATAGTCTTTAATGTTTAGAATCTTAACTCTGGGTTGAGGCATTTCCGAAGCAACAGCTTTATGTCCCAGGTCAAGGCATAGCAAATCTTCAGCAGGCTTACTTATGACACGCATTATCAATACTGCGGCATGAAGAAATTGCATATCTGGGAATGAGCTGCTATATCCGTAATCCCATAAGAGAGTGGTACCCGGACTGGATTCTACATCAATCCTTTTCGCATGTATGGGAAACGATGGGGTGCCTCCGACAACAATTTTAACCTGGCTGAAACCGATTTTTTTGAGTTCCTTAACAAATCTTAAAACGGTAGCAAACGATTTATCGCAGATCTTTTTCCTCTCAGCCAGATCTTTTTCATGTATATGGCCATCATAAACATGAAGTCCCTCGGACTTTAGCATTGGCAGGTCGTTGATCATTCGGTAAAGTCTTATTGCCTCATCATCAGGAGTTATTCCTGTCCTGTTCATACCATTATTTATGTCAAGCCAGATGTTGGTCTCCAAACCTGTTAGCACGCTTATCTCTGATAATTTGATGATAATCTCTTCAGATTCAGCAATGCATGATATCTTTGACCCGGGAAACCTCTTTTTTAATTGAAAGAACCTTTCGATATTCGGCCCAACTGGCTGAATTGCCAGCAGTATATCTTTCGCCCCGCACATTGCAACCATCTCTGTTTCAGATATAGTAGCTGTTTTAAACTTGATAATACCATGTTTCATCTGAAGGCTTATTACCTCACGCATCTTATGAGTCTTAACATGAGGTCTTAGCCTATCAATATTTCCAGCTATTGCAATCATCTTCAATATATTGCTTTCAATGCGGTCGGGATAAACCAGGAGTGAAGGGGAATTTATCTCCTCAACATTACTTACAGTATACCACAGGTTATTTGAGCTATGATTTTTGTTCATATTTATTTTAATGAAGTTCAAATATGGCTTCAACCTCAACAGCTATGTTCGAAGGAAGCATCATCCCAACTGCACTTCTCACTCCAACTCCTTCATCTGCTCCAAATACTTCTGCCATAAGCTCACTGAATCCGTTAATAACAGCTGGATGTTGAGTGAAGTCAGGAGTGCTGTTTACCATTCCCAACACTTTTACTATCCTTTTAATTCTTTCTAAAGATCCATAATGTGCCTTTATGGTTGATAACATTGTTAGACCAACCTGTCTTGCAGCCATTTTTCCTTCTTCAGTTTTAAGATCTGCCCCCAACCGGCCCGTAATAAGACCACCATCTGATTTTACAGGACCCTGACCTGAAACATATAGAAATTTATCAATCACCAGTACAGGCTTATATACTCCTGCAGGTCTGGGTGCCGGGGGTAGAGTGAGGCCCAGCTCAGTGATACGATCTTCTGGATTGATTTTCATTTTTATGGGTTTAAATTTGTGAATTTAATGTAATAAATATTATCTTTTACTGAAATAATTAATTATTGATATTGATTCAAAAAACCTTGTAGTCTTACAATAACAGGCTTAATAGCATGACCCCGGCAAGTCCGGTAACACTTATAATAGTCTCCATAATTGTCCATGTTGAAAAAGTCTCTTTAACACTGAGGTTAAAATACTCCTTAAATAACCAGAATCCACTGTCATTTACATGCGACATCATAATGCTACCGGCTCCGATAGCCAGAACCAGTAATTCTTTATTTACTGTTCCGTTTGAGGCTAATGGAAGAATTATTCCTGCAGTAGTTAAGCCTGCTACTGTTGCAGAGCCGACACTGATTCGAAGCACGGCTGCAATCATCCAGGCCAAGAGGAGTGGAGAGAGATGAGAATTACCAAGCATACCACCAATATAGCTGCTCGTCCCACTATCCACAAGTACCTGTTTCAACCCTCCAGCACCGGCGATAATTAACAAAACCATAGTTATACTTGCTACCGATTGAGCAAGAGATTTCATAATCTCTCCCGTTTTCTTTCCCCTGTTTAAGCCCAGGGTAAAAATGGCAACAATAAGTGAAATAAGCATTGCAATAACAGGGTCTCCAAAAGAAGCAAGTAAAGTTTTCAGTTTCATATTATCAGAAAGCACAAATCCTGAAACAGCCGAAATGCCAATAAGAATAATTGGCAGGAGTGTAGTTAGTATGCTGTTCCACAAACCCGGCATCTCATCCTCCTTCAAAACTTCCGGATTAACAAATTCTTTAAGGGGAGTGGCATTGATTCTCTTTATACTCCTTGCAAATAATGGACCTCCAATTATAATTGCCGGAATAGAGATGACTATACCATAGAGCAGTGTTTTTCCAATATCTGCACCAAACATCACTGCAATAGCTGATGGTGAGGGGTGAGGCGGAAGGAACCCATGTGTAACCGAGAGAGAAGCGATCAGCGGTACTGCGACATATAGTAAAGGCAAACCAGTCGATAGAGCTATTGTAAACACTAATGGGATCAGTACAACAAACCCGACTGAATAAAACATTGGTATGCCGACAATGAATCCTGTCAGCATAAGGGCCCACTGAACATATTTCAATCCAAAGAGAGTGACCAGTTTTGAAGAAATCCGTTGGGCAGCACCACTATCTGCAACCAGCTTCCCCAGCATTGCACCGAAGCCAAGTATGATCACAAGTAAACCTAATGTTTCACCCATACCCTTCTGGACTGATAAAACTGCTTGACCCAGTGGTAATCCCTCCGCCACACCAACAGTTATGGAAACAACTGTAAATGCAATAAAGGCATTGACCTTGAATAAGATAATAAGTATTAGGAGAAGAATTATTCCAAGAACAACTATTAATAAAGGCATGAGGACTCCCCGTAGTTAAATGGATAATTATACTAATAATTCAGCTCTCAAAATTGTTTTAGCCTGGCCTGATATCTCAACCCGCTCACCCTTTAGTGATACTTTTAATACCCCTTCCCTTTTGGAAACCTGATGTGATGTAAAATCATACTTGCCAGTCTTTATATGCCAGAAGGGCACCAGAGCGCAGTGGGCTGATCCTGTTACCGGATCCTCATTAATACCCAGCGCGGGGGCAAAACATCTCACACAGAAATCGAATTTTGATTCTTCAGATTTTGCGGTAACAATAAGACTTCGATATTCTGAATTTTTCATCATTATGAAGTCAGGTTTCATATCATGGATCATCTTTTCATTTTCTATCAGAGCCAAATACCATCCATCATTACTTTGATACAGTTCCGCCGGTTTAATACCAATAATTTGATCAATATCTGCAGGGACGGGAACCCGGTTATGAGTATATAGTGGGAAATTCATTACAATCCAGTTCCCTGATTTACGAACTCTAAGCTCTCCCTGCATGGAATTGAGAGTAATCTCTTCGGATCCATTGTACAAATGTGTTTCATACATTATATGAGATGCGGATAATGTTGCATGGCCACAAAGAGGAACTTCAACTTCAGGTGTGAAGAACCTTATTTCCCGACCATCTTTTCCTGGAAAAATAAAAGCAGTTTCAGAAAGATTCATCTCTTCTGCAATATTTTGCATCCAAATTGGAGAAGGTTCCTTATCAAGGATGCAGACACCTGCCGGATTCCCTTTAAATGGTTTTGCAGTGAATGCATCAACCTGGTAAATTATTTTAGGTGATATCATATTATCAAAAATATGTTCAACTGGTAAAGTGGTTCAAATGCGCAAAATTATTAAATGCGAAAAAGGTTCAAAGCTCTAATGGCAAGATATGAAAAAATCTTATAAAAGAGTCCTTTAACAGAAGGCTTTCAAATCTTTTCCTGTCAGACTTTTGCGTTGTATGGATGTTGTTCTTTCGTCATTCGCCGGTAAAATTCCCCTGTTTACAGAAAATAACATGAGTTTAGCTATAAAAACTTTGAAAACTAAATAGGTTTTCACATTTTTGTTGTGAAAATCATAACAGTAATGGGAATAAGAGACAGGATTATTGAAGGTGCGGCTGAATTATTGAAGACTTATGGAATTAAAGCAGTAACAATGGATTCTCTGGCAAGCCATTTAGGTATGTCGAAAAGAACAATTTATGAAGTTTTTTCCGATAAGGACGAATTATTGACCGGGGTATTAAAGCGAATGGCTGAGAGACAGAGGGAGTTGGTAAAAAGGGTGCTTGACGATTCAGAAAATGCCATAGTGGCAATATTCAAACTTATGGAATTTAGCATAAATCATTTTCAGGGTATGAGTTCTGCATTTCATGCCGATATGAAGAAATTTCATTATGATGTTTTAATGAAAAAGACTGATGAAAGTGAGATGCCTGATTATCAGAACAAATTGCAAGTGATTGAAAGAGGTATCAGTGAAAAGCTGTTCAGGGAAGATATTAACCCTGATCTGGTGAACCGTTGTCTCTATTCATTGGGAAGATCAATAATGGATGACAAATTATACCCTTATGAGCAATTTTCACGTTTCGGAGTTATTAAGAATACCTTCATTAATTACCTAAGAGGTATTTCTACACCGGAAGGTATTGAACTGATTAATCAGCTTGAAATTAAATTTTAATCACTCAATAGACATGAATAAAATAATTAAGAAGCTAGAAAACTATCAGCAAAAATGCTGGCTTCATACCAAAAAATAAATAAACGATGATGAAAAACAAAGAATTTTTGACGGTCATATTCCTCTTAATCATACCTGTCGGAATTATTACAGCACAAAAAGACGGCAGTGAGTTAACCCTTTCTTTAAAAGAGGCACAGGATTATGCTATTCAGAATAATAAGAGTGTTATTGCAGCAAAGATGGATGTGGAGGCTTCGAAAGCGGCTATCTGGGAGACAATTTCCAATGCTCTTCCTCATGTAGATCTGTCAGGGTCTTTTACGGATAATCTTAAACTGATGACTACTCTGTTGCCAGGTGATTTTTTTGGCAGGCCAGGTGAAAAAGTACCTGTCACATTCGGTTCACAGTTTAATTCCAGTGCTACTATCCAGGCCAGCTTAGTCCTTTTTAATGCTCCGCTATTCATAGGGATTGAGACAACAAAGCTTGCCCAGAAGCTAAGCGAAAAGAGTCTCGTGAAATCTGAACTTGATACCAAAGAGTTGGTGCATTCAGCATATTATCTGATACTTGTCTCAGAGAAATCCCTTGAAATACTTGATGGCAACATTGCCAATCTAAATGAGACACTTAACTCCACAAGGGCTATGTATGGAGCAGGTATGGCTGAAGCAACTGATGTAGACCAGATGGTATCAAATGTAACTATGGTTGAAAACTCCAGGAGCTCGATGCAGCGCACTATTGAACTTAATTACAACCTGTTGAGGTTCCAGCTTGGGGTTCCGGCAGATACCCGTATAATACTTAGTGAAACACTTGAGTCTATCACTTCTGACATAAATATTGAAGCCTTGTTATCGCAGGAATTCGATCTTAAACAACATGTATCCTACCAGCTGGTTGATGGACAGGAGCAGATGTCGTCGCTGGCCCTAAAATCTCAAAAGGCCTCGACATTGCCAACATTAGCAGGTTTTTATAATTATGGTACAAATGGAATGGGCGATAAAGTAAGCGATCAGAGATGGTTTCAGAATTCAATGACAGGACTTCAGCTATCTATACCTATTTTTGGCAGCGGTCAGAGGTATAGCAGTATTAAGAAAGCACAGATAAATTATGAAAAGGCCAAAACAACGAAAGAGATTGTTACAGACCAGCTTCTGTTGCAGGAAAAGCAACTCAGATACAATCTTGTTAATGCTAACCTCCAGTATGAAAGTCAGAGAGCTAATGTTGATGTAGCAAAAAGGGTGTATACCAGTATGGAGAATAAATTCAATCAGGGTATGGCTTCAAGTCTGGAATTAACTCAGGCTAATACTCAGTATCTGCAGGCTGAAAACAACTATGTATCTTCCCTTATGAATTTGCTGCAGACTAAACTTGCCCTCGATAAACTGTTGAATAATATGTAATTATATAAGTCAGAAAAAATCAAAATATAAACTAATGAAATACCTAAGATTAATTTCAGCAATAGTGATAAGCAGCCTGATACTCTCAGCCTGTTCATCAAAAGATAAAAATGTAGCTGGCACATCCCCCGATCAACAATCGGGAACTGATAAAGCAGCAATCCCGGTGAAGGTAATTACCCTGTCAAAAACCAAAATTTCCAGGACTATTGATTATACAGCTACCGTTATGGCTTTTGAAGAGGTAAATATGGTTCCGTCATCACCAGGAAGAATAGACAAGATATATGTGGAAATGGGTGATAAGGTAAATAAAGGCGATAATCTTTTCCTGATGGACCGTACACAACTTTATCAAATGAAATTACAGCTAACCAATCAGGAGAAGGATCTCAACAGGATAGATACACTCCTGAAAACAGGAAGTGTCAAGGTACAGCAATATGACCAGATGAAAACGCAATACGATGTGACAAAAACCAATGTGGATTTTATGGAAGAGAATACCCTGTTAAGAGCTCCATTTTCAGGAGTAATTACTGGCAAATATTTTGAAGATGGGGAGATGTATTCAGGAGGTCCAACAACTCAAACTGGAAGATCATCAGTTGTTACAATAATGCAGGTAAACCCTTTGAAAGTAAATGTTAACATCTCAGAAAGTTATTATCCGCTTATCAGGTTGGGAATGAATGCAACTGTTACATCTGATGTCTATAAAAATGAAAAATTTGCCGGTAAGGTATATCGTATTTCACCTGTAGTTAACCCTGCAACACGTTCTTTTACTGTAGAGATTGAACTTCCAAACAGAAATGATAATCTTAAACCGGGGATGTTTGTACGGGCATCAATGGATCTGGGTGAGGTTGAAACATTCGTTGTTCCTGCCAGCACTGTTCTGGTACAAGAAGGTACTAATATCAGGTATGTTTTTGTCGAAGAAAACAATCTTGCTAAAAGAGTAGAGGTAATCATTGGTAAAAGATTCGATGACCAGCTTGAGATCATTTCCGAAACCCTTAAAGAGGGTGAAAGACTTGTAAATGAAGGACAATCTAGACTGATCAGTGGCAATAAAATTGAAATAGTTAAGTAATTACAAGAATATCAATAACATGAGTATTTATAGTACTTCCGTAAAACGACCTGTAACAACAATTCTGATTTTTGTTGCTTTGATGGTAATGGGTCTCTATTCACTGGTTCAATTACCTGTGGATCTTTATCCGGAGATGGAGCTTCCGTTCGTACTTGTCTATTCCACCTATCCGGGGGCAAGTGCTTCTGACATTGAAACTAATGTAACAAGACCACTTGAAAATTCCCTCAATTCTGTCAGTAATTTAAAAGAGATCACATCAACCTCCAGCGATGCTATATCGGTAATCTTTATGAACTTTGAATATGGGACAAACCTCGATGAAGCTTCAAATGATATCAGAAGTGCCCTGCGTTTTGTAGAGAGAACTCTGCCAGAAGACTGTGAGAAACCAACCATTATTAAGTTCAACACAACTATGATGCCTATAATTTTTTATGCTGTTACAGCTAAAGAGAGTTATACAGGCCTCGAAAAGATACTTGATGAAAAAATTGTTAATCCTTTAAACCGGATTGAAGGTGTTGGATCAGTTGCACTTTCAGGAGTGCCTGGCCGTAAAGTATATATAGATGTTGATCCCAGGAAGATGGAAGCATACAGTGTGACAATTGAACAGATAGGGAATATTCTTCGCGCAGAGAATATGAATATGCCTGCAGGCTACATTGAGATGGGTCAGACTGATTATCCTCTTCGAATACAGGGAGAATTTCCTGAAAGTGATGTAGTTAAAAACATTGTAATTAGCAGTGTAAATGGGAACAATGTCTACCTGAAAGATGTGGCAGTGGTGCGAGATACTATTCGCGAATCGAAACTTGACACTAAAATTAATGGTGCCAAAGGCATGAGTATGTATGTCCAGAAACAGTCTGGTGGAAATACAGTTAAGGTAACCAAAGAGGTGGAAAAAGCTCTTGAAGTATTAGAGAAAGAACTTCCTGAGGATGTAAAAATTGAAAAATTGTTTGACAGTGCCACTTTTATAAAGGATTCAGTAAGCAACCTTACGACGACACTAATGTATGCCGGAATCTTTGTTATACTGGTCGTACTTTTTTTCCTGGGAAGGTGGAGAGCTACATTCATAATAATATTAACAATTCCTATCTCTCTTATTGTAGCCTTTATTTACCTTTTTATCTCAGGTGAATCAATAAACATTATATCCCTGACATCACTTTCAATTGCCATAGGGATGGTTGTCGATGATGCCATTGTGGTACTTGAGAATATAACTAAACATATTGAAAGAGGAAGCCGACCACGGGAGGCTGCCATTTATGCAACTAATGAGGTATGGCTGGCAGTAATAGTAACTACATTAACAGTAGTAGCAGTATTCTTCCCTCTTACATTTGTTACAGGCCTTACTGGCGTGCTCTTTAAGCAGCTAGGTATGATTGTCTCAATTACAATTGTAACATCTACATTTGCAGCTATTTCACTGACCCCAACATTGAGTTCCCTCCTGCTTAAATGGTACCCGATAAAGAAGCATGCTTCGTTCTGGACTTATGATGGAAGTATAAGGAAAGGACTTGACTGGTTTGATGGTATGTATGAAAAGACTCTAAGGTGGGCTTTGCGTCATAAAACAGTAGTTTCTTTATCTGCAATCGTGATCTTTATATTTTCGATGAGTTTGTTTGCTGTTATTGACACAGAATTCTTTCCTCAGGCTGATGAGTCGCGCATAACTGCTACAATAGAGTTGCAGACAGGGACGCGTGTTGATCAGACAATAATTACCGCGGATAAAATTGATAGTCTGATAAAGGAAAAATACCCGGAAGTAAATCTTATTGCAACATCAACAGGCTCTGATGATCAGGGTGGTTTTGCTTCATTATTCCAGGCAGGGGGGACCCACAGGATTAGTTATAGTTTGCGACTTGTTCCAATCGAAGAACGTTCGAAATCGGTTTGGGATATTGTTGAAGAGATGAGATTGGATTTCTCTAATATGCCTGAAATCATTAACTTCACACTAAGTACATCTGATAATATGGGTAGTTTCGGCGGTAACGCTGTGGATGTTGAAATTTATGGTTACGACATATCAAAAACAAATATTGTAGCACAGGAGCTTGCAGAAAAGATTAAGAATATTGCAGGCGCAAAGGATGTGAATATAAGCCGGGATAAATCGAAACCTGAACTTCAGATAATTTTCGATCAAAATAAAATGATCACCAGCGGCCTTAACACAGCTATGGTGTCAGCTGCTGTCAAGAACAGGGTAGATGGCCTGACTGCCACAAGGTTACGCCAGTTTGGAGATGAATATGATGTTGTGGTACGATACAAGAGGAGTGCAATTAGCAGCCTTTCCGATATTGAAAACATTGGGATAACAAACCCTATGGGGCAGGTAATAAGACTTGGAGAGATAGCTCAGATAAAGGAGTTCTGGTCGCCACCGAGCATTGAACGTAAACGTAAAGAAAGAATTGTAAGAGTTTCTTTCACACCTTATAAGAGATCACTGACAGATATCCAGATCGACGTGCAGAAAGCAATTGATGAAACTGATGTTCCGTCTGGCATTATGGTGCAGATTTCAGGAGCTATTAAAGAGCAGATGGATGCATTTATGGATATTGCATTTCTGATAATGATAAGTCTTATTCTGGTTTACCTGGTTATGGCTTCGCAATTTGAATCGCTGAAAATGCCCTTTATTATTATGTTCTCGATACCTTTTGCTTTCTCAGGAGTAGCAATAGCACTGTTTCTTACCCATACAGCATTGAGTGTAATTTCCGGAATAGGTGCTGTTATGCTGATAGGTATTGTTGTAAAGAACGCTATTGTGCTTGTTGACTTTATTAACCTTATGCGTGACCGGGGTAATGAACTTTATGAAGCAATTGCAATAGCTGGCAGGTCTCGTCTTAGACCTGTTTTAATGACTTCAGCAACAACTATTCTGGGCATGTTCCCACTAGCTTTGAGTTCAGGATCCGGCTCGGAACTTTGGAGCCCCATGGGAGTGGCTGTTATTGGTGGACTTATTTTCTCAACTGTTGTAACTATGGTAATTGTTCCGGTTGTCTATGCGATATTTGCAAAGCGTGGAGAGAGGAATAAAAATCTGGCA
>Ga0307376_10004192_pt1 | contig 13259 bp, 19 predicted proteins | sample TR2MG_FD_202536 | JGI IMG/M metagenome (GOLD analysis project Ga0307376, IMG submission 202536) | Soil microbial communities from Risofladan, Vaasa, Finland - TR-2 | ecosystem: Environmental > Terrestrial > Soil > Coastal area > Acid sulfate soil | place: Finland: Risofladan, Vaasa | collected... | reverse complement strand
GTGTTCGTTCGCTCAAGAATCAACTCGCTATGTTGATGAGAGTGACTTCAAAGTTGTCGTACCACCTCATCGTGATGAACATGCATGTGTTAATATTGCCATACCTACGGGAGAAAAAGTTAATGGCATAAGCAGATACACAAGTTTAAATGTCAGTCTAGCAGATTGGTTCTTAATGAATGAAGACATGTACAGAGAACTACGTAAAGCAGGCTGGTTACCAGAAGATGCAAGACAAACCTTGCCAATAGCTATCAAGTCACAAATCGTCTGTAAAGCCAATCTTCGTGAGTGGCGACATATCTTCGCAATGAGAACCTCGAAGTTTGCTCATTGGGAGATACGTAGAGTAATGTGTAACTTGTTAGAAGAAGTTAAGATGGGTATACCAACCATCTTCAATGACTTCGAAGAAGCTGGTTATGACAAAAATGGACTTCGATACTTCAGAATGCTTGATCCAGTTAAAGAAGGTATCAGAAACGGGCTCATTGAACTTTACAACATGATTGAAGTCCCTGGTAATGAAGCAGCTTTCGCAATCATGGATCAAATGAAGGAGCTTGTAGCGTGAATTCAACAAACTCATTTGAACTTTATGATTGGATGGTTGCTTACGAACGTACTAATAAGTACCAAGTAAATCCAGTTCAAAGGTTTGCAATAGCAATCTACCAAATCTATCAGGGTGAAGACTGGAAGACTACAGACTCAAGTTATGAATCATATGCTGCTTCCATTATCCATTTCATTGGTACTGCTGTGCTAATGAAGGTTGAATTAGATTTACCAACGAACTTAAACAGCTTTAATGGTCAGAGTGGTGAATTACTTTACTACATATCAAAAGCGCAGCAGCAAATTGTGTATGGTAACCCCACTAACCGAAACAGCAGATCATTAAGATACAGTGCAAAGAAGCTTAAGGTTAATCTTGAGAGAATAATCCTGCTTCTCTGTAACCGTATTCCACATGCTAAAATGGCACAAGCTTTCGAAGACGCAACAGCAATTATAACAGGAGTACTATGATGGCAGCAAAAGTATGGTCAGTTTATCAACTTATAGATCAAAAATTTAGTACAGCATCAGCAGCCAAAACTTGGTTGAAGAAAACCTTTGGTACTACTGAAATTAATCATATTGATTGGTTAAAACTACAAGAAGAACTTGTACAATTACCGAATAAATCAGGTGCAGATGCAAAACCAAAGAAGGTCAAACCTCTTAAAGCTGGCATATCAGATAGAGTCATTAAAGTGCTATTAGAAAGTGACGTGCCTTTATCAGCAGAAGAGGTTGCAGAGAAAACAGGTCTGCTATTAGGTTCTGCACAAAGCGCACTTGTTCGCTTGAAATGTATTAAAGCAGTGAAGATGCCTATAAAATATGGTATCAAGAACAAGAGTTGTAGAGAAGTAAGAACTGTCAGAAAACTACAAAAAGAAGGATTAATGTAAATGGCTAACTCAATGCATTGTTGGAATGGTAACCATATGGTCGCAATTGATATTGAGACAGGTGGTCTCGACCCTACTTGGAACGAGATTCTGTCAATCTGTATGCTACCACTTGACTCAAACTGTGATGTTAGGCGCGATGTCCTACCTTTTAACATCCTTATGAAGCCTACACACCCTACTAGAATCGAACCTGCGGCTATCAAAATTAACAAACTCAAGCTAGAACAGATTGAGAAAACAGGTTTCGATCAGATTCAAGCACTCGAACTCTTTGAGAAATGGTTTGAGAAGCTTAATATCAAGTATGATAAGTATGGTAAGAGGCACAAGATCATACCACTTGGCCACAACTATGCTGGTTTTGACAAACCATTCATCACAAAATGGATGGGACATGAAACTTATAACCAATATTTTCACTACCACGATAGAGACACTATGCACACTGCTGCATACTTAAATGATCGTGCTGGTATGCATGTTGAGAAGATACCCTTCCCGAAATTAAGTTTAAGATACGTAGCATCTCAGCTCAAGATTACCAGTGACAACTTTCATAACGCTCTTGAAGACTGTAAAGTTACGGCTGCTGTTTACAAGAAATTCATTACAATGGGGTTAATAGGATAATCTAATGGCTGAACCAATTTTGTTTGATGAATGCACTAAAATTATCACTCCACCTAGAGGAGAACTAAAATGATTAAAAAAGTAATAGAAGTAGCTTGTGATGTTTGCAAAGAAGTTGAAATCATTAATGAGGATGACTATACTGAACTAGACAATTTAATCGTCTTTGATGATGGTAAGCTTTGTCTATGTAAGGATTGTATTTCTGCTATCTTTGAGCATCTCATTGTCCAGCACCGTCTTGCTGTTGACTTGGTCATAACCAAGATGAAAAGAGGTGAATTTTGAGCGAAAAGATTATCCTGTATGGAGGCCCTCAAGATGGCAGGGAGGTTCTACTTAGAAAAGCTGTTGAATTAATTTTCATACCAGTACCAACAGGATTTCCAATTTTGGCAGAAGATCACAACTTGGAAAGTAAAGACCCTAAATACATTTACAAGAGAACCTTTAAAAGTGATTCTCAAGGCAGAAAAATTTACAACTTCGAAGGAAAGGTAGACGTTAATGGAGTCTAAATACATAGCAATAATTCAAGCAAGTGCTGAAATCTTTTATGATGAGTGCATAAAAGAAGGGATGACAATGCCATTTATGGGTGTCGAAAACAACAAAGGTCAAATGGTGGTCATTGCTAGACCACCATTTAACACAATGCTTAAGGATTTCTGTGAAGGGATCAACAAAGAAATGGAAAAGAAACTTAAAGCTCCTCCTCCTCCTCCTCAAGATCCTCAATAATTGGTTCCGGTTCCGGTTCCGGTTCCGGTTCCGGTTCCGGTTCCGGTTCAACAACCTTACCTCTGCCACCACACTGCTGGCATTGTTGTGGACTTGTACTCGTATTGAACCACCTGCAAAAATAGGTTACCTGCTCAATTTGACCACAGCAGCCGCCCTCAACTTTCTGAACTAAGGAAGTGCACTTAGGCATATTTGTACGAAATAGAGTCGGATCATCTGCATCCTGTTCAGCACCAGCTGGTGGATAGAACTTTCTCGGATTCTTCGTGACAATGTCACTATTCGGTAGGATTCGTATGTTTCTTTGCTTCATTAATTAAAACCTCCAAGTCTTGTGAGCTAATTGCGTACATGCCACCTAAATCCAGTTGAGTAAGAATGTTATCAGAACCTTCAACTGTTACAGGTATTGGTTCGTTGGTAGCAATTTTAATTGCTCCATCAACCTCAGCATGTTGCGTAATTGAAACGTAAACTAAACGAACTTCTTCTTTAATTCCTATTGAACACCCTGTCGTACTTAGACAAAACAACATCAATGCTAGGATTCTCAAGCTTGACCGTACCTTCGACTTTTTCAACACTGATCTCCTCTGCTTTAGTTGTCATTGCATCCATAAAGATACTCTTAAGAATATCAATTATTATCATTAGAATGCTCATACTACTTCTTAGCCTTATTCACAAGTTTGTCAACCCAAGTACCCAAACGCTCTTCTGCCATCGTCGCAATAAGTTTCTTACCTGAACCAGATGCCAGCTGCTTGGCTTTATTAATAGCCATAGTTTTGGCAGCTTTCTTCTCTTCATCAGTTAGCTTACCATCCTCAGCCTTGGCCTTGAGGTCTTTGACATAGTTGAGATATACATCATTGACACCTGCTGCCAGTGCTTCTATGGCATTTTGTTCGGCTTCATTGAGATTGAATTTCTTTATAACTTTGGCGACGAGCCAAGTTAATCCCAAGCCGAGCAAGACCCCAATGCCTTTAAGAATCAAAGGCAGAGCTGTTTCTAAAACTTGTTCCCACATAATTAACTCCTTCTAAAGGTGACTACGAACTTCTTCATCTGGACAACCACGGCAACCAAAGCCGTACATGATGCTGCCAAATGTAGCTTGAAAATCATCCCAAGTACCAACACTGCAAGGATCACCACTTGTGAACTCAAACAGAAAAGGTTGTGACCCACAAACATCAAAGCTTTTGTCAAACTGCACAGCAGCCTGCCAAAAAGTCTGATCACCATTAACATCATAAAGGTCGGCATTATCTATCTCAATAGTTTGCCCACCCCACGTAAGTTTACAATTAATACTACCCGGAGGGGTGCCAGGATGCACTGTATGATTTGAACTAATCCTCAAGTCAAGGAACGTCTGAACTCCACCTAAGGAAAATGGTTGGTTAAACACATAAGTATCGGTTACATTTCCACTCAGTACTACAGCAGATACGTCAGGGGGTGGTGGAAACTTCTGACTAATTATAATACTACTATTTGGCCAGCCACTTAAAATGCTCTGAACTAAAGATGCTTGCAAATAAGTTGAACTACTTAGTGTTGGTACAAAACCTGTGTAAGAACCATCAACAGCAAATAGAGCTGCTTTGTGACCTTTAGCCACAGAGAGCAAGCCTACAAAGGTATCTCGCTTTAATGTTCTGGCAAAACTACCAAATTTAAAAGTGGTCATTAGCACATACCCGTCTCTAGTAGTGAACCATCATCATAGAGGTGGAAGATACCGTTTGGATCAAAATAACCCCAGCCAGGGTAACCAACATCAGTAGCACCACCTGTTGGTGGTAGCTTAATCATCTTGCCTATCTGTCTAATAGTACCAGTTGGTGTTTGTCCAAACTTCTCAGGAAACATACCTGTTCCAAGAAGTCCTGCGTCTGCATCTCTGCCACAACGGACATCAGCCTTTAAGAAGCCTGGATATTTAACTCGGTAGACATAGTCACAAGGATCGCCGTTGCTGCCATCTTTGGTACCACCATCTTGCCAGAGCCAAACCAAGAACAAAGATAGTTTAGGTGGTATATCAGTAATCTGAATAGGTTTTGAGTAGACCTTCTTAGTTGTACCAAGTTCATAGATAACTATATTGCCAAAGTAGACACCGCTACCATCCTTAATATTTAAATTGGATATAGTTACTGTCGGACCAATTGCTGGCAAAGTAACTGTAGTCTTCAGAGCACATGTAGCTGCATCATAAAGGAGGTCTGCTGGATCACCACCTTCCCATTTGATACCAAAGGTAGTAACAGTACCAGCTGTTCTTTTAATCTGAATCGAAAATGCTTGATCTCTAACTACAATGTTTGGATTCATTTTAGGTATCCACAAATTCTACTGGAAAAGGTCCAACGATTTTAATGCCTGAGACAGAATCACTTGATATTGACTCAATCCAATCTGGTTGATCAGCATCCTCAATGAACTCTACCGAGATACTGCCATTGGCTTCTTCATCGGAGCCGGGAGGGATAGTGTTCACAACAAAGTCATCAATAACAATAAAACCACTTTGAAGATCAACTTCATCAAGACCAACTGGCCAGAAAAGATCATCATCAAAGGAACTTGTTGGGGTAATCTTACAGACACCACTGACGTTACAAACATTACCATACTCATCCTCTACCTGAATTTTCAATGTGTAGTTAGTTCCTCGCAACATTAAGTCAGGCCACTTGGAGAACTTGAGGAAGAACTTATCTCCGGGCTCCTTCTTCTCAGTGTCATCATTGTTTAAGAATACTTTCTGATCACGTGCATCTTTCTCAGGGTCGTAGTCGATTAGACTTCTGCCCTCGCCAACCCAAACAGGTGCAACCAGTGGGTAGACTTGATTGCCAGTCCAGAAATTAACATCATATGCTGGGTAAGAATCTAGGTCTATCAAACCAACATAGGACGCTAAGAGCATTTCAAAAGTCATGCGTGAATCATCAGACTCAAAATGACTCTTCAGTAAGTAACCTGGGATCGTATTTTGACCAAGTATGTACGTAGAGAATTGCGTAAAATCAAAGACTTCAAGTCTTAAATTAATCAAAAAGGAATTAAAGTCTACCTTACGCCATTGTTTTACAGCACGATAACCCCAAAAATTTAATGAGAGTCTAACCATATCTTCAATGTTATATGCATAGAAGTCCCATTGCTTTTCATTTTCTTTGAACTTCTCATCCGTAGTTTTATATGTAAGCAACTGCTCTTCCTCATAAGGTTCGAGCGGTCTGTACTCTTTCTTATAGGTAGCTTCAATATATGTTACAACATCTTCAGCAGGAATACAACTGAGTGCTACTGTCTTCAATTCAATATCAGTATTGGAGAAAATCTTAGCGTATGCAGAAGGAACTTCAGATAAATATTTAAGGAAAACATCATCATTGCTTGACCAGATAGCACAGCGAGCTTGCCAAGCTAGTTCTGTACAGAGTGCCCAAGCGTCTTTCAACTCATTAAGAGTAAAGCCCATTGGACAATACTGAACCTGATCATGGGCAATTGAGAATGAGGTCGCATCAACACCATAAGAAAGATAGGTATCAATGATCCACTCAATAATATCTGCTGCATTGTCATCGACAGTAGACTTCAAGGATACATAGATATCTTCTTCCCAATTCTCACCATAATGTATACTTAAAGGTTTTGCAAAAGTGATTGTAGTTACTGTCGTTCCGCTAACAGGTGGGTTTGACGCACCTGCCAGCAAAGCTGTATCAGCAACATCATACGTGAAGTACGATGAAGGAACAGGCACAAAAATCCGTTCACCATTTAGGGTTCTGTAAGCGAACACTTCCAGCAGACTATCTGATTCTATCAGGTTTGCTATATAGACTTCATCTGTATCAGCAGGTTTTAAAACTACACGTGCGCCTGCCTCTATCTTCCACTTGATAGCAAACACAGATTGATACTCAATAACCCCGCCAAGACTACGCCCAATATCATAAAGTGAAACCAGATTAGGTATATCATAGAGCGGATTTATCGTGTAGTTCCAAACAGATAACCAAGAAGGCCTTGGTAATTTGGCTACTTCAGTAACAGTCCAAGTATTGTCTACTAAGACGAAGTTGCGGTCTAGCGTCCAAGGATGCCTAAACCAGCATTCTGCACCATCTTGATCAGTACAGAAGTTGACCATGGTGTCAGTACCGTCTGTGATATACACAAACTTATTCTTAATATCTTCAACATCATCCAACCAGAAAACAAAAGGCGAGTATTGGTAAGGTCCGACTACACGAGCGTCAATGTCAAGGTCAGTGAAGATCGGGACAACCTTCTCTGTAACAGTAAACGCATTACCAGCCATCGTACCTGTAAAACCAATACCCGCAATTTCAACAGTTATCGGAGTATCTTGTGGGAACTTGTACCCATCTGTAAATTTATAAACACTTGAGTCTTGATTGAATGTGACTGCCAGTGTCGTTTCTAAGGTTCTTTCCAACCTCAGAGCTTTAGACTTCAATACTGTACCGAAGATCAAAGGCCAAGGTTGATCAACCATTTCTGGCGAAACGTCTCTACTTATAATATCTACTTCATCTTCGAGGGCGTAACCGACTAAAGCACCTTCTTTAGTATTCTCGATATTAAAGGAAAGTGTCCTTGCTCCATCGGAGTAGTCGATATCTGATTTTACAACGCCCCGAAGAAGAAGCATGGCATCAGTGTCGGGTAAAGCACTGTACCAATGGTAGACTTCAACTGCTGCACCTTCTGCTTGATTAGCGTCAAAAATACCCTTTAATGTTTGAGAATTATCGTCGAGTAAAGTTACAGAAGCACCAGAATACGCCCCAACATTGTCAATAGTAACTTCACCTTGGAGTGTAGAAAAGGTTTTAATGGCGGCAAAACAATCAATGATCCCAAAGGTGAGTGGAATTTCAGAGTAGTAGACAACTCCAGTTAGTGGCCAAGTTATCTTGACCACTAACAGCGGAGCTGTTCCCTCCAACGTATTCAATTTTGCTACCAATCCAGCAGTTGCGATTCTCATCAATTATCCTCAGTATCAATACCATATAAATTTGCATCAAACTCAGCAGAGTCACCTGGAGTAACAAAACTATATTTCAATTTATAGTAAGGAGCCAGTGGATGATCTATCGGAAAGGTATAAGCACCATCACCAAGTGCAACAATTGGTGCATTGTCAAGTGTACCAACTATAGAATACCAATGGTCACCATTAAAAGATTCCAAGAGATCAATATGCAAACCACCAGAAATAGCATTCATTCCTATAACCAAGGACGCATGGTCATAAGAATCTACATTCGATGTACTTCCTAGGCCAGCAGTATTTCTACTCGCCATTGGCAAAAGGGGTATTGTTTTCCAACCATTCGACATATTAGTTCTCCTGTATTGACTTAGATTTTACTTTTTACACAACGAGGATTTCATACTTTCCAAGTTATTACCAAAGTCAATCAAATCCTTGTGCCGCGTCATCCATTTCACTTCAAGGAATAATTCTTGTAATTTCTTTGCGTCCTCATCCTCGAAATGAACTTCGATAGGATTTTCAACTGTGATTTCAGCATCGCCAACTGCGTCATTCAATGTGTCTTCAATACGCTGGCGTGCTCGCATCTCTGCAAAGGTAAATCCTTCTTTCGGTGTGTTGTTAAGGCAGATCATAATCAAGGATTGATAAGTTAGTGTTTTGTCATCCTTTCCTAAATCAGCAATACCAGTTTTCTTTAGCGTCAATTTCTTCATCCACGGTCTCCTCTTCAGCGAAGCCATATAGCTTCGATCATATTTATTCACAGCAACCTCCGTTGGACTACTCCCCAACGGTGAACGATTGTTAGCTATAGGCAGGAACAGGTACGATTTCTGCTACCTGATCCGCTTTTCTTTGCTCATGTATCAAGGAATTTAGAAAATCCATCACAGACAGAGCATTACTAAATGATGCGGGATCATTTTCTGTTTCCCAATCATCTATAACATTCTGTATTGTTATAGAACTCATATCAACCTCTACATACTGATAAAATAATTTTGTTTCATCCGTACTCTTTGTAAGTTTGATGATTCCTACTAAATAAGGAACATCATCAACATGAAAATCCACTACTTGGGCTTGATCATATGTAACAGAAACAATAAATGAATCGGGACCCACTTTTACTTCGTGATCAATATCTATATCTAATCCTGTTTTCATCAACTGATCTCCTTAGAAATATCCAATGTCCCCGCCATCAGCAACGGTAATAAACCAGTTAGTTGCATCTACAGCAGTTAATATAGCCAACCTACCCCTAAGTGACATGTACATACCATTAGGAGTTGCCCTAGAAGCTCCGTTCCACCAAATTACATCCCCTGTATTTGCTCTAAATCGTAACTGTTGTGTTGTGTTTTCACATAAATAATATACCAAACCTGCTCTAGCCGAAGGTAAAGTAAGTAAGCATAATGCTGCCGAATATACTACTGAAATACAAGATCCCGAAGATTCACTACTAATTGAATATGTAGCAGCATTTACTTCAATAACAGGATGTTCTCCCATTATCATTGTGTAACCATTATTACGATAAGATAACTTATTGTTAACGTTCCGCCACAAAGCACCTGTTTGTAAACTAGATGGAGTCATTGCACCAATGAGTTTAATCTGACCATTTCCAGTAAGTGTCCACTCACAATCCAACTCTATTCCATATCCACTACCATCGTTATTTACAAGTATTCCAGAAGCAATAGAACTTGCATGATCTTGATGAACATAAAGTAATGCATTTCCAGTCTGTATTCCACTATTATGCAAATACAGCCCAATTCCAGAAGTTACTACCGTTTCTATATTAACTACAGAAGAAGATGTAGCTTCTGAATCAATATTTATTGCATTACCATTACCATTATGGTCTATATAAAGACCTGCTCCAGTACCAGCATTTACTAACTGTAAAACATCAGTGCTTCCAGATGCCCTCGTAAGAGTTATAGGATCAGCATCAACTGTAATTGCTGCTCCACCATTATAAGCAATGTCTAATGATACTGCAGGGCCAACGGTCAAATCTACGGGAGCACCACCAGAATCTGGACGCCACCATAATCCATCATCACTAGACTTTTTATATAACCAACCTTGGCCATCTGAAGGATTAGACGGCTCTGGTATGTCCTTAAACAGGACATTCTTGAATTCTATTTGTTTAGATTTTGTTGTCATCTACTAACCCACCTCGAAAGGATAATATAGGGGAGGAAAGCCTCCCCTGTAGAATTAAGCAACGTAGTTGTAATTCATGTCGATATAATCATCGGTAGCGAGATCATATCCGGCAACCACGCCGTTCCAGTACAGAACATCGGTCGCAACGATTGCTGCAATCGTTCTGGCTGTTGAACCAGCATCAGCAGAAAAGTAGCAGTCCTTCGTCTTCACACCATCACCAAGTTCGGCCTGAATACCGTTCACCATGATCTGAACGTAACCATCGCCATTCGGCGTGGCACTGATCGCAAGTGCGGTAGTCTGACCATCTCCAGTTGTGACAGCAGATGCGCGATGTTTATCAGCAGTCGAAGGCATCGCAGCTTTAACGCCACCGGCGCCAACAACAACCGATCCACTCGTATCAGCTTGCACTGAAAGGGTAGAACCTGCTCCACCAGCAATACCATTGCCCTGTGCAGCAAGTCGCAGATTTGCAGATCCATCAGCTTCGATACCGGTTCCTGCAATCGCACTGATATCGACACCGACACCATTCGCTGTTAGATTAACAGGCTGAATGTTTCCGGCAGTTTCGGAGTCAACATCCACGGACAGTACAGAGCCTGCACCCCCGGCGATACCGTTACCCTGTGCGGCAAGACGTAGATTTGCAGATCCATCAGCTTCGATACCGGTTCCTGCAATGTCAGATACATCAAGACCAACACCATTAGCAACAGCATCAACTGGTGCAATATTTCCACCAGTTGTAACATCGGGTTTCACGCGCAGATTTGCAGCACCGTCTGCTTCCAAGCCAGTTCCTGCAATCGCGTCAATATCGACACCGACACCATCTGCATCAACATTAACTGGCTGAATATTTGCAGCTGGAGTTGCATCAGCCCTAACAGATAGCGTTGAACCAGCACCACCGTCAATACCGTTACCCTGTGTAGCAAGGCGCAATGTCTGACCACTGGCTTCGATACCAGTGCCATCTATGTCTGAAACATCAAGACCAAGACCGTTGTCAGAGACATCAATCGGTACGACAGTACCACCAGTTGTCACATCGGGTTTGGCCGAAATGGTGTTACCAGATATTGTCAAACCGTCACCAGCAGTAATCTGACCAGCACCAGTGAACTGAACCCATGTTCCAGTCGGGACTGTGCCTTCAAAGACGTATCCAGTATTTTCATGGTAAGATCCGTCACCACCGACCAAACAAGCCGATTCGTCAGTCGCTTCACCAGTATCATCACCAGTTAATGAGGTACCATCGAAATCAACGAGTTTGCCTCTATCAGCCGGACTAGCATACGGGGTTGCTGGAGTACCCGTTGTGATGAGTGCTCTCACACCATCCGCGACAAAACCGCCAGCACCAGCAACAATTTCCTTCCAACTGGTGCCATCAAATTCGGCAAGAGAACCGGCAACCAACGCATCAGACGTTCCGGCTGTTGGAGTACCGGCATCAGTAGCTACAACAGCGTCACCGGCTGCGGGGGATAGACCATTGATGTTAACAATCGTGTAGTTACCGATCAGTTTTAGAACTTCGACCGGATTCCGCCACTTCAGACCACTGATCGCACTTTCCACAAAGGTACGAGTCGCAGCAGAATTAGCGTCGGCGCCGGTAGTCGGAACTTTAAGAGAAGTTGCTCCCGAAAAGTCGAATGTCTGAGACGCAGTCAGCAACTTCGCCGGGGCGATAGTCGTGTTACGAATTTGTTTTCCACTAAATTGAGCCATTATGATTCTCCAATCTACTTATCATAGATAAACATTATCACATCGGTTATAGCCAATTGATAATTAGCTATAGAACCATGCCAGTGAAACGTATCACCAGCTATCACTGTACTTCTTGCGCGGGCTGTAGTACCACCATCACCAGAAAAATGCCCATCGCCACTCAACAGATCACCAACTTCCACAATATGGCCATTAACAGTTACCCTAACGTACCCGCTGTTCGCAGGTGTAAAACCCATAACCATGTTTGTCGCTTTGTCACCCTCCAAAAGAGTTGCTAAACATGGCGCGGACTCATCGTAAGTCGCGCCACCTGTAGCAGTTCCAATAGCAGCTACAACCCACTGTTTATTTGTCGCATCGAGCGCGTCAATAGGATCAGCGAGGTTCTTCAATCGCGCATTATCTGCGTCGTAATAAACACCTGTCAGAGTTAGAGCAGAAAGCAGCTTAGTCTTATCCGCAGCAGACATCAGACCGGAGAGGGCTATAGTAGCGTCGTCTATAACATCACCACCACCACCTTTATGTGAAAGGGCGTGTGCAGCAGGTGTTTGTGCATCGGCTAAGAGACCGGAGAGGCCAGCAACACTAATCTCATCGAGACCAGTATTTTCATGACTTGTTTTATGAGGTGAGGGAACACCACCAGAACCGGAATCATCCCATGCACCAAGGTCACTATCCCAAATCCATACAGTGTCAGTAGTACCAACAATGGCCCAATCACCATCCTGTGCAACTGGATAAGCTGCAGCTAAAGCTGCAGGATTAATGTACCAGCCTTTAAAACGAGGGTCATTAGATTCAATAGGTGGCCATCTACGCTGCTTAGACACTATTTGTCTCCCTAAGTTAAAGAGTTAATTTCACTTAATGTTATGACACAACCCCAACGAATCACCTTATTTAACTGGCCTGTAACACGAACACCTAAATTTGTACCATTAAGTATAAGTACAGGCTTAGCTAATACCGCAAAATTGATGTCTCTGCCAATGAGTGTAACAGTATTGACTATTAAAGTGGGTATGCCACCTACATTTTTAATAAGAGCCTCAAATTTCCAAGCACCGGAATCACCTACTGTACCAGCCGCCCCAGCAGTCTGCCTAGCAGTCATAAGGCCAATAACAGCTATTGTGTAATCAGTAGGTGTGGTTATAGCTGGAACCATAAACACTGTAGCAGCATCAACAGTAGTTCCTTGCTGTTGAACTATACCACCCTGACTGACAGCTAAGGTAGTTGCAGACTGTGAAGACAACGCAATCATAGCTTTAATACGGCCATATGCGCCATCACCATGCACAGTTGCATAAGGCTGATCACCTAAACACTTTGAACCAAATATACAATTATAGTCTGCGGAACTTGTATTAAGGAGACCAAAAAGAAAACTTGTATAACCAGTATTTGTA
>Ga0307376_10004191_pt1 | contig 13262 bp, 5 predicted proteins | sample TR2MG_FD_202536 | JGI IMG/M metagenome (GOLD analysis project Ga0307376, IMG submission 202536) | Soil microbial communities from Risofladan, Vaasa, Finland - TR-2 | ecosystem: Environmental > Terrestrial > Soil > Coastal area > Acid sulfate soil | place: Finland: Risofladan, Vaasa | collected... | reverse complement strand
CGTTGTTTCGGCGGTTACACCCCAGAAATCACTCAAGTACACCGTCATTAGCTCACCCAAAATTGATTTGGGTTTAACCTATGTAACCGGTACGCAGCTAACTGTAACCAAAAGCCTAAAATACACGGTTACAAGTACGGCAACTGCGGTTACAAAATCTCTTGAATATCAAGTTACTCTGGGAAGCACCAGCGTCAATAAAAGCCTGACGTATGCGGTGGTTACTTCAACGGCAGTAAATCAATCGCTTAAATACGCTATTTTCGCTCCAGTTGCTCCTTACAAATCTCTTACATACACGGTTTTAACCTCTGATTCCCAAAGCAAATCTTTAGCTTACGCCGTCAAGATTACACCCAATACCATTACTAAGAGCTTGAGCTATCGCATTGGCACAAATGTTTATTGGTATGGAGGCACGGGTAACTGGAGTGATACAAGCCATTGGTCAAAGAACCCCGGCAACAGTCCAGCCTCTCCACTAGGTCATGTCCCCACCAGCCTTGAGTCAGTTAATTTCGACTCGCAATCGAGTGCGACAGCCTACACGGTTACGGTTAATACCACCGCCAACTGTCTTGATTTTAATATGGCAGCTCCCGCCTCTGGAAAAGTTACCTGGGCTGGTGGAAGCACTCTAAATATTAACGGCAATCTGAAATTGTCTGGGGGTAGTGCTGGCATAACCAGAACCACGACGAGCCTGATTAACTTTGTCAGGACAACGGGGACTCAAGACATCAACACCTACGGTGTGTCGTTTAACAACCGACTTTATTTCACCGGAGTTGGTGGCACAGTCACCTTACAGAGCAACCTGACTAATGCCTACAACGGAGTGAATTTATCTCTGGCAGCAGGGGCAGCTTTCGACGCCAATGGTTACACCGTCACCCTAGAGTCTACGACCAATAGCACAGTCCAGATTATCGGGAACTTCACTTTTTATAACCTGACCATGGCTGGCTCGACGACCAGAATAAACAACCTCATCATTACCGACAATATTACTGTCACCAACTTATTGAGTCTTAATGGCAATTCAGAAGCCAATCGGATTTTTGTTACCTCCCTCAATCCAGGCTCGACTGTAACTATCACGGCAGCCAACGTCTCGACTAACAACACCGACTTCATGGATATTACGGCAGCCGGGGCAAGTATCCCCTGGTCTGGTACGTCTTTGGGCGATTGTTTGGGCAATACCAACATTACTTTTGCCACGCCAGTTGACCGTTATTTGGTAGCCGCCGGTGCATGGTCAAGTAACGCTACTTGGTCTGCAACCTCTGGTGGAGCGAGTGGCGTAACCATGCCTCTGCCTCAAGATACGATCTACATGGAGGGCAGTTACAATATCAGCCACGATGTTATTAGATCGGGTAAAGACGTCTACTTCGACGGTCGGGGTGGTGGAGCGGCTTATACCGGGACACTCTCAACGGGTGGGGCTGCCAAAGCTATTTTTGGCACGATGGTTGTTAGTTCTGGGACAAATTGGTCTGGGGTAAATACTTGGGATTTCAGGGGCAGAAGTGCCGGAGAAGAAATTACCAGCAACGGCAAAGCCTTTACTCAATCAATTAACATAATTGCCCCCAATGGGACATACACGCTCACTGACAATTTAACCACGACCGACTGGACACAAACCATTGGGACGGTCGTCGACGCTGGTTACACAATCGAGGTTAATGGAGTAAGTATTATCTGGAACTATATTGCCGGAACATTTACTCAAACCGGCACGATTAAGGCAACAACTTCTGGCACATCAACGAGATTCTTTAACGGTGATTACGCCAATTACAACAATCTCTGGATTACCGGCACAGGCACAGGGCAATTCGCTTTCTTGGGGTCAAACACACTTAACGAAATCAAAGACGACAGCTCAGTTGCTCATGAATTGCAATTTGCTTCCGGCACAACCCAAACGGTTACAAACTTCGATGTCAACGGGACGCCAGGAAACCTGATTACCATAACTACCCGTAACTCGACCACCGTCCATTACCTAGTCAAAGCCGGTGGTGGCACGATCTCCTGTAACTACCTAAACATCCAGCACTCTCGAGCCACACCAACTAACACTTGGTACGCCAACTTGAATAACTCGGTGAACAATCAGTCCGTCCCAGTTACCGGTAGCGGCTGGATATTTTTGGCAACCACCGCCAAAGCCAAGACACTTCGCTATGTGATTATTGGCAAACCCTACATCAATAAAAACCTTACTTACTCAATCATTACCCCACCAGTTATAGATAAAACCCTTAAATACTGTGTCCAGTCCAATTTATCCGACCCAACCCGATTCCTCCTCCAAGAAAACGGCGACTTCCTCCTCCAAGAAAACGGCGACAAGATAATTTTAGAGGGTGATTTGTGGATACGCCACTTACCCCTGACGTACAGCATAATTTTAATCACCGAATTAACCAAGAGCCTCGCTTACTACATCAATGTTGTAACCCCGATTACCAAAACGCTGCAATACCGGACGTCAATCTTCGCCACCGAGATTACCAAGTCCTTACAGTACACCGTCCCCACCTATCCGTCCTCAATCGATATCTACTCACAATACTGTATCTTGAACGCCGCCAATATCGTCAACAAGTCGCTGACTTATGATGTAGTTAGACCTCAAGCGATTAACAAAACCTTGACTTACGAGGTTGTTGCCCCGGTAGCCATCACTAAATCACTCAAGTACACCATCAACACAGCTCTGGAGATTACGAAATCCTTGCAATATTCGATCAAGACGATTATCGCTGGCATAACCAAGAGCCTTAAATACACCATCGTCGATCAAGTAGCCAAGACCAAATCGCTTAAATACACCATCAAGACGACCTTTAGTCAGAGTAAATCTCTTCGATACGCAGTTGTTACACAACAGACCATCAATAAATCTCTCAAGTACAACCTTAAAAGCACTCACTTGGCTCGAGGGTTACGTCTCGATTACCGGATTATTACGAACTTTGAGAACGTGGAACTCTACCACAAGCAAAATCAGACCTACACGAGCGGTTACGCCACAGTCGGCAACACTTACACCTATCTCTACCGGACAGAAGAGCGTCATGGCATAGCCAAGACCCTCAAATATGTTATCTGATATATTAAAAATTAAGGATACTTATGAAATTTGAAATCAAGAGTTTTAGGGGCGGTAAATCAGATTACGATGACCGGGGCATTTACGGCTCGTATAAAGCCAGCAAGAACTTGGATATTCACGGCTTGAGTGACGTCCTTACTTGTAACCAGGCTCTTGTGGCTGATGGTAACGCCAACTCGATTGTAACCGACCTAATCTTATTTTTTGTCAATGGTAGTGATGGCAATACTTATGGTTTTGGTGACACCGGCAAGATTTACAAACGAACCTCGGGAGCAGTTTGGTCAGTTGTCAGAACCGACCCCGATGGACGCATAACTGGAGCTTTAGAATTTCCTCTTATCAATGGCAGCTCTTACATCTGGTGGACAACCGCCACTAAACTGCATTGTAAGCTCTTGCCCGGAGCAGCTAACTGGTCAGATACAGATACAACGGTTTTGGGTCAAACGTATCCCAAGACAAACCTCACTTCGGCTACTTGGCACTCTATGGCAAACGCCGACGGAGCGTTAATGATTTGTAATAAATATGAGTTAGCCATGATTGGTTACGACGGGTCATACACTCCAAGTGCGGTTACATTAAGACCGGGAAGTATATCAAAAGCTATCACCGAATATGGTCGGTCTGTCTTAGCTGGAGGCGGTGATGGGGTACAAGAATCCCATTTATTTACTTGGGAAGTAGAAGCTCTTTCTTGGATTAACAAGAATAAAATCCCCGAGGCAACGATCAATACGATCGTTAAATCTGAACTAATGCTCATGTCTGCTGGCACGAACGGGCTGTACTACTCTGACATGACTAACACCATCCCGGTTGCCATCTTAGACGGCTATTCCAATCCCGGCGGTGGAGTAGAAAAAGGAGGGTTAGCCCTTTTTGGCTTATTTGGCGGTTCTTGGAGCGGTTTATGGTCATACGGCAGAATCAAGAAAAACGAGAGCCACGTCCTAAACTTAGAAGCCTATATCGACGCTGATGAAATTGGGGCAATCTGCAAAGTCGGACAGCAGCCATTTATTTCCTACCAAAAGGGAGCGACTCATGCGGTTAGAAAACTAGACACCGCTACTAAGGCGGTTGCCGAATATTATTCCCTGGATTTAGTCTCTCCCCAAGAAGCAACCTGGCACTCAATCGAGTTAGAAACAGGCACAATTCCCGCCGGTTGTTCGATTGAGGTGTATTACGACCTAGACAACACCGGCAGTTGGACGCAAGCCCTCATGGTTGGAGATGTAGCTGCGGCAGTTAATCCTATGAGAGACCCAATCTTTATGGTTGGCTCATATGGTCGACTTTGCAACTTAAAAATAGTTTTAACCCCGAGTGTAAATGTTTCTCCAGAAGTAGCCCACATCACCGTTAATTTCGAGTAAAAATATGTCGATAAAATCTCTTTTTGACAAAATATTTAGCCCAACAGTTATCCCAGAAAATCAATTTCCCGGGAAAACCCAAACGATTGATAATGCTAGTAACCCCTACACCACCGAGACTTATACCCCGACAGAAATTGATGTTAAAGATTTTATCTTGCCAACGATTGCCACCGGCTTGAGATCAACGACCCTAGATACCCAACGTCGACAAATCATGGGCGGTTACACTTTTTCCCATCTTGGAGCGATTACGATTGGTAACTATGCCAATGGTTCAGGTAGCGGCATTTCGATTTCTCCCCAGGGAATTATCGGAGTTAGCGGGGGCGTAACTAAATTCTCATTAAGTAATACCGGCATTTTTGTAACCTCTGGCTATATTCAGGTGGGCGGAGCGGCGTCTGACGTTAATGGCGGAGTGACTTTAATTGGGGCTGGTAAAGTTCTTATTTCAGGTTCAACCAATTTGAGTAACTGGAGTGCTGGAGGAGACGCAACCTTTATCGACGGGGGAAAACTCTACACCGGGACAGTTACGGCTGATACAGTTCGATCTAGTTGGGTCTATGCCGGAAACATATCAGCCAATCAAATTACTACTGGAAGTCTTTCGGCTGACCGAATTAGCGGTGGCACATTACAAATTGGGGGAAGTGCTGACTATCTAGGGACGATTGTGGTTAAAAATAGTGGCGGGACAGAAATCACCAAGCTGAATAACGCCGGAGTTATTATTAGAAACACCAGAGGTCTTTTCTTCGAGGGAACGACCGGCGGGACGTATTGGGATTTTCAAGTAAACAACGCCAATCAAGCCGTTACTTCACTCCCCACCTCAAACCAGTTTTTTATGAGGAATTATGCTGGTAACGATAACTATTTTACTGTTTCGATTGACCGGGCATTTCACAAAAACGAGTTTCAGGCAAATAAAATCACCAGTAATAGCGGCGAACTCGCTCTTGACCCAGAGGGGACGAACAAAGTTGGCTTTTACGGCAATATCGACATGAAAAACAATAATATTGACGAGTGTACGGATATTTGGGCGTACAACTTCTTCAACCGGTCAGACCTCTCTCTTAAAAAAGACGTCACCAATAGGACTGATAGCCTGGAAATAATCAAACAGTTAAGACCAGTAGCTTTCCGGTTCAAAGACGAAAAAAAAGATAAGCCCAACCACATGAAAAGGATTGGTTTAATCGCCCAAGAGGTTGAGGCAATCTTACCAGAAGTAGTTATGTCAGATGAAAACGGAGTAAGAGGTATAAATTACAACGAACTAATCCCAGTTATTATCGGAGCAATTAGGGAGTTGGAAGCCAAATTACCGCAGTAAAGGTGCTATATTTAAGTTATGGACAAGCAATCTCTAATCAAACGACAAGAGGAAGTAACCAAGCAATTTGATGAAAACATGAAGCTATTAAATCAAACCCAAGTCCTGCTAAATCAGTTACAGGGTGCGTATGCCGAATTACAAAGGCAGATAGACGAACTCGAAAAAGAAGAGAAACATGAGAACTAAAGGCGATATAAAAACCAGACTTCAACCCATGCTGCTCGCAGTTGGGACGTCGACCTACTTCACCCCGACTAGGATTGATAATTCGATTGATGACGCCTATTTAATGGTCGCTGGTGCAAAACCATGGGGCGAGATTAAAAAGGGGTTTGTTACCTCAACCCTGGCTAACCAGTCATATTATGACTACCCGGACAACTGTCAGTCAGGCTCAATCTTTAGGATATCGGTAGATGGGGACGCCAAGTACGAGAAAATTGATTTTGAAGATTTCCTAAAGTTCACCGACGAAGAGCCAGACTCGCTTATCAAAAAGTGGGCTGAATTTGGGAGACAGTATTTTATTACCCCCACGCCTACAGCCGATGGCACAGCTAATTTGGTTTTATGGGGAATTATCCAAGCAGCTCCACTCTTAAATGACGGTGATGTAACCATGTTCACCGATTATGCCGACGTCTTAAACGAAGCTATCTTGCAATATGCCTACGCTAACTTAGTCCAAAATTTCGATACGCTTTCTAAACAAAACCGGTCACTAGAAGCGATAGCCAGAGCCGAGAGAATTGTTATCTCTGAATATAGGAAGATCACTAACCGACAACAACGCAAACTCATTGAGCGACCACAATTCGACGTCCCTGATTTCTTTAATAATAGTAGCTCAAGCATTGGGCGATTTGAGATTGACGAATAATATGCCAGAACTACCAATAGCACCATTTACCCAGTCAACCGTACCACCCGGAGCGGTTTCTAACGCCCCCCTGCCAACAGCACCGGCTGGAGGTTTTCAACAAGGTGGCTGGTACAACGGACGCCAATATTGGAACGGCACTTTTTCTCAACCCGGACAAATTAACCCCCTATCAGATCAGGTTGGGGCAGGTCAAATGGTGTCCCCGGAAGTTAATGCCCAGACCTCGGTGGTGGCTGGTTTAGACAAGGGGGCAAATCAAGAATATATCAACTCTCTATACAACCAAATTAACGGAGCTGGAGCTGGAGCTGCCGCTAGTGGGACGATCGCCGCCCCCACTCCAAGCGAGACTCAAAAACAAATCGATGAACTCAATGCTTCCATGAATCAGAAACGCCAAGAAGCAGACAAGCGTCGAGCCGAGGTTAATGAAAACCCATTTTTATCAGAGGCTTCACGGGTAGGTAGGCTTAGACGAATTGACGAAATGCTTAACGATTCGTTGCAATCAGATACGACCCAAATGGCATATCTCCAAGACAAAGCAACCCAGGAAGCCGAACTCTTAAAACCGAACTATCAAATCGAGACCCAAGTTGATAATGCTGGAAATGTAACCTTTTACACTATTGATAAGAATACTGGCAGTCTAGTCAAAACCACTTCTGGCGGTCAAACCGGCAAGGCTTCAACTACCGGAGGGACTTCAACTGATTATCGGGGAGCAATTCTGGACGCCGCCGCTACCGTCGACCAAGAATATAAAACTGTTGACGGCAAACTGGTTACTGGAGACATAATCGATAAATATGGTCAAAAGACTGGCACGTACAAAGACGCCGGTGATAAACAATTATCTAAACTCGAATACGAAAAGGCTCTTGACTTGGCTTATGCCAATGCCGGTTCTAAATTTAAGGGGACTAGGGCAGAATTTTCCAAGATTTTCGATCAAATCTTGCTTGATAATGGCTATACTCCCTGGGGTGAATAAAATGTCATGGGAAACATTTGCACAGCAATCAACCAAAACTCCGACATCTGGCAATCCGCCAACAACCGGAGGGGCTTCTGGTGGCTGGTCTAATTTCAAAGCCCAGGCTCAAACTGTAACCACACCCACTCCAACTCCCGCTCCCACCCCGACTCCTGCACCCCAACCAAACCTGTTACAAAAAGCCGGTAAGGTTGTTTCTGATATTGCCAGTAAATTTACCCCACCGTCAGTACCTACCCCAACCAACGACCTCCAGCTACAAGGCAATATTCCCCTTAGACCCAACGAACCTATTACTCCCTCCACTCCGGGTTTTAGGACTCAGGCGGTTGTAAATTGGGCAGACGCTTATTCCGCCGCTTTCCCCGGAACTGCCGAGGCGGTCAGAACCATTTTGGAACAACCCAACCCATTTGAAATCGCACCAGGAAAAAAGACCTGGAAGATTGTCGATGACGTCTGGGAAGCCACCAAAACACCGGCGATTGAAGCCTTAAATGCCATCAATGCTAATGCGGCTGTCCCTAAAAACGCTCCACTTTCAGAGAAAATTGGGACGTATCTTAACCGAGTGGTGGCTGATGTGGGGGTCGTCTTTACCCCAGTCAATATGCTGTTGGCGGCTGCCAATGATATTCCCGGTCTTTCCACTTTGACAAAAGCCCTGACAATTCCCTTTATCCTTTTTGCTGAATCGGCAAAAGTTAATTCTGACTACATGATTGACTCCCTCCCCATATCTGGTCGGGATAAAGAAAACCTAAAGCCAGGGGTGGCGTCCGTCTTTGGTCTTGCCTCCCAAATTGTTCTTGGAGAATACATCCACATCAAAACAAAACAGGTCAAGCCAGTCTTAAAAGCCATGGGAGAGGAAGCCTTTGTTAAATTAACCAAAGACATCCAAACCAGTTACAACTTGCCTAAAGAAATTATTATCCCCAAAGAAGTTGTGGGTGATTATTATTCCGGCAGAAAAAAGGTAGACCCGGCTATTACCAAAACTTTTAAGGAGTTGGGCTTAACCAATGATGAGATTGCCTACGCAGCCAAAAACGGCTTAAACATTTCCCTACCAGCCGAAAAAGTCATTACCATTATGGACAAGCCGTACTGGGAAAAAGTGAAGAGCATTTTTAAGTTACCAAAGACCGAAGAAGTCAAAACTGAAACGGTTACAAAACCCACTCAACAGCCAGCCGTTGCCGGAGAATTGCCCCAAGGTGAAATCGCTCCACCAGTTGCACCCGAAACACCCCCCAAGCCAGCCCCACCGCCAGCAGAACCGCCCGCCCCACCAAAGCCAGCCGTTGCTGCTCCACCACCCAAAAAGCCGGTAAAAGGGACACCGGCGGGTGCTAGTGAGACGTTGCCAGCAGCTCGGGAAGCAGCTAAGAATTTGATTAAAACCTATGTCCTCCGTGGTGACACGATTGGGTCAATTAGAGAGGGTCAATTAGGTCAAGCCGGTGATGAATTTTATGCCAGCGTTGGTGGCTTTATTGACCAAAAGAAAATATCTACCGATAAAATTGTGGTCTATGAGGTTGGGGGCAAAAAAGTCAATCAAGTATTTAGTTTGAAAGAGATTTATAACGAAATCTTAAAAGAAAAAGCAGCCACTATAACCGCCCCGACCGCCACCAAATATAGCCCTGACGAGATTGAAAACATTAAAAGGTTAGCTGGCACATCAACTTACTCTTGGGGTGATTTAGACACGGCTAACCGGGGGATTACTCTTAAAAACGTAGCTGATGTTTTAGGCATGGATTTATCTACTTTAAGAGGCTTGGTAGGAGAAAAACAAAAGAAATATGCCGTAGAAGCCTTGAGTAAAATCGAATCCGCCCCTAAATCCAAAAAACCATCCGAGATGATTTCATTTAGTTACAAGGACGACGAGGTTAGGTTTGAGAACCCAAATACTATCAGAATATATCGAAATGGCTCACCATCAGCAACTCCACTTGCAGTTAATAGAAAGGACTCCTGGGTTTACTACGGCTCAAATGAACCGGTCATGCCAGTCTTGCTTGAGCAAATTAACAAAGCTCTGGAAAAGACAGCTCCAGCCCCAGAAGCACCACCAGCCCCTAAAGCCGTGGTAATTACCAGTAAAGAGCCAACCAAAATCAAGCCATTACTCGATAAAAACAAGCAGTTGCCTATTTTGCAGGGGGCGTTCGTAACCGATGGCAAGTTACAAATGACCGATTTAACTCGCTTCATTGAATTAAACACCAAATTCCCTGATGGCTATTACGATCTGGTGGGTAAGGACATGGTTAAAAACGACGCCATGCCCAAAGACGATTTCCCGCTCATGTCCGAAGAAAAGCAAACTAAAGTCATGGTAGCTCCCAACGGTGAATTTGTAACCGCACTCGCCCAAATTGAAAACGGAGTTGGCATTGACGAAGCTCGCCCGGCTTTACAAGCCGTACAGTTACGCAGCAAAAATGGCAAACTGGTCATGACTGCTACAGATGGATATAGATTGAACTATTTAGAGACAGATATTCCCGCCGCCGAGACCTTTAAGGTTCTCGTCCCGGGTAAGAAAATCAGCAAGCTCATGTCTCTCTTGGGAGATAAACAAGTAAGTATGTCTATCGGGGATAACTTCGCTCGATTTACCAGCCCTAATGGACGCATAGATATAGCGATCACAAAAGGTGAGTATCCACTCTACGAACCAATTTACGAAAAAGGCTTTACCCAACAGGTAATCGTGCCTAAAAAGGATTTAATCAACGCTATTAAAGAAATTGCCCCCTATTCCAAAGATTCCGCCCACATCATGAAAATCAGCTTCAAAGACGACAAAATGATGATTAACGCCAGTTACACCGATGGGGCAAATGTTTTTAGTAAGGATGTCGAGGTTAAACAAATTGGCAGCGACAGTTACAAAGTGAACGGCTTAATCCAAGGCAGCCTACTCATGCCGGTAAGAGTTATCGGTGACGATAAGAAGCCTGTAACTGGAGTGATTGGTTTGAACAGTAAATATGTTGATTCAATTATTAAAAGTTTGCCTGGAGATGAGGTTCATTTCAGTTACAACGGCGAATTAGAGTTAAAGCCAGTCCACTTCTCTGATAAAAGAGAGCTGCCAGTCTTGAGCGAAAAAGCTCCTAAAAAAGCTCCCAAAGTCCCCAAAGGGGCAGAAGCCGGTATTGCCGGTCTAAGCATGGGTGAATACGAACAGAGGGCTATCGCCAACCAAGATGGCGACCTAAAGATATATAACAAGGTTGCTGAACTGGTCAATAAATATGCTGCCGATTCGACCATTGGTGAGGGTTATTTGCCCAGAAACGCAGCCGGGGTTGTCTTTGGTGATACTAAAAATATTCGTACTGTCGGCATGAACGATCTCTCGGTGGCTGCCCACGAACTAACGCATATATTAGACAGCAAAGGGTTAGTAAGCGAAAAGTTACGAAAAGTAGTGGGGCAAACCAGCGACGGTAAACCTATTTATGACCCCGAAAGCCTTAAATTCCGCAAACTCTTAACTGATATCTATGTGGAATATTATCCCGGGGCAACTCGAGACCACAGCCTCTACAAACGCACTCGAGAGGGTTTTGCCAAATTACTCGAGAAATACGTCGAAGAACCCAAGACTATCACCAATAAATATCCAGAACTGGTCGGTGAATTTCTAACTCCAGGCGGGTTGTATTACGACCCCCTAATCGGAGAAATGCTCAAAGACCTGAACAAAATTGTCGAAGATTATCAGGGCTTACCAGCACTCGATAAAATCGGGGCAAGGGTAACTTCCGACGCCGCCAAATACGACAAAAAGAGCTTTATGAGATTACGAGACCACATTACTACTAATATCGCTGACGCCGTATATCCTCTGGAGAGATTAGACGTCTTGGGTGGAATTAGCAACACGTCGGCTTCTGTTTCACTCCATGTGAGACAACTAAAACAGTTATCAAGTTTAATCGCTAATAATTACATCGGGAAAAAGGGTTACTGGAGATATATTTCCAATGAGGGCTTTGTTAAGACCCAAAAATTCAACTGGGGAGATTTAGTCAAAAAACTTGAGGATGGGGACACAACTGAAAAGTTTGGGCATTATTTAGTTGCTAGAAGTACCTATTACGATTTCGCCGAGCTACACCAACTTAAAATGGTGATGGACGTCTTGCAAGCCGAGGTCGTCGAAGCGGGTGGTAAAAAAGAAGCCATGATGACCTTTGAAGCCGGTGAAAAGAAAAGCCTATGGGCGAAATTTGTTGAAGCCAGAAACCTCTATTTTGAACAGAAATTGATGTTGGAGAAAGACGGCATTACCCAAAAAGAGGCTACCGAGGCTTATAGCCAGAACAAAGCCAGGTTTGCTACCGAGACTAAAATGTTTGACGTCCTCTCTCAAGAAGATTTGAAGTTTTTAGTTGAGCCGGAGATCGGTTGGATTAGCCTAAAACGCTACGAAGAATTAAGCGATAATCCCGGTTACGCCTCGAAGAAACGCCGATTTTACGACGAATTAGTGGGTGACGATATTACTTCTCCAGGGGTAGTTAGGGTGGGCAAGAGTACCATTTCCTCGCTTATCAAACGTCGAGGCTCTTCCCGGGCGATTATTAACCCACTTTATAGCGGTATGCGTAACCACACCGAAGTCATGAAAAAGGGTTATCAACAACTTATCTACAATCGGATGAATTTTAAGCTCGCTCCCAAATTCCCACTTTTAGCCCAGAAATTGCAATTAAAAGTAGCCAAATCTGCCGACGGTATGCTGCATTATCCACAAGAGCGTGACCCCAATATCGTCATGGCTCGGGTCAACGGCAGGAGAGTCCCGGTTTTATGGGACAAATATGTCAAAGATACTCTCGACGGCTTACTAACCCCCGCCAATTACAACCTCATCGAATCGGCTCTTTTAGCTACCAGCCAACGCTTTACCAGAGGCACAACCGGATTATTCCCCCAATTTGCTCTAACTAACTTTGTTGGCGACCAGATTACCGGCTTGGCTAATACCACCAACAATTATGTCCCCATTTACTCTACCCTTAAAGAACTGATAAAGGTTGTTGGTAAAAGCGACACTCCCGAAGCCAAATATTATCAAGAGTATATGGTTTTGGGCGGGGAACACCAGACATTTGTAGGCATGAACGACCTAACTCCCAAGGAGATTTTCGAAAAAGTAAGGGACGAGAGAAAGGGGTTACAATTTATCATTGACTCTGGAGATAAGTTTCTCAATGTTGTTTCGTTACCATCCAAGTATTCAGAGATTGCTACTCGAGCCACCGAATATATCAGAGCCAGGAAAGCCGGTAAATCGCAGGTGGTTGCTCTTGAAGAAGCTGGTCGGATAACCGCTCCATTTCACCATATCGGCAAGTGGGGCGGGAACGCTAACGGCAAAGGATTTGCCACCTATGTCAGATCGTTACCATTTTTTAATCCAACAATTCAGGCTCTTGAACAAGTCTTGAGAAGTAGCAGCACTAAAAAAGGTAGACAACGGG
>Ga0307376_10004190_pt1 | contig 13262 bp, 31 predicted proteins | sample TR2MG_FD_202536 | JGI IMG/M metagenome (GOLD analysis project Ga0307376, IMG submission 202536) | Soil microbial communities from Risofladan, Vaasa, Finland - TR-2 | ecosystem: Environmental > Terrestrial > Soil > Coastal area > Acid sulfate soil | place: Finland: Risofladan, Vaasa | collected... | reverse complement strand
GAAATTCTCGAGCGACGAAGAGAGGTTGTGAGGCTGCGCATGATAGGGATGGGGTACCGCTCCATCGCCCAGAAGCTTGGTGTCGGCCACATGACCATCAAGCGGGACCTGGAGGCCGTCCGCGAGGAAACCTCGACGCGCATGTCGAAGTTTGAGCGCGACTACGCCATTGCCAGCTCGGTGTCCGTCTACGAGCAGGTGGAAGAGTCAGCTTGGAAGGAGTTCGCCTCAGCGGGCCCTGGGAGCGCCCAGAGGGCGCGTTTCCTGGATGTGGTTCGTGGGGCTCGGAACGACCAAACGAAGCTCCTGACGGACCTAGGGTTCCTCAGGAAGGCTCCTCAGGAGATTCAGCACACGGTCACGTCGAAGGTCGTAGATCAGTGGTCCCCGCAGGCCCAGGACTTGGTCGCCCTGGCCATCATCAAGGCTGGGCTCACGCCTGCTCTTGCTCCCGTCCGTGAGGTGATCGATGTGGTGTCGCAACCGTCGCCATCGCAGCTGTCGGCGGGGCACGCAGGGGGCAAGCACGGGCCAGAGGAGGATGATGAAGAGGACGCGGCCTAGGTTCCTATTTGATCTCCTAATCCCCCACATCCCAGATTGGTGGACGTCGGATGTTTATCGTCTGATCCTTTTTGGGGATCGGTGGCTTTCCACGGTGAATATCCAATCTGATCCCCTTTCCACGGTGAATATCTAGGCTGATCCCCATAGGTATCATCGGGGAGAGCAAATTGTGGATCTTTATTTGTTCTTCTCTTGATATGTGGTCGATGATGATTTTCAGGGTACCGGGCAGTCCCTCATCGAACCATATCCTTGTAGACGGAACTGAAAAGTTGGCCGTGATCCAGTTAGCGATGTCTTTTTGGGTCACAGCTCTGGACATCTATCTGACGTCCTCAGAGTTTGGCAGATCCAGGGTGTAGATGGTGCAGTCGGTTCCCCCTTCTCTAGACCCTTCCTGGGACCTCCGGGCACTGTCCACGTCATAGTAGACGTCGATCCATCCGTGCTCATCGATGATCAGATAAGCTGGAAGACGATCTATCATAACGCTGTCGGAGCGATCTCTCAGCACCAGTTTCATGGTCAGTCTCCCAAGTCCCAGAGAGGGTTCTCCCGGATGGGTGTCTGTGCTGGTCCGTTGCCAGGGGTCCAGCTCTCGATGATCTCGATCGCCTTCATGACGTGATCGAGGTCTGCCCACCCCACTACCTCATCCTCACCACTGATTCGGTAGTCACGGATGAAGGGACCGTCCTTGGCGCCCTTCGTCCTGGCTCGCCGCATGGCGAACTCGAGGCTTTCGTACTCCTCAGCGAAGGTTCTGGGCTCGGAGTAGTTGTGGGCCCCGGCTTGAAGTGACAGGGTGTAGCCCGTCGGGGAGACGCCGTGGAGGGAGATCCCCTTGCGCATCTCCATCATTGGAGATCCAGCCATCTCGTCGCGACCCATGACCCCCTCCATCCTCTTGTTGTGCTCGTCGCGGTGGTTGTGGACTTCCCAACCGCGATCGGTGAGGAGCTGCGTGAGGGACTCCTGGGTCATCATCTTCGAAGTTGACATATGCGATCTCCCTTCTGTACTCTTCACGGACGAGGCTACGTTGTGACCCCTTTTACCCTCGGGTCAAGGGGCCATTTGGAGCTGGAGTTCACTGGTTGGGCCCAACCACCACCTCCCGACGTAGTGCCTCCCAAGTGAAAAGTGAACTCGCCCTCGGGGCACCTTGGGCTGATCACTTGGGAGCCTCGTTTTCTGCCGTCAACCTCGCAAGTTCCTCCGGGGTATCGACAACAGGTATGCCTCCCACCGTTGTGGGCTCAGGCTTCGGGGTTCCCAGGTTCGGAGGGATCCCCGGCACAGTGCCCTCGATCATGGGCGTCTCCTTTTTGCGCTCCAGACGCCGCTCCAGCTTCTCGAGGTCACGCTCGAGACGCGCCCGCTTCCGACGCGTGGACCCATCCTGGACCTGGCCCAAACGCTCTGCCCAGTGCTTCTGACGCTCCTTCAGAGCCATCGTAGCGTCCTTCACGGGGTCGAGCTGAAGGTCCATCTCTGCGGCCTCCTCACGCTGCTTCTGTGCCTGTCGGAGGAGCTGCTTGCCGGACGCGATCAGAGCATCCCCCTTGACCGACAAGCTCTCTGCGGCAGCCATGGCCTCCTCCTGAGCCTGTCGGGCTGCAGCTGCCTCCATGTCGGCTTCGTTGAGCACGTTCGCGAAGACGGCCAGATCGGTGTCCCGTTCCTCTTCGATCCTGGAGATCAGGCTCTCTGCCTCAGCCAGCTCAGCCTTCATCTGGTTTACCCGCTCTTGCAGGACGTCAGTTGCCACTTGGTTGTGTCGAGTCATGATCCCCTCCTGTGCCTCAAATAGGCGTCGAGTGTTTCGGTCAGCAACTTGCGATCTCTCTCCCGGCGTTCTGTTTGGTCGGCGAGGAGATGGGCCGCGCGTTTGGGTTGTGGGTGCTTCGCGTAGTGCTCCTTCAGATGCTCAGTGTGAGTGTCGAGATCTCTGACCCAGTCCGCGTACAACTTCTCCACGGTTTGGATCTCGAGAGGATCGAAATGTCTTGGCGGATTGGCCATCAGATATCGCCAATGATACGAGTCCGACAACGGTTGCGGCTTCCCGGCGAACCATTCGATTTCTCTGACCTTGGCCACCAGGAACCCATACTCACGGCTGAAGTTTTCCTCTTCGTCCGTGTCGGGCTCGTCACCAAACCGATGCACCCTTCGGAGAAGCAGCTCAGCATCCTCGTCTGTGTACCCTTCGGTAGAGACGAAGGTGATCGTGTGGTCGCTGTAGTCCATGCCGTTGTCGAAGATGTAGATCATTTGATCCTCCCATGTGCTTTACTATCTCTCAGTGAGGGGAGTCCTGCCTTCTTCCTCTTCTCGTTCAGGGCGGCGATCTTTCGTTCCTCATCGTGCTCCCTTATCAGGTCGTAGACGTCAGCGATTCCTTCGATCTTGGCCAGTTTGTCCTCGGGGATTCCCTTCTTCCGGGCTGCCGCGAGGGCTCCCTGGACCAACGCCTCTCGTGTGGCGTCGTCCATTTCTGCCCCCTTTCATTTCAGGTGCTCCTTTATGCGTTCGATGTCTGACTTCCATTCCACTTTGTCTTCGTCACTCACGAACTTGTCAAAGAAGTACAGGATCAGGAATGCGTAGTCCTTCTGGGTGATGTCTGGATCCTGCACGATCTTTTGCCAGGTCAGGAACCCTGCCTCAACGGTGCGCCCACTCAGATGGTACGAGTTGAAGGCGATCGACGATGCTTGATCCTGCGTGTATCCCTTCCCGGCAATCTCAAAACATATTTCCTCACCGGGGTTATGGCGGTTCTGAGATTCGCTATCCGTCATCGTCGGTCCCCACGTTGTCCAGAGCTTCTTTCAACTTCTGGGCCAGCTCGTAGAGCTTCACATGCTCGTCTCGTGTCATCGTGTTGAACGACAGGAAGCAGGGCATCCCGTTGATCGACCTCGGGAGTGACTTATCAATGTGTTCGTAGAGTAGCGAGACACCTGCGTCTCTCAGCTCCTGGACTTGTGCCTCGGTCATCAGAGACAGGCCCATGAACACCATCTGCATCATGTTCGGGTCATTCTCGGCCACGTAGTCACTGGTGATGATCCTCCCAGCAAGGAGATCGAAGGCCAGCTCTTTCAACTCTTCCATCGATCGTGACATCAGAAGTCCGGTCCCGCGAAGATGTGGAGCACGAAGGTTGTTCTTCTTACGACTTGAAGTGTGGATACGTGGGTCCAGCTCTGCCTTGCTGGTGCTTCCGATCCAGTGAACGCGATCAAAAATAATCTATCCCTTACTTCAGCCTCCGGATCTACTTCGGCCCACAAGACCAACTGATTCTCCATGAACTGCACATCTAGGATCTTCGATCCTATAGGCATTGAGACAGTCTGCATCTCGTTGATGCAGGAAGAGCTGAGTCTGTATTTGTAGATTCTCATGGTGTCCTTCATCCCTGCTTTCGGTTCATTTTCTTGTCTGGATCTACGATCTTCTGCAGGGCGCTTTCCACGGCTTCGACGGAGTGGACCATGCGTTCGAGGGACCACTTCAACCCGCTGACTTCCAGGTACAGTGTGGTCATGAGGCTGGCCATGCTCGTGTCTTCGACGGCTTTCTCGAGCTTCTCAGCTTGGGTCGCTTTGACTACTGTCTTTCCAGGTCGGCGGGGAGGAGTCTTCGTTGCTTTGGGAGGATCATCCTCCATGGACTGCGCGGCCTCCTGACAAGGTTTCTTCTGCTTGTCGGAGAATACTTGTTGAGTCTCTGCATTGAAGAGGAACCACATCCCGTCGTCGCTTTGCACGGTCCACTTGCCGTTGGTGCTTTGGTAGCTACCGGCTTCGGCTCGATTCCACTTCAGCTGTGTTGATCTTTTGCGTGGCATTACCACTCCGTCGTTTTTTCGCGCTTTGAGATCAGTTGATTGATCTTGCTTTTGGGTTCGGTCTTCTTACGCTGGGGTCGCTTTCTGGTCCGCACGGGCTTCGGCAGTGATCGTCGTTTAGATGTTTCCTGCCCAAAGTAAGAGTTCAACAATTCCACTCCTTGAACATTGCTGGTGCATTCGATCCCGGTTAGCTCGGTGACTGCCCGGTAGAAGGCAGGCTCTTCATCAAGTGCCGATGAGGAGGTGATCCATGCCATGTAGCGTAGGAGGACCTTGGCTGTCTGTCCTCTGTTGTCACACGCACGGAGGCTCAGAATTCTCTTTCCACCTGTGGCCCAGGATGCGTCCGTTCTAGAGATCTGCAACTGGTATTCGCGCACCTTGCTTTTGTCGTCCCACGCATCCAGATCTTGAAACTTGGGATACTCCGTGTAGAGGACCCAGGGCCACAGCTGTAGCTCTTCTTTGAGCACTTGCTTTGCGCGCTCCAGAGCAGTCTGGGTGCGCTCTTTGATCTTCTGCTTTACTGTCTCACGGGCCACGCAGGTGCGCTCTACGAGCTTCCCCGTCTTTGCAGTACAGTCCAGGCAGTAGCGAAGGGCGTTGTCCTTCCGCATCTTGCCCGGGGCTCTGACACCCGATCCACATGTCTGGCAGCGCCAGATCTTTTTTGGTGTCTGTGCCATCAGTTCAGATCCTCGGGGGAGCATTGTTCTCGTGCATTCTGAGCGCACTCGTCCCTGTTCTCGCAGTTGTCACAGTCGGCATCCATTGCCGCACCACCCAGTTTCTCTCTCAGCTCGAAGGTGCTGCGCATGAACTCCAGAGCAGATCCCAGGAGGCGCCACAGAGCCAGATCGTAGCGACGGCTGAGGTACTCGCACTCCTGATACAACCTCCGTGCTGCGGCATCAGCAAGCTCATCGATCGTGCTGAACGGCTTGGTGGTGTCCCTGATCTCTGACATACACTCCCCCACGAGTGCAGTCGTGAGGTGTTGATCAGTATCAGGCTCGTCGAGCTTCACTTTGTAGCCCGTGCTGAGAGTGACGTACTTGTTCCTTGCCATCCGTTCGCTCCTTCGATCTCTCACGCCGCAGTTATGGCGGTTCTATTTTTCGCCAAGCAGTTTCTTCAGATGCTTGAAGAGCCACTTCAGTGCAGGCTCCAGACCCAAGTATTCAGGGGATTCCTTCCCCCCAAGCGTGCATGAGGCCCGGTGGTGATCGAATTTGATCACGATGGTCTGACTGGAGTGTCTGACCATCTTGGACGCCAGATCTCCCAGCTGCTGAGTCGTGACGACTTCGTCCATGACTGCATCACGGATGTCTTCGGCTAAGCGTTCCAATTCGTGTGGTGTGAAAGCTCTTTTTGAGATCAGAGGATCCTGGCTTCCCCACGTAATTTGATCCCCGTTTAGGAAGTTCCATTGGATCCAGCTTCGTACTACACCTAAATGTGGTCCACTGGTTACTTTGTGTTTCATCTTCCGTTCTCTCCTTCGATCTCTCACGCCGCAGTTATGGCGGTTCTAAAGTTCGCGGCTACAGATGACGCCCCTTCCGGTGACCTTATGGATCTCTACCTCATCGACGGTGATGTTCTCGTCGTCGAAGGCCATTTCAGATCTAATGATTTCCGGTACGTCTCCGGCGGTAGGTGCCGACACGTAGTACTGCATTCTCTTCGTGGACCCTCGGCTATCTTTGCAGAGGTAGATCGCTTTCCAAGTGAACATGGGTTGCTCCTTCTCCCCTTTTGTACAGTCTCGAGGCCCAAATCTGTCAGGTTAATTCCATTCCTGTGGCCTGGACAACCGAACTTCGTCAATGGAGAAATCCTCATTATGTAGGTTACAGTTGATCCAAAATACGGGGTGAATCCACCCAATATGGGACTCTGTGAATCCGTAGGAGCGGAGTTTTGACCCACCTTCTGAATCGTACACGGCAAAAACATCGAGATAAGGTATGGAAATGTGGGCAGCATAGGCCGCCAAGTGTACTGGAAGGCCTGGGGTAAATTCGTCGATGAGAAGCATTATGTGGTTGCAGCCTTCTAGTTGATCCTCAAAGTCCTCAGAGAAAAAGTGCTCGGCAAGTTGGTACAGATCTTGACTGTGCGAGTCGCATATGTCGATTGGGTCTCGATTGTCATTGGCCGCTTTTCCCATGTCCAGCAGCCAGCCGCTAACCGTTCCTAGTTCGTCTTCTGTTTCAGTGTCATCCTCTGCAGTTATCTTAATGACCTTCATCTTGTACCTGACGATGTAGCTCTCGTGATCCAAGATGTAGTCATCGCTCGGTTTCGAGGTGTGCAGTCTGCTCAGAGTTGTCTCAGTTTTGATGTATATCATGATGATCCTCCCTATTTGTTGAGGTCCAGAACCTCCCAGAACTTCTGGGGAAGCTGACGACGGTACTTCCGGGCCAGCTTCTTGGCGAAGAACACCTCCCCGTCCGTCATCAGGCGCTGCGTGCTGCGGGCCGCCAGCTGCTTTCCAGCGTTCGTGTCCAGCTTGTTGAAGCCCTGATGATCCTCGGAGCAGGCGCCATCGCACATGGCCGCCAGCAGCTGCACAGCGCCCGCGGCGTGCTCGCGCTCCGCATCGGTCGGCACCGGGTACTTCGCGGGGCGGTTGCCCTTCTTGGAGGGCACCACGGAGACGTTTAGGCTGGTCGGGGCGTCGAGTCCGAGGTCCGCGATGTCCTGCTTTTCAACCAGGGCGTGGGCCATGGTGGCGTCGAGGCTCTGGTCGAGCACGAGGTGTTGCACCAGGACGCTTTCGGTCTGGCCGATACGGTGGGCGCGATCCTCGCACTGGCTCATCTTGGCGGGCACCCAGTCCAGCTCAGCGAAGACCACGTTGCTGGCGGCGGTCAGGGTGTGCCCCTCGCCCATGGCTCGGATCCCACAGACGATGATCTGCGGGTTGGGATCGTTCTGGAAGGCGTCGACCACAGCCTGACGATCGTTCAGCGTGTCCCGTCCATCGGCCCGCATCGCGCCCAGGGCTGCGACGAGCTTGTCGGTGACCTCGTGATGATGGGCCCAGACGATGATCTTCTCGATCCCGCTTTCCTGCATGTTCTGGACGTGCTCGACCACCTTGTCCACCTTGGCGAGGGCCACGGCCTTGCGGGCGGCAGCGATCTCGGTGAAGGCGTGCCGGATCCCGTTGTTCAGATCTTCCACGGCCGCTTTGTAGGCGCTTTCGTCGCCGGAGGCATGCGCCAGGTTGGCCACCTGCTCCAGCTCCTCGATACGCTCCTGGTGGGCCTTCCAGGCGTCCTGCTCGGCCTTCACGGCACCACTGGCACCGTTGGGGGGAAGAACCACGACCTGGCGCCGCTTTGCGGGCAGCTCCTTGAGGACGTCCTTCTTGAGGCGCCGGACCATGATCGTGGCGCGCAGGCGCTCCTGAAGCTCTCCCAGGCGTGCTTTGTTGGCTCCGGTGTAGTCGTAGCCGTACCCGTTGTGGTGGGCGTTGCAGTACGCCTTGGCGAACTTGAACGCAGATCCCCACGTCTTCGGATCGAGCGCCTGAAGCAGAGGGAAGGTCTCGATCGGGCGGTTGAGGATCGGGGTACCGGTCAGCAGCATGATCCGGCGACCGACGCGATCCACGATCCCATCGACGCGGGGCTTCGTCTGGATCCACTCGTTGCCCTGCTTTTTCCACTTCGCACTGATTCCGAACACCTTCTTGGTGCGCTGCGCTTTGGGATCCTTGAGGTAGTGGGCCTCGTCGACGATGAGGCAGTCCCATTCGCGCCCCATCAGGGAGCGGAGCACGTCGTTGTTCAGGCGATCGTAGTTGCAGATCACGAAGCATGCCGTTGCGGGGACCGCTTTGGGGCTGTCGACCACGTAGAAGAACTCCTCGATCCCCATCACGTTTCTGCGATCTGTCAGCCACCGCTTTGACTCGCGTAGCCAGTTGAGGCGCAGGCTTGCCGGACAGAGGACCAGGGTGCTTTTGACCTCACGGTCGTTGTTGATCACGCCGAGGGCCTGGATCGTCTTGCCGAGTCCCATCTCGTCCGCGAAGAGGGTGCCCTTGCGACCGAGGGCGTACGCGATCCCAGCCTTCTGGTAGGGGAGGTACTCGAGCCCGTCCGGCTTCGCCAGATCGAGGTCCGCGTCAACAGCCTTGGAGGCCTCGGTCTTGGCCAGGTGGGGGCCCAGGGCCTGCTTCGCCGCGTCGTCGCAGTGGTCGATCAGAACCGCCGCCTTCTCGGGGAAGGGGGTCCACCACTTCTTGACGAGGCCAGCCTTGCAGCCCTTGCAGTTGGGGCGGCAGCGGGGCCCGTTGGGCTCGGGGTGCCACAGGAACCCAGCGGACTTGGGGATGTGCCGGTTGTCGTAGTCGAAGTTCGCGACCCAGACGCCATTGGTGAAGGTGATTGACATGATCCTCTCCGTGGTTGTGTTCGCGCCAGTTATGGCGGTTCTATTTTTCGCTACAGAGCCATGTTTACTGAGTCGATCCTGCCGTCCTTGAGACGAAACCAAGAGATCAGAGTCAATGAAGGACCCGCTGGTTCGTCAATGAATCGAATCTCCCAGCGGAGGAACTTCCCCCTCCCCTTGCAGATGTGGCGTGAGGATTTCTCGATGTCTTCTTTCCTGAAGGTGCTTACTCTTAATGCCCGCATGGTGTGTTCCTCGTGGTTGTGTTCGCGCTAGTTATGGCGGTTCTAAAACTCGCTGACCTTCTTCAGGTGGCGAACGCCCTTCTTGGTTGGGCGCACGAGCGGTCGAAGGTTCTTGTCGCGGTCTATGGCCTCGACGAGTCCGGCAGCTAGCGCGGTTCTGAGAGTGTCCTCACGGGCCTGCTGTCCGAGGTAGTTATCGAATCGGACGAGGTCGTTCAGGAGACGGTACTCCCCTGGGGTCAGTTCGACGTTCTTGCGCTTGTCATTCGTTCTCATCTCGTTCTCCTGCGCCGGTTGTGCTCGCGCTAGTTATGGCGGTTCTAAAACTCGCGCGCGAGTCTCCCCCACCTCTTTGACAGAGTTCGTCTCGATCTAGTTATGGCGGTTCTAGGACTCGCGCGGTTGCGCGAGTCCTAGGGTGGGATCAGGCGTGGAAGAACATCACGATCGAGACGCAGTGGAACTCGTTGTCCGAGGACTGGTGGACTTGGTAGTCCACGATCTGCTCGGTGGGATTGGAGCGAAGATACTCCGTGACCTTCTCTCCGAGGACTTCCCGATCTCGGGCCTTTGTCGCTGAGAAGACCTTCACCTTGTTGTACGCCACTAGACACCTCCTTTGTACGTCATCACCCTCATTGAGATCAGTACCCACTTGACCCAATTAGGATCGAACCGTTTCTTCCACGAGGGCATCACCTTGAACCCGCACAGGACACAGCGACCGGACTTGTACAGACCCACGGTGTGGGAGCACTCGTTACATCTTAGGGCTGGGAACCTCTGCGGATCCATCGGATCACGGATCTACTCCGTCACTAGCAAGCAGGCAAGTTGCAAGCCACAGCGCTTCGCTTTTGCTGAAGCTGAACTTATGAAGGTTATTTTTGTTGATCTTACGTGGTCCAGAACTCCATTCATAGTCTCCGGACCAAAACCAACATTTCCCATCTTTATCCTTAATGAAGATCATCTGTTCCCGGTATTCGTTTTCGAAATATCCGAGATAGAGGATCTCACTTTGGTCGATCTTTGGAGGATCTCCACACGCTTCTATGTGGTGGTTTCTGATATTGAGTACCGTTTTCATGGTCTGAAGATCTCCAGCTCCAGATCCATGGCCATGCCCATCGCTGAGCGGCACTCCCCGTCCACGTCGGTGCGGATGTCCACCGTCCGATCTGACAGGTTGATCCCCACGGCGATCACCTTCTCGGTGTACTGTTTGTTCACGGGCAGGTTGTCCTTGTCCACGGGCTGGGTGACCACGTAGTCCCCAACCTGCAGTGCTTTCGCTGTCACCAGGATTCGTTTCATGAGTCACCTCTCACTCAGCATAGCTGCTTGTGTGTGCGTGTCTAGTCCTCCGCGAGGGCTGGATCTGGATCTCTTTCCACCAGCTGAGCCTTGAGCCTCACCAGGCCAGCGTCTACCAGCTCGGAGAAATTCACCGGGTCCGCGACGAGGTCCGTGAAGCTGGACCTGTACCGGTTGATCTGGTACTCCACGCGGTATGGGTTCTCGGTGATCTCCACTTCGCGAATGACTCGGCCTCGACCATCCCGGCCCACGAATGGGTTGATCGTTGTTGCCTGGCTGTAGTCATAGGCCTCGACGCAGGTGGTGAAGATCCTCTTTGTGACGTGCTCTTCTGACATCGGGTTCTCCTCGTTGGGTTCGCGGGAGTTATGGCGGTTCTACTTTTCGCTCTCGGGGAATTTGCAGTCCCACTTCTTGCAGAACCTTCGGGCGCCCTTCTCGTCGGTGTCCCTGGTGTGCTGCGTGGGCCAGCGCAACCTAGATCCATTGATGTAGCGATCGTAGGTCCAGCGGATCCGATACCAGTCCCCTCCGAGTCTTTGGCATCGGTGATCGTAGCTTCCGCCTGAGTTGTAGCGTCCCATCGGAGATCTCCTACTTGATCTTGTGACTGCAGCCACCCCATCCTTCAGTGCCATCGGGGAGCCTGATCTTGACCCAGCGCTTTCCTTTCTGCTCCAGCAGGGGGTAACCGGCCGCGGTCCACTCCGTCTTGCCCACCTTCTTGCTTCGTGCGCTGGGCTTTTCCCTCACGTTGCATTCGTTGGTGAACTTCACCATCTGACTCGTCGGAGAGGCTGCTTTGGCCTCTTGCACCTTGGACTCGTGATGCGCTTCGGTGGCGAAGAACAAGCAGGTGCCGGTCCCCACGAGGGCCATGCATCCTGCAATGCCCAGCAGCTTGAAGAACAACCATGCTCCGAACGCTGCTTTGGCCCCATCCTTCACGGTCAAACCCATGTTGATCCTCCTATCTCCACAATTTGTGTGTGGCCCAGTAACAAGACGCTTTGTGTCTCAGTTTGAGTTGGGCTGCCTTGATTGCTTTTGGATCCCCTTCACTGTCATCATACACGCCGATCCACTCGTCGCAGATCGGACATGTCAACCGAGGGAAGCACGGTCCCACCTCCTCTGGGGCTGGCGAGTAGTAGGGGAACAGGAACTTCCGTACGAGTTTCTCTTCCTCTCTCATGCGACGGCAGCCTTGGCAGCGTCCACCGCGGCGTTGATCGTCTCTTCTTCCTCGTCGTTCTCACCCCAGTTCTCGGTGAACTCCACTTTGTCACAGATGGCGATCCCGGCGCGCATGGCTGCTTCGAAGGCCTGCTTGTAGATCTGCCACTCGCGCTCGCTGCCCTCACAGTCGAGCCAGTTCTTGAGGTCCGATCTGCGGGCTCGGTCGTCGTACCCTGGCTGATCGAACTTGCCATCGGCCCAGTAGGCTACCTGCTCCCCTGTGAGCGTGTTGATCGCATCGTCCAGGGCGAAAGCCTTCAGCGACTCCGTGTCCGTCTCTAGATCGTCGTAGCCCATCGTTATCTCCTGTGTGTTCCTGTTGGTGCTACTCGCGGATGATTTCCGGTTCCTCACGGTCGCGCACCTCGATCAGGGTGCCCTCTATGTCGTCGCTATGACCATGGCCCCTGAGGGCCAGCTCCTTGGCCTCGTCCTCGTCCAGGGCCTCGAGGACGTACCGTACGCAGTAGGCGCGCAGCTCGGTCACTTCCACTGTGTATCTGCGCATGGGGCTGGCCTCCTCGTCTGTGTTGTTCTGCGGGTTCGCCCTAGTTATGGCGGTTCTATTCCTCGCGTGTCAGAAGGCTTCGGCCAGGAACCCGTGGACCTTCAAGAAGATGGACTCCAGGCCAGCTTGCTTCGGGGGCATGAGGACCCAGATCGCCCCTGCTTTGTCCCGCACCACGATCCTGAACCGCTCTCCGTACTTGCCCAAGCGGCTGTTGGTGACGAGGATCCCCTCGCCGGGCTTGCAGCCCCGGAGGAGGTAGGGCGCCCTCTTTTGGATCCGGCGCAGGTCCTCATCTTCCGACCAATGGGTCAGGACGATTCTGTCTAGGTCGAAGATCTTCATGCTTTGACCATCCTTTCCAGCGCTACTTTCGCTGCTTCGCTTGTCTGGCGCCGCACCGTGCTCTCGGGCAGCGTCTCCTCCAGCTCGATCTTGCCCACCGCTTCGAGGGCCGGGACCTTGCTGGTTTGCCACTTCACTTCGCAGGCATCTTTGCGAAGGTCTGCGATGGACTCGAACTCGGGGCAGACCCAATGCGTGTTGGATCCAGGAACATTATTCTCCAGCCTCAGGAACTCCACGAGGTACTCGGGCAGCTGTGCCGGATTGCGGACCCAGGATCCACGGCCGCGCCTGCGGGCCCCACAGAAAAGGACCCCGTGTGTGCTGCTGCCTACCCAGTTGCGGAAGGAGATCTGCCACACAGCCTTGCGAGTGGTCTTGATCCCCAGCAGCTGACTCAGGTAGTCGTTCCCCGTCCGTGCCACCTCTTCGAGGTAGGCTCGGCTCCCAGCCTCGCTCTCCTCGGAGGAGGGCAGATCGTCGCAGGGTTCCCAGTTGCCATCGATGTCCCCGACCATTAGATCTCCGTCCTCGTTGTAGTCGTAGAACGCCAGATGGAATCTCTTGCAGTCATCACAGTAGTGGATCAACTCGGCGGCTAGCATGGTGTCCTCCGTTGCGCGTGTTCGACCCAGTTATGGCGGTTCTAAAACTCGCGCTACCCATCCTTTGGCAAGTGGGGCTCGGGCTCTCCCCAATCGCTGTGTAGATCACCCTTCGATCCTGGGCAGCCAGCGTCTGGGCAGACCCACAGGAT
>Ga0307376_10004189_pt1 | contig 13264 bp, 11 predicted proteins | sample TR2MG_FD_202536 | JGI IMG/M metagenome (GOLD analysis project Ga0307376, IMG submission 202536) | Soil microbial communities from Risofladan, Vaasa, Finland - TR-2 | ecosystem: Environmental > Terrestrial > Soil > Coastal area > Acid sulfate soil | place: Finland: Risofladan, Vaasa | collected... | reverse complement strand
GCTGCCGACGAGCCGCTTGGGGATGCGGATGCCGTCGGGGTAGATCTCGGGGAGGACGAGCATCTTGCCCTTGGGCTCGTAGGTGATCCACTCCTCGCCTTCTTCGTAGAGGTGGATGTTCCGGACGCCGTACTTTTCGAGCACGGGCTTGTGCTTGTTGGCGATCTCGCCCTTGCGGGCGGAGACGACGACGGTGCGGTTGTGCGCGCCGTAGAGCTTCTCCACGGGCCAGCCGTCGGCGAGCAGCTTCTTGATGACGCCCTCGAGCTGCCAGGGCGCGGTGGAGCAGGCGGGATACCAGACGTGCCAGGAGATGTTGATCTTGAGGGCGACTTCGGCCTGCGCGTCGAGGTGCTCGCGGTACTTTGCCAGGTCGAGCAGGCGGGCGTAGTCGTCGAGGATGGTTTCGGGTTTCGTTCGCAGTGCGGCGACTATCGGTCGTGCCATGGCCGTTCCAATCAGCGGTAATAGATTACCAATGCCACTGTACCCATCCACAGGAGTACGTTCACGAAGAAGGGTCGGTCGGAAAGCACAATGCGGTCTGGGTCGCCGCCTTCGCCCTTTTGGTGGATGAGATAGAGGTAGCGAAAGATTCCGAAGATGACGAAGGGGACGGTGTAGACGAGACGGTCGGAGCCGAAGACGGCGACGGTGCGCGTGTCCACGGTGTACAGGATGTAGGCCATCAGGGTGGAGGCAGTGACGACGGCGATCATCTGGTCCAGCAGGTAGGAGCTGTACTCGGTGAGGCTGGCGCGATGGGCGGCGGCGTTGTTCTCGAGCAGGACGAGCTCGTGGCGGCGCTTGCTGAGGGCGATGAAGAGGGAGAGGAGAAGGGTGCAGATGAGAAGCCAGTGGGATATCTCGACATTGATGGCGGCGGCGCCGGCGACCGCGCGGAGCACGAAGAACATGGCGACCATCATCACGTCGAGAATGACGATGTGCTTGAGGGAGAAAGAGTAGAGCAGGTTGAGAGCAAGGTAGGCGATGGCGAGCCCGGCGAAGGAGCGGTTGATGGCGAAGGAGAGGCCGACGCCTCCGAGGGCGAAGATGAGGGCGAAGATGAGGGCGACGGATTTGGGGAGGCGGCCGGAGGCGATGGGGCGGTTTCGCTTGGTAGGGTGCTGTCTGTCCTTCTCGACGTCGGCGACGTCGTTGAAGAGATAGACGGCGCTGGAGAGGAAGCAAAAGATGCAGAAGGCGCCGAGGGACCAGACGACGGCGCCGCGGTCGTAGAGGCGCTGGCCGAAGACGATGCCGGCGAAGAGGAAGATGTTCTTCGTCCACTGCCGGGGACGCATTCCCTCGATGACTGCGGTGATCACCAGCGGCTGCTCTCCACAGGGGCTGAGTATGAATACCACAGAAGGGGGCGTTTTGCCTTTCTCCGGGAGCCGGGACCCCGGGTGTGAGAAGCGAACGGAGCCCACGGCGGGCCCCGTTCGTTCATGTCAAGATGTTCAGTTGGCAGCTAGGCGAAGAGGCTTCCCTTGCGCGCCTGCTGCATGACCCACATGACCTGCCGGACGCTTTCGGGGGTGACGAAGAGCGGCTTGCCTTTCCGAATCGAGTCGTAGAGGGAATCGTAGAAGTTCTTCTTCGGCTCGAGCTTGGTCGGCATGGTCTTCTCTTCGAACTCGATGGTCTCGCCGCTGCCGTACTTTCGGGTGGCGACCATGTGGGAGTCGTTGACCTTCATCCGCGGGAGCTTGCGCGCCTTGGTGTAGCGAAGGCGGGAGGTCGTGCCGTCAGACACGAGGGTGCCGCGAGAGCCCATGACGACCCAGGCGGGCAGGGGAAGGGCGCAGGCGTAGGTGACCTCGACCTCGACGACCATGCCGCTCTCGCCGCGGACGGCGACCTTGACGTGATCGTCGGCGTCGCCGGGGTTGATGACCTGCTTGAGGTCACCCCAGACATCGCTGGCGGGTGAGTCGAGGAGCTGGCAGACCTGGTCGAGGAAGTGGACGCCCTGGTTGTTGAGGAGGCCGCCGCCGTACTTGCGAAGCGTCTGCCAATCGTTGCGGCGAGCATAGCTGTACCCGCCGCGGCGGATCTGGAAGACCTTGCCCAGGACTCCGCTGCGGATGACCTCTTGCACGTGGATGAAGCCGGGATCGAGCCGCGCGCTCTGGTGTACGGTGAAGATGCCGGGGCTCTTCTCCGCCTGGGCGATGACGCTGTCGGCCTGGCGGAGGCTGGTGGCCATCGGCTTCTCGCAGAGGACGTGGAGCCCGGCCTTGAGCGCCTGGCGGGACTGGCGGGCGTGATCGTGGGACTGGGTGGCGACGACCACGAGCTCGGCGTCGTTGTGCCTGAGGAAGCTGGGGAAGCTCCTGTGGGTGCGGCAGCCGAACTCGGCCTGCGCCTCCTTGAGGCGGGATTTCTCGACGTCGATGACATCGGTGAGGATGAAGTCCTTGCGGCCGCGTATTGCCGCGATGTGGATGTCCCAGCCGGCGCGGCCGAGGCCGACGACGGCCATGCGAATAGGATTGCGCTTCTTGGACGGCATATCTTTTCCTCCTGATGAGTCACGGCGTAGCGGGCTTCACCAAGCGCGATTAGTTCCACGCGGCGGGCGCGGTTCCCCCCAAGTCGGGGCATGGGATGAGTGGGGTTGCCGGTCAGGAGAGGACGATAAGCGGGCAATCCGTCGCGCGACAGGCGGCCATGGAGCCGAGGCAGTTCTCGACGCGGGGGAAACCGTCGCGGCGGAGGATGGAGGCGGCAATGATGGCGCGGTGGCCGGAGCCGCAGAAGGTGGTGATGAGCGTGTCCTTCGGAAGCTCGGCGAGGCGTTCCGGGAGCTCGCCAACATAGATGTGCTGCGCGCCGCGGAGGTGGGCGGGGGTGAACTCCTGCTCCGAGCGGACGTCGAGCAGGACGAAGTCTTCGTTCTCTTCGAGGCGACGCTTGATCTCCCCGATGTAGACTTGGGGGGTTCCCTCGAAGTGGCGGCCGCTGGTCTCCCAGTCGTGCATCCCCTCGGCGAGATAGGCGTCGATGGTGTCGTAGCCGATGCGGATGAGAGAGCGGACGGCGGCGTCCACCTCGTGGGTGTGCTCGACGACGAGACCGATGGCGGTGTCGTAGGGGAGGAGCCAGCCTGCGAAGGCGGGGACGTAATCGAGAGGGATGGCGAGAGTGCCGGGGATGTGGGCGCCGCCGAAACTCTCCGGGCCGCGGACATCCACGACGAACATGCCGTGCTGCATGCGGCCGGCGAACTCGTCGGCGGTGCAGGCGCAGGGATCGGGAAGGCCGTCGAGGAGGTCGGGGCCATCGAGGTTCTGCTGCTCCATGCGCTTGAAATAGGGCGGGCGGTAGTGGTGCTCGGCGTTCTTGAAAGCGAGGAAGTTGTCGCGGTCGGTCCGTTGGAGGGCGACGTTGTGTTGGCGCTCGTAGCCGAGGGTCGAGACCTCGCGTGCGCTCATGTGAATGCCGCAGACGGAGCCGGCGCCGTGGGCGGGGTAGCTGATGACGCCGTCGCCGAGCGGGAGGAGCGTCTTGAAGATGCTGTCATAGAGGAGAGCGGCGCCGTTGGGGATGAAATCGGTTCGGCCGACATCCCCGACGAAGAGGGCGTCACCGGTGAAGACCGCGATGGGGTCGTCGCCGGAGGAGCGATCGGCGACGGTGATGGAGATGCTCTCGGGGGTGTGACCAGATGTCTCCAGGATGCCGAGGCGGAGGCTGCCGAGGTCGAAGGCGTCGCCGCCGGAGACGGGATTGCCGTATTGGAACGGAAGGTGGGCGCCGTGGTAGATCTCGGCTTTGGTTGACGCGGCGAGCTCGCGAGAGCCGATGACGTAGTCTTCGTTGCGGTGGGTCTCGAAGATGTGGGTGATGCGCATGCCCTCGCGGCGGGCGATTTCGGCGTAGATCTCGCAGTCGCGTCGGGGGTCGATGACGGCCGCCCTGCCCCCTGATCCGATGAAGTAGGAGATGTGGGCGAGACCTGCGGAATGCACGCGCTCGATGAACATCGTGGAGCCCTCCGATGCAGAGACTGTGTAGGAGACTCTTGGCGCGGAAAGTGTAGCTCCCTGTCGGAGTGACGCGACACGGGAGGCAAATACAGGAAAGCGGCTGCCCGGCGTTCGGGGCAGCCGCTTCGGGGTCCGGTTTCGTGGCGAATCTACTTACTGCCGACGTCGCGGGCGCAGGCGGGGAGGTTGCCACTCGATACGTGGTAGCGGATGCATTCGCAGCAGGTGCCGTGGCGCGGGCAGTCGTCGGCGGTGCAGGGGCACTTCGCGTTGTTCGCGTCGAGGTTCGGGCATTTGGCCTCAGACATGAGTCTCTCCTTGGTTGGCCTGGCGTTCAATAGGTGAAGCGCCAAGGACCACTATGATAGCACGAAGTGAAGCATCAGCGCGCGGCCGAGGAGATAGGGTAGAGGAAGGGCAGAGGGCAAGGTCCGGAGGAGGCTGGCGAAAGACGGATCCGACAACGGCGTCCGCCGGGGAGCGGCGGAAGAGCGGGACAGGAGGGGATGCGGGGCGGACAGAAGTGACCTGTGGCGCCGGGTCGGTGCGAGGGCACCGGCGCCGCCGCGCGCGGGGTGGATCGACAGCCCGTGTGCCATAGGAGGAGAGCAGGGAAGATGCAGTATCGCGATTTCGGGAAGACGGGTCTGAAGATATCGGCGCTGGGCTTCGGCTCTATGCGGCTGCCGGAGAAGGACGGCCATGTTGAGGTGGATAAGGCGGTCGAGATGATCCACCGCGCTTTCGAGCTGGGAGTCAACTACATCGACTCGGCCTACTTCTACAATCACCATGAGAGCGAGGTCGTCGTCGGGAAGGCTCTGAAGGGCTGGCGCGATAAGGTGATCGTATCCACGAAGAATCCGGACAGCTCGGCGCCCGCCGACAAGTGGCGGGGGATCCTGGACGAGCAGATGAAGAAGTTGGACGTGGACCGCATCGACGTGTACCACTTCCACGGGATCAACTGGTCGTCTTTCGAGAACGAGATCACCAGGCCGGGAGGAGCTTTGGAGGCGGCTCGGAAGGCGCAGGACGAAGGGCTGTTCACGCACCTCAGTTTCTCCTTTCACGATACCCCGGAGAACCTCGTGAAGCTCGTCGACACGGGCGAGTTTACGTCGGTGACGTGTCAGTACAACTTGCTGGATCGCGCCAACGAGCCGGGCATAGCGCACGCCCACGAGCAGGGGATGGGGGTCGTTATCATGGGTCCCGTGGGCGGGGGGCGGCTCGGGGCTCCCACGCCGGGTATTCGCGATCTTCTTCCCGCAGGCTCGGTCAGCAGCGCCGAGATCGCGCTCCGCTTCGTGCTGTCGAATCCGCACGTGAGCTGCGCCATCTCCGGCATGGAGAATATCCAGATGGTGGAGGAGAACTGCGCCACCGCGGGTCGGGCGGAGCCGCTGTCGGAGGAGGAGCGGGCGCAGATCCTTGCCGCGCTGGAGGAGAAGAAGAAGCTTGCGGATCTGTACTGCACGGGGTGTGGCTATTGCATGCCGTGCCCCCACGGGGTCGATATTCCCGGCAACTTCCAGCTCATGAACACCTACCGGCTGTACGGGCTCTTGGAGCACGCGCGACAGGAATACAGGGAGGAAGATCTCGCCAGGAACAAGGCGCAGGCGGCATACTGCCAAGAGTGCGGGGAGTGTGAGCCGAAGTGCCCGCAGAAGATATCGATCATGGCGCAGCTCAAGGAGACGGATGCGGCGCTGGGCAAGGGGGCCGCAAGAGGCGAATGAGCAGAGGCGTGGTTTCCGTCCCGGCAGGAGCGTGACGGGCCGGGTTAGTGGTATAATGCCGTCAGCCAATCGTGCGGTTTGACTCAATCGGAGCGCGGGCATCGGCGGTGCGGAGGCGAAGCGTTTATGAGGGCCGGCGCTCGGAGTAGGAGAGGGCATATGAGTGCGTCAGACCCGCAGGGTGAAGGTGTGGGGAGGACTGCGACGGCGACCGTGTTGATCGTAGATGACGAAGCGCCGGCGCGCACTCTCCTGCGGAAGACTCTCGAGGGGCTTCCCGTTTCGTGCAGGATCTTCGAGGCGGCGGACGGAGACACGGCGCTTCGAATCGCTCGGCAATCGCCGCCGGATCTGGTGCTGCTGGACATCGTGCTGCCGGGGTCGAGCGCTTCGGGGGTGCTGGTGTGCCAGGAGCTTTGTAAGACGCACACGAAGGTCGTGATCGTGAGCGGGAATGCGACGGGGTCGATTGCGCAGGCGTGTCTGTCGATGGGGGCGGTGGATATTCTGCGCAAGCCGTACTCGGTGCAGGATGCGCGGGCCCTGCTCGAGTCGTGCCTGGCGACGTGACGTGGCAGGGGCGAGGCGGGCAAGCCTCAGGTGCCGTCGGTGACCAGGAGTACCCGCATGACGGCGGTCACGAGGTCGGCCATCTTGAAGGGCTTGGTGATGTAGATATCGGCCCCCCCTGAGAGCCCCTTCAGGACGTCCTCGTCCTCAGAGCGAATGCTGAGGATGATGACGGGAAGGGTTCTCGTCGCCTGGTTCTCGCGAATGACGCGCAACGTCTGAAAGCCGTCCATGACGGGCATGACCACATCGAGGACGAGCAGATCGGGTCGCTGGTTCTCGATTGCCAGAAGGCATTCGGCGCCATTGCGAGCGGTCGCTACGTCGACATCCTTTCCCTTGAGCGCGTTGGTGATGAGCCTCAGGGTAGGTGGATGATCGTCGACGACGAGAACGCGTTTCTGCATGACGGTGCTTCGCACTCCTTTGCCGGGCTCGGCGGGCGCGAGATCGCGCCTGCCGCCGGTTCCTCCGGGGACCGTTCATGCATATTAGACGCGCCGAGCGTGTGACCTGCCGGGGTCCGCGGTCGCGGCCGGGATTCTGGATGGCGGCGCTTCTGGGGAGGGGGGACAGGAGGGCGAGGAGGAGCAGCGAAGTCATCGGTATGACGCGCCTTGGCGCCGGAGATGACAGGTGACGCGGTCAGTGCGAGGTCCGGCAGTCGTCGGGCTGGCGTGTGCGCTGGCGGTGTTCTTACTGGCGGCGATGGGCTGGCTCGGCGGGCTGGACGCGCGCGGCTACGACTTGGCGATGCGGCTGCGGGCCTCGTCGGAGGCGCCGCCGCGCGTGGCGGTGATCGAGATAGACGATGAGAGCATTGCGCTGCTGGGGCGGTGGCCGTGGCCTCGGTCGGTGCATGCGAAGTTCCTGGCCGCGCTTCGGGAGAAGTACGAGCCGTCGGCGATTGTGTTCGACTTGCTCCTTTCAGAGCCGGAGAATCGGAAGCAGGACGCGGCCTTCGCCCGGCAGATAGAGGATGCCGGGAACGTGTACCTGGCGGCGTTCTTCTCGACGTTGGGGGATGAGGGTCCGGTGGCGACCGCGGAGGGGGTCCCGTGGCTGAAGGGCGAGTACGCGAGCGAGTCGGAGTGGCGGGGGAAGCGGTTCGCGGCGCTGCGGCCGCCGATCGAAGAGTTTGCCAGGGTGTCTGCGGGGGTGGGGCACGTGAATGTGTTTCCGGAGCTGGACGGGTGCGTGCGCCGGCTGCCGCTGGTGATCGACTATGATGGCGCGCCCTATCTCTCGCTGGTCGGGGTGGTGGCGAACTCGGTGGTGAACCCGGAGCGGGAGCCGGTGTCGGTGACGCTGGGGGAGGCGGTGCGGCTGGGGGACACGGCCGTGCCGATCGACGAAACGGGCGAGATCTGGGTCAACTACCGGCGGGAGGGGAGGGCGGCGTTCGATCACGTGGGGTATCACTCGATCCTGATGCGGGATGCGCCGGTCTCGGCGCTGCGGGACAAGATCGCCCTCGTGGGATTCGGGGCGACGGGGATGGCCGATATCCACGCGACGCCGCTGACGTCGGGGACGCTGGGGGTGGACATCAACGCGCACGCGCTCGATGCTCTGCTGGAAAGCGCCTTCATCCGGTCGGCGCAGTGGCCAGCGCGCCTCGCCTTCGTGGTGGTGTGGGCGCTGGCGGCGGCGTTTGCGGCGGGGCTGTGGTCGCCGGGACGGGCGCTGGGCGTGGCGGTTGCGCTGCCGGTGGTGGGCTTCGGGTTCGCCGCGTGGATGCTGTCGTGGAAGGGAGTATGGCTGGGGGCGGCGGCGCCAGGGGTGGCGGCGCTGGTGGGGTACAGCGTTGCGGTTGCGCTGCGACACCGGGAGTCGGAGCGAGAGGGGCTGAGGGTCCGGGCGAGCGTGGACATGCTGGCGCTGGCGACGCGGCTGATCGGGTCGGCGCGGCGGCGGGAAGATCTGCTGCCGGAGATCCGGGCGCAGATTCACGATGCCACGGAGGCGCTGCAGGTCAACTCGTATATGGCGGACGAGGAGACGGGGCGGCTGACGCTGCTGCTGCCGACGTACACCGAGCGGGGGCCGGTGTCGTACGGGGTCGGCGAGGGGACGGTGGGATGGGTGGCGCAGCACCGGATGGCCCACATGGTAGATCAGGTGCAGCCGGGGTCGGAGCTCGCCGCGGAGCTTGCGAGATCGGTGGGGTTTCCCGCGGGTTCGGTCCTCTACTCGCCGATGGTCCATCGGGGGAAGGTGGTGGGGGTGATGGAGGCGGTGCGGGGCGAGGGGGAGCGTCCCTTCGAGCAGCGGCACCTGCACATGATGGAGGCGCTGGCGACGGAGGCGGCGGTGGCGCTGGAGAATGTGGCGCTCTACGAGAAACTGGAGGGGAGGGTCGAGCTCGCCAACCGGAAGCTGCTGGCGGCCTATCAGGAGCTCAAGCAGGAGCGGGATCGGATTTCGGCCATCGTTTCGAACATGGCCGACGGGATCATCCTGACGGACGCGCAGCGGCGGGTGGTGTTCATCAACCCGGCGGCTTCGCAGATGTTCGGGGTGGAGCCGGAGCAGGTGGAGGGCCGGGCCGTATCTGAGGTGCTGCCATATCCGGCGCTGCTGGAGCAGCTGGAGGACGAGGCTCCGGCGAAGGCGCGGATTCCGCGCATTCAACTGACGGAGCCGAGGAGGATGACGCTTTCGCCGCGCACGGTGCGCCTGACACGGGAGGGGGGAGGCAGGACGGGTGCGATCACGGTGGTGGGGGATATCACGCTGCTGGAAGAGCTGTCCGAGATGAAGACGGAGTTCGTCTCGGTCGTCTCGCACGAGCTGCGGACCCCGCTCACATCGATCATGGGATTTGCGCAGACGCTGAGCGGTGACTCGGGCACGATCGGCGTGGAGGAGCGAGGGGAGTTTCTCGGGATCATCGAGCAGGAGTCGAACCGGCTGCTGGTGATGATCAACGACTTGCTCGACATGTCGCGCATGGAGGCGGGCCGGCCGCTGCCCGTCAACTACACAGAGGTGGACGTGCAGGAGCTCGCCCGGCACGTGGTTCGGTTCCAGTCGGTGACGACGACGGCGCACCACTTTCAGTTCGAGTTTCCGGAAGATGGCGTGTCCGTCGTGGCGGACCCGGACAAGGTGGAGCAGGTGCTGACGAATCTGGTGTCCAACGCGATCAAGTACTCGCCGAAGGGCGGCGATGTGACGATCGGCGGGCATTGCCGGGATGACGAGTGTGTCGTGTACGTGCGGGATCAGGGGCTGGGGATGGGGCCGGAGGAGATCAGCCAACTGTTCGAGCGGTATCAGAGAATCGATCGGGATGCGATCAAGGGAATCAGGGGGACGGGGCTGGGTCTGTACCTGGTGCGAGCGCTGGTGGAGGCGCACAGGGGACGGGTGTGGGTGGAGAGCGAGCCGGGGAAGGGATCGACGTTCTCCTTTGCACTTCCGCTGCGGCCGGCGGAGGAAGAGGCCTCCGTTTAGCGGGCGGTTGGTCGGGCTATGATAGGAGTGGGGCCGCCGCGTCCGTTGCTTCGGCGGCGCCACCGAAGCGGGCAATGGCGACTGAGGAGGCAGTGTCATGCGACAAGCTGCGACGCTCTTCATCTTCGGGTTCGCGCTGCTGCTGATCTTCCTGATTTACCTGACGAAGTCGCTCGCCATCGTGCAGCGTGTGGCGGTGGTGGACTCGGTTGTGGGGAAGGCCGAGGTGCTGGTGCATGGTGAGGGCGATCCGGTGCCACTGGAAGTGGGGAAGCTGGTCCGCGCGGGGGACATCGTCCAGACGGGGGCGGATTCCTCGGTGGAGCTGAGGTGGGCGCGCTGGGCGGGAGGGATGCGGATACGGGTCGGTCCGAGCACGAGGTTTGCGGTGATGCGGGCGGTCGCGAACCGGTCGAGCGAGCAGGAGGAGTCTCGGGTGCGGGTGGAGGAGGGGACGATCTGGGTTCGGCTGCGCGAGGCGCTGACGGGGAAGTCGAAGTTCGAGGTGGAGACGCCGACGGCGGTGGCGGCGGTGCGAGGCACCATCTTCCAGGTGACGGTGGCCGGGGACGGGAGCAGCATCGTCAGCGTATGGGACGGGATGGTCGCGGTGAGCGGGAAAGGGCGTCAGGAGGTGGTCGTCGGGGGCGGCTCGATGGCGGCGCTCGGCGCGGGTGAGGGGGAGATAGCGCAGCGCGCGCTTTCGGCAGAAGAGTCGGAGGCGTGGCTGGAACAGACGTCGATCATCGGTCCGTTTCTCTTGGTGGAAACCCCCAAGGAGGGGGCGACCGTGGAGGGCGGGTCGTGCGTCGTGTCGGGACGGACGGAGCCGGGCAGCAAGGTGTTCGTGAATGAGGCTCCGGCGGCGGTGTCGGAGAAGGGGGAGTTCTCGGAGACGGTGGAGCTGAGCGAAGGGCAGTATCTCGTCTGGGTCATGGCGCGAGGGCCGGAAGGGGCGGAGACGACGGTCGTGCGGGAGGTGTCCCAGGCGGGGGCCGTTGCCTCGGGACGTTAGGCGCTTGGCACACACCACGAGCCTGCACCGCGCGTGTGCGTGATGCTCCGGGTCAGGAAACGCCGACGTCGAGCCCGCGCAGGTAGTCCACGGTGGCGCGTGCCCCTCCTCGATGGCGTAATCGAGCAGTGCCTGGCGGCTAGGTCCGCTCCCTCCGGTCGCTCCCCGCCTCCGCTGTCGCTCCGGGTCGGTGGCAGCGGACGAGGCGGCCGGTGGGCGTCTCATGCATGGGCGGGACGGTCTCCCGGCAGTGGTCCATCGCCTCGGGGCAGCGGGGGGCGAAGCGGCAGCCGGGCGGGAGGGCGACGAGATCCGGCACCGATCCTTCTATGGGAGTGATGGGGAGGTCGGGCCGGCCCAGCCGGGGGACGCAGCGCAGAAGCCCCTGGGTGTAGGGATGGAGGGGCCCGGCCATAAGGTCCGAGACGCGCGCCTGCTCGACGATCTGGCCGGCGTACATGACGGCGGCGCGGTCGGCGAACTGGGAGACGATGCCGAGGTCGTGGGTGATGAGGACGACGGCGAGGCCGCGCTCCTGCTTGATGCGGGCGAGGAGGTCCATGATCTGGGCCTGGAGCGTGACGTCGAGGGCGGTGGTGGGCTCGTCTGCGATGAGGAGATCGGGCCGGCAAGAGACGGCGATGGCGATCATGACGCGCTGGCGCATGCCGCCGCTGAGCTCGTGGGGGTAGCTGTGGAGGCGCTCGTGGGGCGCGGGGATGCCCATGGATTCGAGGAGTTCGATGGCGCGCTGGCGCACCTGGGTGCCCTTCGCCACGCGATGTACGCGGAGGGTTTCGGCGATCTGGTTCTGGATGGTGAAGGTGGGGTTCAGGGTGGAGAGGGGGTCTTGGAAGACCATGGCGATGCGGCCGCCGCGGATATCCCGCATCTCGCGGCTGGGCTTGGCGAGGAGGTCTTCTCCGTCGAAGAAGACTCGACCCCGCGCGATTCTGCCGGGGGGCCGGATGAGTCGCATGATGGAGAGGGCGGTGACGCTCTTGCCGCAGCCGCTTTCACCGACGAGGGCGAGGGTCTCGCCGGGCCGGACCGAGAGGCTGACTCCGGCGACGGCCGGGAGCGTGCCCCGGTAGGTGGAGAAGTGCGTATGGAGGTCCTGCACGTCGAGGAGGGGGTGGTCTGTCACGTTCTCATCCTGGGGTCGAGCACGTCGCGGAGACCTTCGCCGAAGAGGTTGACACAGAGGACGAGCAGGAGGATGGCGAGGCCGGGGAAGGTGGCGATCCACCAGGCGCCGGCGATATCGGCACGGCCGTCGGCGACCATGGTGCCCCAGGCGGGGATGCTGGGGGGGACGCCGATGCCGAGGAAGCTGAGGGAGGCCTCGGCGATGATGATGGTGGCCATGCGGAGGGTGGCGAGGACGATGAGCGGCGGGACGATGTTCGGGAAGATCTCGCGGAAGAGGATATGGGAGGTGGTGGCGCCGAGGCCGCGGGCGGCGGTGACGTAGTCGGCCTCGCGCGCGGCGAGGACGTCGCCGCGGGCGACGCGGTAGAAGTCGACCCAGCCCTTGAAGGCGAGGGCGGCGACGAGGGCGCCGAGGTTCGGTCCGGTGACGGCCATGATGGCGAGGGCGAAGATAAGAAACGGGAAGGCGAGGAGGGTATCGACGAGGCGAGACATGACGGCGTCGAACCAGCCGCGGAAGTAGCCCGCGGCCATGCCCAGGGCCGTGCCGACGACGAGCGTGATGAGGACGACGGCGACGCCGAGAAGGAGGGAAACGCGGGCGCCGTAGATCATGCGGCTGAGGAGGTCGCGCCCGAGGCTGTCGGTGCCGAGGAGGTAGTAGGGGCTTCCGGCCGCGTACCAGAACGGCGGCTGCCGGATCGCCTCGGGATGCTGGAGGCTGGGGTCGTGGGGAGCAAGCGCGGGGGCGAGCAGGCCGACGGCGACGAAGGCGATGACCACGAGCCCGGCGGCGACGGCGACGCGGTTGCCCAGGAGCAACCGGATCATCCCGGGCGCGGTCGCCGCGGTGGTCGTTAGGACGTGGTCTTCTGTGACGGGCTGGCTCATTTCGTTTTGCGCGCGCTCATGCGAGGCGGACTCGCGGATCGAGGGCCGTGTGAATGAGGTCGGCTCCCAGGTTCAGCAGGACGTAGGAGACGGCGTAGATGAGGACGACGGCCTGCACGAGAGGATAGTCGGCGGCGCCGATGGCGTCCACGGCGAGCTTGCCGAGGCCGGGGTACTGAAAGACGGTCTCGATGATCATGTTCCCGCTGAGCAGGATGCCGGTCTGGAGGGCGACGATGTTGACGGTGGGGATGAGGGCGTTGCGGAGGGCGTGCTTGCCGACGACGGATATCTCGGGGAGGCCCTTAGCGCGGGCGAACTGGATGTAGTCCTGCCCGAGGACGCCGATCATGGAGGATCGGACCATGCGCATGACCATGGCGGCCATGGGCGCGGCCATGGCGAAGGCGGGGAGGAGGAGATGCCGGAGCGCG
>Ga0307376_10004185_pt1 | contig 13267 bp, 19 predicted proteins | sample TR2MG_FD_202536 | JGI IMG/M metagenome (GOLD analysis project Ga0307376, IMG submission 202536) | Soil microbial communities from Risofladan, Vaasa, Finland - TR-2 | ecosystem: Environmental > Terrestrial > Soil > Coastal area > Acid sulfate soil | place: Finland: Risofladan, Vaasa | collected... | reverse complement strand
CCGCAGGCCGTCTTCATAACTCTTCCGCTATTTCAATCGGCCCGCAGGCCGTCTTCATAACTCTTCCGCTATTTCAATCGGCCCGCAGGCCGTCTTCATAACTCTTCCGCTATTTCAATCGGCCCGCGGGCCGTCTTCATAACTCTTCCGCTATTTGCGCGCGACGGCCGGAGGCCCGCGCGCTCTTCGTCCCAATTCTTGCTTCTGGTCTTGCGCCTAACGTTCCCGCTAGCTGACGTTAGCGCGCGCCATAAGAGCGAATCTGAGCTATTGCGAAGATTCGCGGCGCGCGCTAATGTGGGTGAGCGGAATGAGCGTTAGCGAGTGGAGCGAACCCCGACGAAGGAGCCGAGCAGTGCGAGGCGACTGAGGAGCTGCTAGCGTGTTGTTAGGCGATGAAGACCGCCCGCCACCGCATGCACTTAAATAGAGCGGCGGCGTATATTGCTTTGGCCACGAATGACTTACGCGGTTTTGCGCTTGGAGTGGTTTCGATTCCCCAACCAAGGTGCGCGCATCTTCCATCGCGATCCAGTTCCAAATATAGGCCTACCTTGTTTATACACTACTAACACTAATCATTGCAACATAGATCGCGTCTTTCCTGCGCGCAACTCCTCTAAGAAGGCGAAACCACGGCTTGTAGTAGTATGCTTTGGCACAACGGTCTTTCGTGGTACTGCCCATGAGCGGTTTCGGCTTTTTAAAATGGGCTGCGCGCATCTTCCTTCGCGATCAGGTTTCTAACCATCTTTCTTTTACTAACTAATAATGACAACGCTTACTAATAATCTTAACCTGATCGCGTCTTTCCTGCGCGCAACTCTCAAAGCGGGCCGAAACCGCGGCTCGTCAACCGGCCCCTACCCTTTTCCTTTTCTTCTCTTCTTCATGACAATCTTGCGGTCTTTTTCGCCTAACGTTTTCCAGTTGACGACGTTAGCGCGCGCCAAAAAAGCGAATCTGAGCTATTGCGAAGATTCGCGGCGCGCGCTAATGTGGGTGAGCGGAATGAGCGTAGCGAGTGCAGCGAACCCCGACGAAGGAGCCGAGCAGTGCGAGGCGACTGAGGAGCGACAACTGGGTGTTAGGCGACGTTTTGTTTTGCGTTGTTTGATAATTATGCAGCAATGTCTTTATTGCACCTTTTGGCAAAGGATAACTTAAACATATCATATTTCGCCTATCTCGTGCATTTCCTCAGATATTGATGAATACAAGTCAGACATACGGACATTTTGAAGGTATGCCAAATCTTTCGGATCCCGAATATCTAGTAAATAGTCGATAACCAGCTTGAATACTGATCTTGATTTCCAATTATCCGATGCGATATTTGGACATATCACGATTTCATCCACGAAGTTCCTTAGCCCCAATGTCTTTATTTTGACTATGCCATCCTGATTTTTTTTCCTGATAAGGAAACGATATTCATCTTCTGCCCTAAATGCTGGATTTTTGATGAATAACAAGTCCTCAAGACTCATGCGATCAAAGTCTACTGATCTTATTGTTCTATATTCCACCTGGCCGTGCATGACATCCAAGCCTTTGCTGGATAGTAGACCTCTAATTATTCCTATTGTGCTTCTTATTCTTACCCCACCATTGGCGCAATACGAAGCCCACATGGTGGCCGATCCATTGGCAAGAACTTCTTCTTGGAAATCCTGAAAATGCGATTCATTTTCAAATGAACTGCTATTCTCAGTATGGCGCGTCCAACAAGATCCGGAATAGTCATCAAGCGAATACTCAGACCTTTTTATACCATTCCTCTTACAGAATTCGAATAGATATCCTTCTGACCTATCTGGCCAGTTTTTGACTTTCTGGAAAAGCATTACTGCCGATGTTAGCGTAAACAAAAATGAATCTAGAGACATGTATTTATAAATAAAGTTATCATCTTCCAGGGTTGTCATATGGGCCTCACCATTATCAAGAAAAAGGCATTTTGCTGTATGTACTGATTTTCATGACGCTGTTTTCTCTTACATTAACTTGCAGGCGCAAAACAATATGTCGCCTAACGTTCTGCCAGTTGCTGACGTTGCGCCCGCCGAAAAGAACGAACCTGAGCGAAGCGAGGGTTCGTCGGCGGGCGCAATGTGGGTGAGCGGAATGAGCGATAGCGAGTGAAGCGAACCCCGACGAAGGAGCCGAGCAGTGCGAGGCGACTGAGGAGTTGCAACTGGATGTTAGGTGCAGTGCCAATCACGAATTTATTGGGGGCGCGCCGACGGCCGGAGGCCCGGCGCGGTCATTCATGCGGAGCTACAGCGCGGAATTCTCTTGACAAATGACGTCCAGACGTCTATTATGGAATAATGAGTACCGTCAATGAGAGGATTCCCCCAGGCAGAATAAGGGATTCAATATATCGAGTACTTTCAAATTCATCTAAGCCCCTTACTCCAAAGGAAATAGAGAATCAGGTTTCAACTATCTTAGGCAAAGTAGCACCTTCATCCATTCGCTCATACTTAATTGCTAATACGCCTGATACATTTGTCCGTTCACAGCGAGGCCAATACATGCTTAAAGGCCTCGACTATTGTGATACTACTTCGCCAGAGGAGCAGCATTGGGATACATTCACTTTTGGAAAATCGAAATTAATACATGCAGACTGCTTTGATTGGCTAAGTGCCCAACCCAATAGCTCCATTCACGCAATTGTCACTGATCCACCTTATGGTCTTGTAGAATATTCTCCGGATCAGCTGAAGAAGCTACGCGCAGGTAAAGGAGGCACATGGAGGATTCCCCCATCTTTTGATGGCAATGAAAGATCTCCATTGCCAAGATTTACGACGCTGAATGAAGAACAAATTGAGGATATCCGCAAGTTCTTCGTGAAGTTGGGGAAGTTGCTAATTCAGAAACTTGTTCCGGGTGCTAACGTTATAATAGCTTCTAATCCATTGCTTTCATATATTGTATCATCTGCACTTGCACAAGCCAATCTTGAGCGTCGTGGTGAAATAATAAGACTAACTATGACAATGAGAGGCGGAGATCGTCCTAAAGATGCTCATGTCGAGTTTTCAGATATAAGCGTAATGCCCCGATCAATGTGGGAGCCTTGGGTACTATTTCGAAAACCGCTCGATGGTAGAGTTCAGGATAATCTTAGGACATATGGAACTGGAGGATTTAGGCGTCCTAACGCTCACAAACCATTCGGCGATGTTATTGAATCCAGTCCCACTAGGGCAAAGGAAAGGGCGCTTGCTCCTCATCCTAGCCTCAAACCTCAGTCGTTCCTTAGGACCATTGTAAGAGGAGTATTACCTCTTGGTACGGGAATAATCTGCGACCCATTCGCTGGTTCTGGGTCAACACTTGCTGCGGCAGAAGCGGTTGGATATCAATGCATTGGCATTGAGAGAGATTCCACATATTTTTCTCAGGCTCGAAAGTCAATTCCTTTATTGGCTGAATATGAAGTTTAGTTATTGTCTAAATATACCCAACAGTTCCTAAGCTTCAATATGCCCTCTTTATGGAGAGTTGCAGTTCGAGTTCCAAGCTCTCCTCTAGCATTCTTGCGAAAATCGGCTACACCTACATGTCCAAGATAGATTTCTTCAAATTTCATAGGCATTCGTTCATTTGCAGGTTCAGAAACGTTATCAACAGAATAAACAAATACGCACATCCATTGGTCTCGTGCCCCATGCGTATCAACTGCCCCTCCAGCTTTTCGAGTTGTTTTAATTTCAACGCCTTCACTTCCAGCCATAGCAGCATCGTTTGTATAAATTCCCCGAACAACAAGATCTGGATGTCCGTTGAAGTGCTTATTTTCGGTCAGTGTACGCGAGTGCTTTGCTAGGCTTGATGTTAGCATATCTGACAGGACACCCGACATTATTGCTGGACGCAGCATATCATCTAGTCTCTGAAGCCCTTTCCCAATCAGATGACCATTTACATCATAGAAAAAATCATATACATCCTGCATCGCCATTTGAATATCCATTGCTCTTAGGCTGAAGGGTAATATTACTGAAGGATTAAAGCGATCTGGCTTAACAGTAGCTCTTTCTGGCATAATAATTTACCTTTCACCCAGAGGATTTGAATATGATACCTTCCTTTCAATAACAATGGAAGCTGTATCGCAATATAGGATTCAGCATTCTCCGCGCCCGTCGGCCGGAGGCCCGGGCGCTCTTCGACTTAAATATTGTGATTGGTATTGCACCTAACGTTTTCCAGCCGCTGACGTTAGCGCGCGCCATAAGAGCGAATCTGAGCTATTGCGAAGATTCGCGGCGCGCGCTAATGTGGGCGAGCGGAATGAGCGATAGCGAGTGTAGCGAACCCCGACGAAGGAGCCGAGCCCTGCGAGGCGACTGAGGAGCTGCGGCTGGGGGTTAGGCGCTGGGCTGTTCAGGGTATTCTCAATAAATCGCCTAAGCCAAGGATGGCTTAGGCGATTTCTTTTGAAAAATGCAGTATTTTCATAATTTGCAGCAAACAATTGACAAGGTATAAACTAAAAGGTTTATCCATACCATTTGCCATATCATGCTCCAACATTTGTCAAATTCTGGTATTATAATTATATATTTTATTATTTATATCACTTATATTACTATTGTCAGATATTATTCAATTTCCTTATCAAGGTATTTAAATGCCTTATCTATTCCCCATCCAATAGGATACGAAGTTTTATATATATTTTTATTAAATTTAAAATCTTTATACTGCGCATTTGTAGAATATCGATACCCGCTTTTGATTAGGAAGTCAGAGATAGAAATGCCTCTATCTGAATTAAATACCATGAATACGCTAGAAACAGAAATTGCCTCACGGAGCACTGCTTCAAGCGGATCTTTAATCTTTGATAAATCAATACTTTTGTCTTTATTCTGGGCCAATATAAAATATGTAACTGTAACTGGTTTATCTCCGACAACTTCCGGCCCCGACAATGTAGCAATCAGCCCTTTTGCGTAATTTTTATCTGCGGAATAGCTAAGCTTAATTTGCGCACATTCTATATAGTCATATGCTTCATCAAGACTAGAGAATGTACGCGTCGCTGCAGCTGATGGAAAATAATAATCAAATGTATGTTCTTTAGCAATAGTAAAATAGTTCTTGCCTGCAGGTGTAGATACACAACTACTTAGGATTGCAGCAATAAAACCAATAAAGAGCAATTTCTTCATTAAGGACTCCTCCATTAGAATAGTTTGCAAATACTTGTTTAAATATCATGATTACATTTATACCTCCTTTCTTTCAACATTCGCAGCTAATATATATTAGCTATCAAAATATTTAACTTCCTCAAATAATATAGTATCACAACTACTTATTTTAGCCTTAAAGGCCTTGTGTAATATACATAATAACAATAGGAGCATAAAATAAACAGATATTTTTTTCTTTTGCGCGCTAGGATGGCGCGCAAACGCGACATTCGAGGCCCTGAACAGCCTTGCGCCTAACGTTCCCAGCGGCTGACGTTGCGCGCGCCGAAAAGAGCGGATCCGAGCCGAAGGCGAGGATACGCCGGCGCGCGCAATGTGGTCGAGCGGAATGAGCGAATGCGAGTGCAGCGAGACCCGAGGAGGCCGGCGGCGGCCGGCCGACGTAGCAGCGGCTGTGTTGTTAGGCGACAGTATTTCTTGGCTTCTCATAGGAGGCCCTTGCCATGGATGGCAAGGGCTGTATTGTAAAATAGCTATCACTTTCAATTCTTCAGATGCCGCCTCGCGAGCCATTTTCCCATTCTTTTCTTAAATTTCTCTTCGTAAGTTCTATCCCCATATTCATTCTTTTGACGCCGCCACGCGAGCTCGGACCAAAATGCGTTTCTTGACGCCGCCACGCGAGCTCTGCCCAAAATCACTTCGGCAAGCGAACTATGCCAAATATATATATTATAATTCATATTGCCTATTTTAAAGACACATTTTTATTCGATTTTCTAGCGATATGCATCTTTCCTTGCTTCAATATCTAAAATGAATATTATCACTGTTTCCTCAGATATTTTATAAAACAGTCTATAATTCCCAATTCTATATCGATGGATATCCTTAAACTCTCCCTTTAGTTTCTTTATATTCGGCCCGTAGAATGGATTTTGCCTTAATAGCGGATATACATAATCATTTATTTTCTTATAGAGAGAAGCATATCTTGCGGTCCTAATCTTCTTAGAAAATGTATCAGTTTCAGCAATTTTATAATTAGCCAATTATTTTATACCTTCCGGAAGAAATATCAGCCAACCCCTTCTTAATATCCTTCTCAAAAGCAAGTATTTCACTCATTTCAATATCATCAACTACGGTGTCACTAACAGTAAAATTTAATGTGGCATATTCGATATAGTTTGAAATGGTTCGCTTCTGTCCTTCAGCGGCTTTCTTGAAAATCTCATATACATTGTCTTCCAGTCTGACTGTTATTGTCTTTGCCATTATGAACTCCTTGCTTCAATGTTATTCTTTTCGATTCATAAAGTCAATAACAGCAAACAAGATTTGAATAATATAATTCCTTTAATAAACGATATTTATCCCTATATTCTAGCAAATTCTATTCTCCCAATCTTAATTCCTCGCGCGACAGGACGTCGCGCGATCTTCCTCTTCGATTCGGCCAAGAAATATTGCGCCTAACGTTCCCGCTAGCTGACGTTGCGCCCGCCGAAAAGAACGAACCTGAGCGATAGCGAAGGTTCGTCGGCGGGCGCAATGTGGGTGAGCGGAATGAGCGTTAGCGAGTGAAGCGAACCCCGACGAAGGAGCCGAGCAGTGCGAGGCGACTGAGGAGCTGCTAGCGTGTTGTTAGCTGATGGATATTTTCTTGCTCTTTATATATCGACCTTGCCAAGGATGGCAAGGTCGATTCTTCTTTTCATTACTTTAGGCATACTTTAGAATCGATCATATCAAGATTAATGTAAAGCTATGCAACAGAAAGAATGTCGACATAGCCGAGTCGGATTAAATATAATTATTAGTACTTCGAAACCCTACTAAGCATCATTATGCTCGGTATTTATATATAACTTATATAATTTTGTGTTTCTCATCCGTTCTTCTGTTTCTTCTTTAGGAAGCTTATGCCATTTGCCGCTATCAAGACTATTTCCAATTCTATAGCAATCTTTAGTGTAAAATTGAAATATAGCTTCATCAAACATTACGCCTAGTTTGATAAAATCATCTTTTATCGATATTGAAAAGTCTTCCACATCATCACCAAGGTCGAGATAATATCTGCTGCAATTGCTAATATAGTCTTGGTAATAATTATATGCTCTAATTAAAGCTATGCTATACCATTGAGAATACTGACTATAGATATCGGTCATTTCATTTATGAAATCTGATAATATATCATAACTAGATAGTATAAATGGTTTCCTAATTATACGCTCGTTTGGATCGACATGTTCCCTTACCCCGATATGAGTCATTACTCGCAGCTTTTGAACTACCACATATATTTTGTCATATGCTTCAATCCTTTTATCCATCACTTTCTCTGCGATTTTTAGTACAGCTTGCTTTTTATACAGGATATTCTGAAATAAGAAAGTGAAAATGCTGCCAAGTACTATTCCGCCAATACCTATTAGCGCAGGAATTAAAGGGTCCATTTTACCTCCAATAATATTTTGGTTCGAACGAAGCGAGGCAGCCTAGCATTTCAGCTCGTCAGAGATTCGTGTGGAAATATTGACCATTCTCAGTTGCAGACAATATCACTTACCCTTATGCGCCTGAAGGACAATCATGAATAGTATCCGGACTTTTCCAAATGATATTTTGCTATTTAATTGGCTTATCAATATTTATTCAAGCACCCCAACTTTAGCAATTTTTAAATATGGTTGTAATTAACTGTTTTTATGCATAAATTTCACCCACGCGAATGTCTAAAGAGCCAGCATTTCTTTTACTTGCCCAGATAGGCCCACAACTCTTTTGCGCGCCAGGACGGCGCGCAAACACGTCAAATGCGGCAAGAAAATATCTTTCAGCTAACGGCCTTCCAGTTGACGACGTTAGCGCGCGCCATAAGAGCGAATCTGAGCTATTGCGAAGATTCGCGGCGCGCGCTAATGTGGGTGAGCGTAATGAGCGAAGCGAGTGCAGCGAACCCCGACGAGGCCGGCGGCGGGCGGCCGAGGAGCGACAACTGGGTGTTAGCTGCAGTACTAAACGAGAATTTGTTTCAGGCGCGCCGAACGCCCGGAGGGCGAGGCGCGGACATCTATATCAAACTGGCAGTCCAATTCGTGAAATATAGAAAGAAAATCGTTGATTGATCTTTTCTCTGAATAGATCATCAACCGAACAGAGTCTCTTCCCTATTTGTTGATATAGCATATTCCTATTAACAGAGAAAAAATGCTTAAAATCAATTATTAGTTCAGGCATGTCTGCTTCAGCAAAGTTAAGATAATGATATCTTGGTATTTCATTATCGATAATTGCCTTTATTTTGGTATCTGATCTTTTGCCTGTACTACCATTAATGAAAATCTTCCCCCAGTGAGAACCAGAAAGAAAATGCTCAAATATGAAAGCTGGCGCGATTGCTAAGTGCAATAGAGATGAATCTTTTCCTCTTTCCTTAGTATCGAAATCATTTACCAAGTCGCATTCTTGGTTTAAGCATACAACGTAGGGAAACACTATTTCATCTTTCAATAACCTAGATCCATTTAATTCAATATTTTCAATAACACTGATGTCTTGAAAAATATCACCTTGCCTAATTCTCTCAAGAAGACCTTTCGTCTTTTTTGCCGTCATTTTCATCTGATTTCCTGCTAAGTTCATATTCTGTCCTTATTCTTTCGGGGACAATCGGCTTGCCAACTACAATTTCTGCCTTTGGAATGGCAGCTGCAGGCATTGGCAATATCTCGGGTATATCCATTTATTTTAGTCTTTCTAGATATTCTTCATTCATCGTATCAATGAAGAAATCATAGGCAGCATGATTCAATTCAGATATTTTCCCAGCCCATTCAGTGACAGATATTTGAATATCAAAATAGGCATCAATATCAAGTCCTAAATCATAGCTATTAATTACTGAAGGATAGAACTTATTGAAGATGCCATATTGAAGTCGAGTTTTTCTTCCATCACAATTATACTCGAGATATGCAATGGCCCTTGATAAAGCCTTTTCTTCGAGCAATGAAATAACTATATTTGCTTTCTTTGTCTTGAATATTTTTTTGATTTCTTTAACTCCAGAGCACTTAAATTCATTAATGAATCTCATTCCAATTCTCTTTGAAACTATATCGGGGTATTTTTCTCGAAAAGCGACCATTACTCCATCAAATATTTCTTTATATGTCGAATTGTCTTGGTATGCGCTAGATTGAAGCCAAAAGGCAGATTGCGGTTTCGAAAAAGTCATTGAAATATTCCTTGTATCAGAAACCAGGACATACTCAAAATCTTTTGTTTTCTTCATCTCTGGTTGGCCACTTGATAAGTCAAGCAATACCCCTTCTATTTCCCTTTTTTCTATTCTTTCAAAAAATGTAGATAGATTGTTTATTAGGGCATCAAAATCAATAGCCAGGTTCGGCAACAAATCAATTCTAAGAACGAAAGTTTTAATGTCGTTCCTTTTGAGTATCCTGGCATCCTCGAGATTTCCTTCAGGCATAAAAACTCTCCTATAGCAATATGTATCTATCGGGCAATGCTAATTGGGCGCCCGACGGCCGGAGGCCCGGGCGCGCTGCGTAGTCCAATTCAAGGCGTTTAGTATTGCAGCTAACGGCCTTCCAGTTGACGACGTTAGCGCGCGCCATAAGAGCGAATCTGAGCTATTGCGAAGATTCGCGGCGCGCGCTAATGTGGGTGAGCGGAATGAGCGAAGCGAGTGCAGCGAACCCCGACGAGGCCGCCGGCGGGCGGCCGAGGAGCGACAACTGGGTGTTAGGCGCTGGAAACCACCAGCCAGCAGATAATCGCATCGCCGAGGGGCGGAGTATATTGCTTTGGCCTCGAATAATTTACGTAGCATTGTATATGTAGTGGTTTCGGATTCTCAAATTCGGCGCGCGCCTCTTCCATCGCGATCCAGTACCAGGTCAATCAGTTCATAACCTTCAACCAAGGCATCATTTTGCATAATTTTCACTGATCGCGTCTTTCCGGCGCGCGTTGGCTTCTGGCAAAGAATGCCGAAACCACGGCTTGTCGACTGGCCTTCCTTCTCTACCTTTTCACTCTTAGTACTTTCCTCTTCCTCATGACAATCTCTGTGGTTTCTTGCGCCTAACGTCCTTCCAGTTGACGACGTTAGCACGCGCCATAAGAGCGAATCTGAGCTATTGCGAAGATTCGCGGCGCGCGCTAATGTGGGTGAGCGGAATGAGCGAAGCGAGTGCAGCGAACCCCGACGAGGCCGCCGGCGGGCGGCCGAGGAGCGACAACTGGGTGTTAGGCGCTGTATTTCTTGGCTTCTTGTTTTGAGCCCGAGACATGGATGTCGAGGGTAAAAACTCAAATATCTCTCTATTTCAAAACATATTCACGATTCATAATCGTATCTTATTATAAGATGTATGTACTACCTAAAAACATACTGAAATTCCCATCTTCCTACATATTTTTGCCAGATCTCCATCATTTGTTATTAGCATTGCATCATTCCTTCTAGCTAAAACGCAATAATACATATCATATATTGAGTGATTATATCTAATTCCATCTCCAATTGCCTCTTTCCATAATTCTTTAGCATCCACATAGTCATCTATCATTTTTATCCCATCTTCTATGTACTGGATACAGTCATTATGACTAGGGGATCTCTATTAACCCCTCATAATCTACCAACTATTGCCGCATTCCAATAATTATGGCCTTAATTATTCGGAAGGGCCAATTCGGGCAATCCAAATGAACAATTTAGGTATCATCATTCCAGGAAGTTGCCCCTTTCGGGGCGCCCTTCTGGGGTTTGCGCCCCCTATACTCCCACGAGGACACAATACCGCTTCATATTATAGGCGAGATTTTTCATGATGATGGTGGCTTCGGCTCTCGCCAATCCTACGCATCGTATCACCATCCCTCCCATCGACATCGTCATGTGACCGAATATATGCTCGATTCTCGCCCGATATCGGGAGACTTTTCTATTCCGTGCTTTTTGCGCTTCTGTCAAAGGCTTGTTGCGGTAGCCCTTCTCGCAGACTTTCGGGATGGCTTCTTTCTTCTTGATTTCATCTATCTGTGTCCGACCTGAATATGCGCTATCTGCATAGAGCCGTTTCCCCTTGTCGCTTTCATCGACGAGATCTCCAATGGCCTGCGAATCATGAACGGCTGCGTCCGTCACTACCGCCTTCTTTATAAGTTTGGTCTTTACATCTACCTTGACGTGGTTCTTGTACCCGTAATGGACCTCGTCGCGTTTCTTCGTCCACCGCGCATCGACATCTTTTTGCCTGAGCTTTGCTTCCATACCCGGCTTCTGCCATTCTTCAGGAACTCCACCGTTCTTAATGGTTTCGTTCTCATCCCGGCTATTCCTTTGCCGCGGCTTATCCACGAAGGACGCATCCACAATGCTTCCAGAATTTGCCTTGATATCCGCCTTGTCGAGAAAATCCCAGAATTTCCTGAAAAGCTTCTTGATCTTCTTGTTTTTGGTGAGAGCTTCCCTCCACGTCCAGATTGTCTTTGCGTCGGGAATCGCGTCCTTGTCATCAAGACCTATAAACCTCTGGAAAGTCCTTCGGTCGTTGAGCTGATACTCCATGGCATCGTCAGACAGGTTATACAGAGATTGAAGGATAAGTACCTTGAATCTGAGCACATAGTCATAGGGTGGGCGCCCACCTGGACCCTTGGCTACCTCTTCTCTCGAAAACCCATTGGCGAGGATGGGTCGGAAAACCTCCCAATCGATAACTGCATTGAGCTTGTTGAGCGGATCACCAATCCTGTCTATCTTTCGAAGCCTGAATTCTGCATCGAAAAAGCTGCGTTCCCGTTCGGCCATGGTAGTACCACCTTCGGCCAATAGTTTATCATATTAATAGGTTCTATAGTTTGAGTATTTAGAGGTCCCCACTAATTATTTTAGCCCTATGATATTTCCATAGTACATTTGATATTTCTGAAACATAAAGATCAGGAGCTAGTACCCATTCTGAGTCCTTAAAAGCTTGGTCAAATTTTTCCGCCTTTTCCTTTTCAAGAATTATTTGAATAGCGCCACTAACATCAAGAATAGCGATCATCTATCTCTATCCTCTCTTATTAGCGCTACTTCATCAATTTCCTTGACTTCCTCGGCAATATGCCTGGCTTTAATCTTATCAAGTAATTGTTTTCGTCTTTCCATATTCGATTGGTCTTGGCCAAGACTCTTTTCAAGAAGCACTACAATCTGCTGAGCAACAGTTCGCTTCTGTTGTTTTGCCACAATGGCAATCTTCTTGTAGATATCTTCCGGGCAGTCTCTCACCTGAAGTAGGGGCATAGCGACCTCCTACATACATTATACAGCCAAGTGCATACAGAAATCAAGAATTATTATCTCTTTCCAATATAATGCATTACTGCGCAATCTATCTTCTTCGCGTGCCAAGGATGGCACGCGATCTTTCTTCCATTTTGGCCAAGAAATATTGCGCCTAACGTTTTCCAGTTGACGACGTTAGCGCGCGCCAAAAAAGCGAATCTGAGCTATTGCGAAGATTCGCGGCGCGCGCTAATGTGGGTGAGCGGAATGAGCGTTAGCGAGTGCAGCGAACCCCGACGAAGGAGCCGAGCAGTGCGAGGCGACTGAGGAGCGACAACTGGGTGTTAGGTGCTGTTCCTTTTTTTGCTTCTCCAATTATTGCCCTCGACAAGGATGTCGAGGGCAATATTTTCTAAATCTAAATAACATATTTTCAGTCAATAGCTGCATCTGTCTTCTTGATAGTTCCAACAACTCTTTCCATTTTCATATTGCAGGATTCAATTTTTGATTAAAGCATGTTTCATTCTTTCAGATTTCCTTAATAATATCCTTTATCCTCTTCTTCAATTCTTCTTTCGTAACAATACTAAAATATGTATCGATAGACTGCTCTACAATGTCATACTCTAGGTTTTGCGGCGCTTAGCCTTTTTGCGGGACGATTTATTATCGAAAAATGCAATAATAGGCTGCCAATAAAGGGGATTGAGTGTCCCACTCATGTCAGGGCTCTTGGAATGCGCTAGCGGAGAAAAAGTCCTCC
>Ga0307376_10004183_pt1 | contig 13274 bp, 26 predicted proteins | sample TR2MG_FD_202536 | JGI IMG/M metagenome (GOLD analysis project Ga0307376, IMG submission 202536) | Soil microbial communities from Risofladan, Vaasa, Finland - TR-2 | ecosystem: Environmental > Terrestrial > Soil > Coastal area > Acid sulfate soil | place: Finland: Risofladan, Vaasa | collected... | reverse complement strand
TGCTAGTTGATGACCTCCTAGAATGGGCAGAGTGGTTTGAGACTGCTGACCGCCATGTAGCAAACACAGTCTTACCGAGTGGAGTGAGAGTATCGACTGTGTTTCTGGGAATAGACCACTCTTTCCCTCCTTCCACTGAAGGTGAGCCTATACTATTCGAGACCATGATATTTGGGGGAGAAGATGATTCTTACCAAGAGCGTTACTCTACGTGGGAGGAAGCAGAGGCAGGTCATGAGCAAGCGTGCAAACTACAGCTTCTAAAGGAAGGACAGAGAGCAACCAGTGAAGGATAGATGCAAGTGCGGTAGAATAAAGGAAGCGCATTTTAAGGTATGCTATAAGTGCTACCTAGACGACCTTATACACAGAGCAATATATGGACAGCTAAAAGACTATGAAATAGAAAGGTTGAAGAGGAGGAACGTATGAGTCTAGAAACTAAGGAGGATTGGCAGGAGGAGATCAGAGCCCTGTTTCACTACCTTGAGGTAGAGAGGGGACTGACACCAGATGAGGGACAAGCGTTAATAAGACTCCTATATAGAGGAAGCGAGCGACCTGTTAGCCAAAGTTAAGGAGTGATGAGCAATGAGTAAGTCAGGAAATGCCTTTATAGCTGCAACACGAGGACACCAGTTCACTCTATATGCTGTAATGAGAAGGATGGGTATTCCGCTTAGTAAGGAGCAGGAGAAGTTCCAAGCCTACCTTGAACGAACATATCCTGCGGTAGTTGAGAAGGATAAAGAGGAAGATGAGCGATAAGTATGAAGTCCACTGTGGCAGATGCAACTGGTGGGGCAGGGTAGACCAGATGAGACTCATCTACAATACTAATCCCTCTAAGCCTGGGGATGTTATACCTGAACTGGGCTGTCCTAAATGCTCATCAGACCAGTGGTTAGAGAACGATGAGTCAGGCATTGTAGATGCTATGTATAATCTAATTGAGAAGCGAGAGGCGCTACTTGAAACATTAGTAAAACTCAGGGAGGTTATAGCAACTTGCCAGATATCTCAATCCCTGAAATAAGGAGAAGAATAATCAAGGAGCATGGACTGATACCACCTAAGCCTCCTCCATACTTCCTACCTGAAGCTGAGCCTTATGATGAGTCGGCTGTAGACTTTCCTAAGACTAGCCTAATGAAGTATATCGAGGCTAAGTATAGTGTACTACTAAAGCTAGACATCTATCTTGGCAGTATAAATGATGTCTGTAGTCGCTACGGCTGGGAGGTAGATAGGGCTACTATCAGTCGCTGGAGAAAGATTATAAGGAGGTACTTGATAGATAGAAAAGATTAGATTATAATTACTATCTTCGATTTTCCAGATAGGAGAATTTCAAATCTGCAGTTATAGCAAAGGAGGTAAAATAGATTGAGTGACGGCAACATTCGAGAGGAGATTAGAGACCTTCGGATAACTCTAAAGCAGGCACGAGATAAGATAATCGAACAGAGAGATATCCTTGAGCGACTGTCCAGTCCCCCGCTAGCTCTTGCTACTGTACTAGCTGCTCACGGCAAGACTATGACTATCGCCAAAGACGATGGCTACTGGGAAGTGGTCAAACCTAAAGACGTCAAAGTAAAGCCAGGTGACTTAGTCACTGTATTAGTCGAGACTATGCAAGTTGCCAAAGTAATAGAGTCAGTAGCTGATTCCAAAGCAGCAGTTGGCGAGACAGCGCATCTACTTCGAGTCATTGACTCATTACACTCGGAAATAGAATACCAGTCTACTACCAGAGTGGTTCTCAATGGCAACACTGCCAGGAAGCTAGAGAAGGGAGATAAGATTGTACTCGATAAATCAGCAAGTGTTATCATTCACAATCTAGGCAAGGAGACCGTCAGGTTTAAACTGGATAGCAGTACTGGCATAAGTTGGAGCGATATAGGTGGGTTGGAAGAAGCCATAATACAGATGAAGGAGGCAGTGGAACTTCCTCACAAGTACCCTAATCTGTTTCGCTTCTATCATAGGAAGCCTCCCAAGGGTATTCTACTCTATGGACCTCCAGGCTGTGGAAAGACCTTGCTTGGCAAAGCTACTGCAACGTCACTGGCTAAGACTTATTCTGACAAAGATGGTACAGGATTTATCTACATTAAAGGTCCTGAGATACTGGACAAGTTTGTAGGTTCAACCGAATCGACTATCCGCCAGTTATTCCAGCGGACTAGGGAGTTTAATAGGATACATAACTATCCAGCTGTACTATTCATTGACGAGGCAGACGCAGTACTTGGCAGGCGAGGTTCAGGTATCAGCTCTGATATGGAACGGACTATAGTGCCCATGTTCTTGGCAGAGATGGATGGGTTGGGAGAGTCTGGAGCTATAGTAATGCTAGTAACTAACCGCCCTGATGTACTTGACCCAGCAGTCGTAAGGGAGGGGAGAGTTGATTTTAAGATTAAGATTGACCGACCTACTCCTGAGAGTACCTACGATATCTTTATGCTCAACCTCAAGAAAGTACCAGTGAAGGGTTGCTCATGTGAAGAGTTATCAGTACAAGGTAGAGACGAGTTGCTATCCCCTAACCACATCTTATATCGACTCAAAACAAGGTCAAATGGCGATACCGACTTTCTGCTAAAGCATATAGTTAGCGGCAGTATGATAGCTAATATAGTCAACTTGGCTACATCTGTAGCGCTGCATAGAGACCTCGAAACCAAGCATAGTAGTTCAGGATATAGTGGAGTGCAAAGGGAAGATGTCATAAAGGCAGTTAGCGATACTGCCAGGCAGAACATGGACACTGACCACTCAGATGAGTTGGCTGACTTTGTAGAGAACCTTGGGCATGAAGTAATATCAGTAAGGAAGGGGAATGGTAGAGATGCAAGATAGAATATTAGACCTAAGAAAACCAACTGGAAAGGGCAAGTCAAAGTCCGATGATAGTATAGCTGACATATCTGGAGTGATACCTGAGTCAGGCGATATCTTAAAATCACTAGACCAAGCTTTGCTCAGGGCAGAGAAGGTAGAGAGAGTAATTTTGGCACGAAGAATAGTTAGAAGAGGTCCTTGCGGTTGCTAGGAGAAGGAATATGAATACATTAGTTCAGTTAGCTACCCTAGCATCTGCTACCTCTGCTATCTCTATCACTATAACTAAAGGCGGTGTGTTCTCCAAGCAGAGGCAGTGGATAAAAGGTCGAAATTCTTGGCTAGGTAAATTGGTATCTTGTCCATACTGTTTAAGTCACTGGGTAGCAGCTGCCTTGGTAGCTATCTATCAACCTACCCCACTATCAGCATGGCTTCCAGTAGACCTAGCCATATCTGTCTTCATAACGGTAGCCATAGCGGCAGTTATCAGTGGAGTCATACTATGGCTAATGCCATTCAGTGAGACGGAGAGAGAAGAAATGGAGAGCCTTTATAAAGCTCTAAGGGAGGCACGCAAGCTAATCAGTGAGGTAAAGGAGAAGTAAGATGGGAATGAAACCTATAGATACAGTAAAGCAACTCAAGGTTCGAGTTAATCAATTAGAACGTCACCTTGTTTTAGTAAAAGCTGAATCAGATGGTTATGCTTCAATGCTACTTGATGTCCAAAGGGATTGTGTAGAAGCTCGTAAGACAGGGATAATCCAGGGCAAGAAAGAGCAATATATTGTCGACTGGAAACACGAAGGAGAAGCAATTAAGTTGGCTAAGCAAGAGGGGACAAGGAAAGTGGTGGAGTGGGTTAAGGAAAACATATACTGGGTCTACCCTAACGATATAACTAAGTTTCTAGCTCAACTAGAGAAATGGGAAAAGGGAGAGAAGTAGATGACAATTAAGTATAAAGAAGTGATGTCGCCTTGCCAGGAAGTAGAGGATATTATCTGCGATATGTGTGGGCAAACTTGTTACCTGGAGCATAACTGGGAATACTCCAGACTTTATGCAGAATGGGGCTACGGCTCAAGCAGGGATACTGAGAACTGGAATTTCCATTACTGTGATAAGTGCAGTGGCAAGATTATGGACTTCATAACTAAAAATAAGGAGAGATGAGATGGAAAAGGAAGAAGTATTAGATAAAGACCGTTACAAATATATTTGCATAAAGACTATTGGTAGTAATGACTATGAGGTAAGGCATGATATTAAAACAAACAAGCGGATACTCATTGAAATACCTAAAGAGGTGTGAAAATGACAGATAAAGAACTGATAAAGAAGTTTAAGAATGCTTACCTTGAAAACTACATGGTACAGGATGCAGACTCTTTTACATTGGAGTTATTCATCCCTATCATCCGTGAGGAGATAAAGAAGGAGCTAGAGGAATATGCGTCTTCTGCAGATTGCTTTCAAGAAGACCATTCGGTAGCTTGGAGGGCAGGAGACATTATCATAGGAAGAGAGGGATGGCAAGACTTCTGGGAGAATAGATAATGGTAGATATGAAGGACTGGATTCAGAACAAATCTGAGGAGATAGCGCTAGAAAAGACAGGTCACGAATTCTATGACTTAGGTCCTCATATGCAGATGATGTGCTATATGATAGCTGAGGAAGCCTGGGTTGACTACTACTCTAGCCTTATTGATGCTGCCTATGAGCGTGAGAAGTATCAGAGATTAGGAGTATAGACAGGGAGATGGAATATATGGATGGACTAGCAAAGCAACCAGGCTATTGACAACAGTCGCCTTTTGTGGTATAATTAAGTATCCAATATGGAGGTAGAGTGATTCAGATATATGCAAACTACCTAGCAGTGGCTAGATATTGTTGGCGTTTTCCTCATCCTTGGTGGAAGTATCCTTGGGTTTGCTACCACGTTTACCTTTGGAGAAAAGAAATAGGATTGATACATCCACAAGCTAGTCTGTTAAGTAAGCTAAGAGGTATTAGCTCTTATGGACACTGGTTAAGGCAAGATTGGTGAAGTAGAGAGTGATATTCTTTAATGTACCACAAGCAAGGAAACAGTTGGTAGACAAAGGAATAGTCTACACTCTAAGACGTAATACTAGAATTACTGGCGAAACTATAGCCGTACAAGGTAACTACTACTCCTACTCTATGCTATGCAAAGTTAATGTAGCTAGAGTAGCAAACATCCAGTCACAAGATGACCTGAAACCTTACCTCAATCAATCTGGATTCGATAGTACCATTGACTGGCTAGAGGAAGCATCACCAACAGCAAGAACACTATATAAGGTTACTTACATTCCATTAGGATAGCAGAGGATTTATCTTGTCAGATATTCACGAGAGAGATAGACAACTTTATACTATTCACGACCTACTAGCCTGGACTCCTCCTTCCAACTATCGTATAATATCTGGAGGCGTTCTCAATGTCAAGAACCGTATGATAATCTTCGGTGATGAAGGCTCCTGGAAGTCTATACTTGCTCTCCACACTGCCCACTGTATTGCTAGAGGTAGCCGCTGGCTAGGTTTCCGTACTAACTCATCCAATGTTCTCCGTATGCAAGTAGAGCTACCTATGTATACTGACCGAGAGAGAATGGAAAAATATTGCTCAGGGAGCAAACAGATTTACTTCGCAAAGGATAAGCTTGTAACTGTAACATCCACTGAACTTGACCGTTTAGATACAAGAGCTACCAAGTTTGCCTATCCACTGGTAGTAAATCGTACTGAGCAGTTTATCCACATAGATGAGTCCAGCGGCTGGGAATCTCTGCGTAAGAATATCCAGACCTGCATAGCTGAAATGCCACTGCTACCGCTGGTAGTTATCCTTGACCCTCTATATAAGATGTTCAATCGAGACCTATCATCAGAGGTAGATGTCAAGCCTATGCTAGACAAGATAGACCTCGAAATGGAAGATGCATCTAAAGTTATCCCAGGAATATCCTTTATCATAGTACACCATACTCGTAAGTCAAAGACAGATGAGTCAGGTAGACCTATATCTATGGGGAGTCAGGATGCTACTGGTTCTAGAGCACTACTAAGATGGGCAGACACCATCCTCCGCATAGACCCAGACCCAAAGGACTCTACCTTTACTAAGGTGACTGCTACTTTCACTAAGCATCGTAACGCAGAGGATGTACTGCCTACACTGATAATTCGCTGGAATAGAGATACTCTGCATCCTCAGATACTGAGTCGCATAATGCCTAGATATGAAGAGGATGAGGAACTGGAGCTCCGAGGCGACCTGGATATGGCACTGTTGGAATAGTCGTGTTAAATAAAATAACATTATAGAATGTATTACATACATATATATTTTAATTACCAGGAGGTACTATGGAGGAACTAACTATACCGCCCAGCTACTACGGCAAGTCTGGCAGGAGCAGAGTAATCCGTATAAACAAGGACCATCCATTCTACCGAACCAGTAATAAAGGCAATATATCAGAGCCTCGCCTTATCATGGCTACCCATCTTGGTAGGAATCTAACTAGGGATAATATTGTCTATCACAAAGACGATGATAATAGTAATAATGAGATTGGTAACCTGGTAGTACTCACTCGCAGGGAGTTCGCTACGGTGAGGGACTGGAGAAGGCTGAAGAAGGCAAGGGAACGGATTAGCAGTAAGATATCTATCTATGAGCAGTATATGGCTGACGCTGGCATAGACCCTACTACGCTAACTAAGGACAGCCCAGATGATAGGTACAGGGAGGTAGATAGAGATAGAGAAGCCTATGACAGAAGCAGACATTATGGAGGAGGGGTAGAAGAATAAATAATAATTATGATATGTATATATCTCTTATAATGTTATTTATTTTAACATCCACTGTATCAGAACGCTGGGGGATTGACAAGAATATCGTCTATGTGGTATAATATAGGAGTAAAATGAAATCCCAGGAGGTGTAGTAGATTGAAGTAGTGGTATGCTTTATCCTTGCAGTTCTATTCTTATCAGTCCCAATCATCGCATTGAAGGTAATTAGTTATAGGAGGAAAAAGTCGAAATGGAAGAAGAACGAGTACCACAAGACCCACCAGAAGTTAAGGAGAGAGAGGATGAGGGAGAGGATGAAGGAGAGGGTGGAGGCAAAGATGAATGTAAAGATGAAGAGGAGGAAGAATAACGATGACAGAAGAGGCAGAGGTAACCACTAGAGGACTCATAGAGACTGACTTAGGTCCTTTGCGGAAGTTTACTGGAGTGCTTGACAGTATGCCTACGGAGAAGCAGACCTATGGGGAGGGAGAAAAGACAAGAACAACTACCCGTATCTTCGTCAACACCAAGGAGATAGAAGTAATTGAGGCGGCAGAGCCTTATCACTTCCCAATCTATACCATCCAGGTATCCCTGTCCAATAGGAAGAAGTCCCGCTGGGGAGTGTTCTCGGAGGGGACTCCGAAAGACCGCACCATAGGCTTTAACAATGTGGCAGACCAGCAGTACACCGCAGAGCAACTCGACCGAGACAGTGCCGAGTACATTAAGCCAGTGGATAGGATGGACTGCAAGAGAGACTGCATCGGTAAGAGGTTGGGCTTTGTCCTGACTGATGGGGAGGATGGTAGACCAGAGCCTGCAGACTTATACGATGGCAGACTTGATGCTGATAAACCTACAGCAGCCTGGACAGTATATGAGATTGAGGGCATAGGAGTAGCGGGAGGTCAGGGGGTAAGCCCTATGGACTTAGCTATGGATATGCTAGATGGCAAGACATTGGCTGAGTTCAATGCAAAAGCTCTGGCTAATCCAATTATCAGGAATGACACTCCTCTACTACAGGCTATTGGTATGCCACCTACAGCACCAAACTCATTCGCTAACACCATGTTAGTAGCAAAGAAGTTTGTTCAGGATGAGCAAGGGATATTTCACAAGACTGAAATCCCGTTCTAAATAAGTAGCAGAGGTGAAAAGTGCATGGTAATGCTTGCTGGTGTTCGAGAAACGACTTAAATGTGTTTGAACTAGCCAGCAAGCTTGCCAGCTACCCATAGCTCCTGAAAGGTGAGGGGCGAATAGTCGTAGTCAGAGGAGCAACACGAGGGCTACTAGCTGGCAGTAGCAAAGGGTGGGGTGACCACAATAGACGGTAGCCAATCCGTTGAGTACGTGGTGAGGAGCACCAGCCCCACCTGAGTTACTAATAAGGAGGAAGAATGAGACGCATAGATAACCCAGAACTAAAACGCAAGATACTAGACCACCTAGCCGACCTCTATAAAATCAAGGAAGTTAGGGAGGCTAATCATCTTAGCAGTTATATTACCTGCAGAACTAAATCGTTTCTAGATGCAAAGCAGACTGCAGAACCTACTGATGAGGAAGTGATGCTGTTTGCTTTGGGATATGGACTGCAAGATGTGCTTACACCACCAGATGCAGATGCCCCAGTTATAAGGAAGGATGGTATCATCTACCGACCAGATATGATTCTATCTAGTAGGCTGAATGAGATTAAGACTACAAGGAAGTCGGCAAAGTATCATTATCTGGATGATAGCCTACCAGTTACTTGGGTAGACTATATGATGGGAGGATGCTATATGATGGAAAAGATAGAGTATGACCTCATCATTCTATATATGATGGGTAACTATTCGCCTCCATTTCCTGACATATATGCTGAGACTGAGCAGTTTGAAAGAAGTGAACTTGAGGAGAATTGGCGGATGATACTAGACAACAAGTCGGTACTAGATGAAGCAATAGCCACTGGCACTCCACCTGAGCCATTCAAGAACTGCTATGACTGGGAGTGTAAGTACTGCAGGTATAAGCTAGTATGCCAGACATTAGCTAGAGCAGGAGGAATTACAATGAGTGAGGAGCAGGCAAAGGAGGATATGAAACTATGGGATTAGAATGCACAGCGAAGGACTGTCCAAGCTGGAAGTCTGCTAATACCGCTGACCCATATGAGGGCTACTGCATAGACGAGAGAGTATTGTCATGTTACAGAAGGTCAATGGCAAAGGTAACGGCAGTTCCTATTAAGGGCAGTGGTGAAGAGGAGGAAGAAGATGGATGACTACATAGGCATAGTTACCATCTGCGGTGAGGAAGGAACCTGTAAGACTACGATGGGTCTAACCTTTCCTAAGCCGCAGTCACATCTAGATATAGATGTAGGTGGGTATAAGAGAGCAGCTTGGCGTTTAGATACAGCTGACATAGAGACTCATAGCTTCCCTAAGCCTCTGACAGATGCAGATATAGCCAAGATGAAAGGTATCGTAAGCCCACCTCAAGCATCCACAAGAGCCGCAGCTATCCCTAAGAAGGTAGAAGGTATGAAGGAGCTGTGGCAGACCATAATAGACCAGTTTGTTAAGGATTGCTTAACGAAGGAATTAAAGTCGGTGATACTCGACTCCGCCACTATGATGTACAAGATAGGTTGTGATGCCTACTTGCAGGAGCTTCAAGAGAAGCAACTTATCAGATGGAAGAAGGAGCATCCTACTACTCAATTTGACGCTAATGACTTCAGAGAGAGGTTACAGCCTATAGAGTATGGAGTAGTTTATGACAGACTACAAAGGATTTACCATACTTCAAGGTCATACAGGAAGAATCTAATTCTAATCCACTATCCCACAGATGATTATGGACCTATGCCTGACGGCAAGGGTGGTTTCCAAGATGCCAAGACTGGCAAGATTATTATAGATGGCTATAAGGACACTACCAAGTTTTCAGACCTAGTTATGTGGCTAACTCTCAAGAGTCACATGGTTCCTTCAGACCCTTCTAACCCAAAGTCTATTAAGATAGAGGAAAAGTATCCAATAGCTAAGATAACCAAGTGCGGCATAGAGGGTACAGGATTGAGAGCCTTAGGATTGGAGATTCCAGCAACCTATGAAGGTATTGTTAATATAGTTAATCTATTGAGAGGAGCAGTGCAATGAAGATTTCTATAACAGATAGATTTGTGCATGGTGATTGTTCTGTAGATATAGAAGCAAGCAGCTCAGGAACGAGATTTATGGTATGGCGATTTGACAGAATTCTGATTAGCGGAGACAAAAGTGACTTGAAGTCTCTGAAAATCCTTATTGACAAAGTCAGTACTAGGCTTCCCGATATTGAGAGGAAGGTTGAAGCACTAAAGAGAGGAGCGAGTAATGCCTAGATTGTACTGTGACGCTAACCCTAGAATGATAGCATATGTACTTGACGGAGGCGGTAGTGACTACCACGAACTACGACCAGGGCATACTAGTATGGAGGCAGAGTATCTAGCTATAATATTCGGACTCAACGAGTATTTCGTAAAGTGGAATAAGGAACTAGACGCTAGGCAAGGAGACTTAGATGTTGAGAAGCTGAGAGCAACTGGTGAGGAAGACTTTGCCAAGGTAGCTTCTCCAGCAGATGAGACACCAAGACCTCTGCCACCACCAGTACTAGTATGCTGTGATAATGAGGTAGTAGTTAAGCAGCTCAGCCGAGAGTATCATATTGCTAATAGTAGGCTCAGGAATCTAGCACAACGAGTCTGGCAGATGACTCAGAATGTAGAGGTACAGTACCAATGGATACCAAGAGGGGAGAATCTAGCAGGGAAGATGCTAAAGTAATAGCTCCAGATGGAGAGCTAAAACTGAGAGATACTGCTGTAAGTGAGTGGAGAAAGTATATAAATATAGTAATAAGTCCATATAAGGAGGCTACTAATGAGAATTAACTCAGAAAACAAGTCAATGGATATGGAAGCAAGAGATATAAACTATATCTTGCCTACCTATGTTAGAAGCTACCTATTCTATAGCAAGAACGAAATGCCCAGCAGGATTATCTTTCCTATGTTTCCCTCAGTGAAGGTAGGCGGAGTAGATATACCAATAGAATATGTGCATCCGCTAGATAAGATAGCTGTGGAGATTACTGAAGACGGTAAGGATGTAGCTGAAGTTACTCCAGAGCAAGAGGCAGCACTGGATGCGAAGGATAATGAGATTGCAGACCTGAAGGCACAGATAGCTAAACTTGAAACAACCCCTGAGGCTCCTGCCCCTGAGGACATCACTCGCCAGCAGCAGGAAGATAAAATACCTGATGAGCCTCCACCTCCTGCCAGAGCTGCCTTTACTGAAGCTGCTGAGGAGAGGATAGAAACTGCAGGCAAGTTCACTGGAGAATCAGTCCATAAGGTTGAGAAGGAACGGTATGAGGAGAAGGATAGGCAAATTCAGGAGATGTCATCTGCTTTCCGCCAGCCTAAGCAACCACCTGGAGGAGACATAGGACCTGGCTCATCACTGTCAGATATGCACCCTAGAGATGGCAGAGACCAAACTAGGACTGCAAGAGACCTGTTACCAGAGCCTGATATAGCTGAGGCTGAAGAGAAGCCATTTGAGAAGGAGATAAAGAGAGGCGAAGATGGTAAGCCTATAGTAGAGGATAAAGCTAAAGTAATAGATAAGGGAAAGTAACATTTTACTTATTGACTCAAATGAGCCTGACAACATAGTAAAACTCCTACAGCAATCCTGTCCTGTTACTGTAGCTGACTTAAATATTGCTAATATGTCTGACTACTTCTTTGGTAGCTTCGATGGCACCAGGTTGCAGTTCAGTCGCAAGCAGGCTGGAGAGTTGGTAGGTAACATAGATGAAGCTGAGAAGCAACTAGCTGAATACTACCATAATGCTGATAAGAACTATCAGATTATCGAGGGCATTATTAGTCCTGATAAGCTAAAGATGAAAGATGCCACAGTACCAATAGATGCTCACGGTAGTAGTGTTAGTACCAGAGATTTGGGAGCTAAGTTGTATTGCTATAAGGTTGAGCCAGGCGGGTTTATTAAGAGTGGACATAGTTTCTCAGCAGTCAATGATTCCCTACTAGCCGCTTGGACTCACAGGTTAGCTGAAGCAGGAGTTATTACTTACTGTACTATAAACTGGGTGCATACTGCCAAGCTACTATCAGCTATATATAGAAACGAGCAGAAGCCGCCAGAAGAACACAAAACACTACAGAGAGTAATCAGACCACAGATACATATTAAGACTGAGAAGGATATGACCGAGGCTGAGAAGCAGGAGTTTAGGTTTGCCAAGTCTCTAATGTTCCTCTCTAGTATTTACCAGTTAGGTGTAGGAGAGAAAAAGGCAAAGTTGATAGCAGGCAAGTTTATGAATATGCTAGACATAGCTACTGCTGGAGTATCTGAACTGATGAGTGTGGAAGGTATAGGAAGGAAGATGGCAGAGAAGATATTACTTAGTTTAGGGAGAGAGATATGAGCTTAAAAGATGTCAGAATTAGTATTCAAAAGTGCAACTTCCTACTAGACTGCCAGAAGCAAAAGGTAATAGATGATATATATGGAGACCCAGATGTACCTAGCGATGAGGAGAGTTTTGATGAACTAATAGAGCTGATAGACTGTGTCTTCCTCAAGTTATTCGATATATCAGTAAATGACCTAAGTCCTTCGGAGACAGTAATGCTAAAGCAAGCCATAAAGGAGTTTCGCAGTGGGTAGACAGTTTGCACCAGAGTATAGTCGAAATGAGCAAGGCTGGATAAGGTTCCCAGCAGACTCTGAGTATCGTAAGAGGATGTTTCCGCCAGAAGTTAACCAGCATCCAGCGAAGGCAAATGTATTTCTGATTCAGTCTATCATTGAGTTTGTATCAGAGCCAGACGATGTACTGATGGATATTATGGCAGGGACAGGTACTCTAATGGTAGGAGCACTCGTGGGCAGAAGTGTGATATGCATAGAGATTAGCGAGAAGTTCCACCAGATGCAACTGGCTGCTCTAGAGCATCTTGAGGAGATAGCACCAGGTATCAGCGGTATGATTAGTCTAGTTAACTTACCCTGCCAGACATATCTGCCTATACCTGACCTAGCTGACCATATTATATTCTCACCGCAGTATGCTGGAATAATGAAGACTAAGGGAACTGATAGCTGGAATGTAGATACTGGATATGACTTTGCCGAGTATAGCAAAAGCCCATTGAACCTTGGCACTATGTCAGAGTTCCTATGGACTCAAGAGATGGAGAGAGTCTACGCTAAGTGCTATCATACATTGAAAACTCCTAGCAGTATGACACTAATAGTCAAAGACCATATGGAGCAAGGCGAGAGGGTACAGCTAGTGCAGAGAGCTATAGATGCTAGTGTCAGAGTTGGCTTTAGTTATAGTCCTGATGAGCACTTCAAGTGGGCAGCGCCAGGTATGCCTTATACTGCTGCCAGGAGAGCTAAGGGAATAGAAGTAGTGGATGATGAGGATATAGTAATATTAAGGAAAGGAGGTAGACCATGTCTAGAGAAAGTTGGGATAATTTC
>Ga0307376_10004179_pt1 | contig 13277 bp, 8 predicted proteins | sample TR2MG_FD_202536 | JGI IMG/M metagenome (GOLD analysis project Ga0307376, IMG submission 202536) | Soil microbial communities from Risofladan, Vaasa, Finland - TR-2 | ecosystem: Environmental > Terrestrial > Soil > Coastal area > Acid sulfate soil | place: Finland: Risofladan, Vaasa | collected... | reverse complement strand
GACCAGGTACAATGCTCTAGCTTTGGCAAACGTGTGGGGATGCAGTGGAACGGCAGGGACTACCACTTCACTTTGGGCGGTGCAGTGGGGCTTCAATAAGGTCTTCTTCGTATATCCTAAAGGGCACAGGTCCGCAGGGGTAGAAAAAGAGGACATGGGCAGAAGGTATGTAAAAGACTCAGGCGGTACTAACGAGTACATCGCCTGGACTTCGCATTTCAAGCTCAAACTCGGAATCGTAGTAAGGGACGACAGGAACATTCAACGACTGGCAAATATCCAAGCGGCAGGAGCGGCCAATATTTTCAACCCGGATATACTCGTAACGGCCTTAAACCATATGCCTCAGAGAGGAAAGGGAGCCGTCATATACGGCAACCAGACCCTTGTGTCGCAGATGGACATCGACGCAATGGATAAAGGCAACGTCCTCTATTCACCGGGTGAGCCCTACGGTGACGAAGTCACGCGGTTCAGACGCAAGCCGATCCGAATTTGTGAGGCTATCCTAGACACCGAAACGGCGATTACGTAGGAGGAGTGAAATGATAGACAACAATCTTATTCTTAGCCACGAACAGGCAGAAACGACTATTGCGCCTCACGTCTCCACAAATCTGATCAATACCGGTGCCGCAGCTTCCTCAATCGGATGGGGAGAACCGCTCTTTCTCAATTTCGGAATACATACCCTCGTGACAAGTGCAGGCGCAGCTACATTAGTCGTCGCCCTCGATGACTGTGCAACGGTAGGAGGCACCTACTATTCGATAGTCCAATCATTCGCATTCGCCGTAGCTACGCTCAAAAAGGGATTCCTCTGGACGGTGGGACTACCATCTTATCATCTTCAGTTCTTGCAAGGGAATTACACCATAGGAGCGTTTGTACTCACGGCAGGAAAATGGAATTGCTGGCTGGGCAGAGAGCAGTACAAGAAACTGGCATAAGCCAGACGCACAAAGAAAACAAGCCGGGGTCGAAAGGCCCTGGCTTTTTAAAACCAAGAGGAGAGAAAAGGAATGGCTACAAAAGAGACCAAAACCGAGAAGATCCAGGAAGCGCAACCGGCGTCAGCCGCGCAGAAAGCGCCAGCCGTGGGTCACTATCTCTGTATTCAAAAATGTTTTTTCAACGGCACGCTCTACAAAGATGGAAAGTTCTACGATATATATGAAACAGAAGCCTTACCAGAACATTTCCAGAAAGTTGATCGGATCAAAAGAGTCGGGAAGATAACCTTGAAGCCGACGATGGCTCTCAGGGGCGGCGGAGCATATATCCGTACAGAGGACAGCGTCCCATCAGTCCGAGATCCACACGGCGGGCCTTTTAACGTTCCAATCGAATAAAGGAGGGTCCAAGTGGCCTCTTTTACGTCCATCGATATATGCAATCTGGCGCTGACGGCGCTCGGAGAGGAGCGGATCGTCGCCCTGACCGACAACACCGCCCAGGCCCAGGCTTGCAAAGCGTTCTACGATCATGCGGTCGAAGAAGTATTGAGAGTCGCCAAGTGGGCGTCCATCCTATCAAGGGCGGAACTGGCGCAGCTCGCCGATGCTCCGCTGATGGGCTGGGGTTATCAGTATCAACTCCCGAACAATTGTCTGAGAGTATGGGAGCTGCAGGACTCCGGAGGCAATAAAGGACATCCGTGGATAAAAGAAGGCAAGCGCCTGCTTACGGACATGGACGAAGCGTTTATCGTCTATGCCTCCAACGCTGTGGATACCAGCCAGTACGACAGCCTCTTACGGTCGACAATAGCCTACAGGCTGGCTTATCACCTGGCCTACTCGCTCACGCAATCCCGCGAGATCCAAGCGCAGCAGTGGCAGCAGTTCGTTGTATTGATGCATGAAGCAAGAGCGGCGAACGCAGCCGAAGGCTTACCGGAAGCAGACATGGACGAAGTTCCAGAATCGAAGTCATGGACAGCAAGATAAGTGAGATACGCACCGGTTTTTACAAACTTCATCTCAGGTGAATTCAGCCCGAAACTATACGGCAGGGTGGACCTGCCTTCTTTTTTTAACTCCTGCCGGACACTTCAAAACTATCTCATCATGAAGCAAGGCGGTGTGATCCGCCGGCCAGGATTGAAATACATCACATCGACCAAGACGGACCAAAAAGCGAGCCTCATACCGTTCAAGAAAGACGCATCGAACGTCTATATGCTGGAGTTCACCAATCTCTTGATACGGGTTTATAAGAACGGCGCTATCGTCGGCGCACCCTATGAGATCGTGACCACGTACACCGAGGCGGAACTCTTTGATCTGCAATTCGACCAGGCCGAGAACGAGATGTGGTTGGTCCATCCGAGCCACAAACCGGCCAAACTTACCTGCACGTCGGATGCTGTATGGGTGTTAGATCCAGACCCGACGTTTACGGGTAGTTTCGTTTTCAACGCAGCCGGTGACTATCCGAGCTGTGTCTGTTTCTTCCAGGCCCGGCTGTGTTTTGCAGCATCCAATACCCACCCGACACATTTTTGGGCATCCAGGACTCCCACGGCGCTGGGTGTTACGCAGTATCAAGACTTTACAACCGGCACTGCGGCGGCAGACGCCATGAACTACATCATTCCTGGAGGCGACCGGGTACGCTGGCTTGCAGGGAAAGACTATATCCTGATCGGCACGGAAGCCTCCGAGTTCATCCTGACCGGCGGCGATGGTCCGCTGACCCCGACAACCGTATACCTTAAAAAGCAGGGCAGCATCGGATCTGCAAATATTCAGCCGGTTCAAATCGGATCGGCAGTCATGTTCGTCCAAAAGAACGGCAAGACCATGAGAGAGCTGCGATGGGAAGATGCGATGCAGTCCTACGCCGCGAATGACGTGACTATCATGAGCGATCATATTGCACAAAGCGGGATGATACAACTCGCGGTACAGAGAGACCCGTTCAACCTGGTGTGGGCCGTAACCGAAGAAGGACGAGCGGTAGCGATGACTTATGAGCGGGAACAGGACATGCTGGGCTGGGCGAATGCAATCGTGACAGACGGCATAGTCGAGTCCATCGGGATCATACCGAGCGCAACCGAGGACGTGATCTACCTTTCAGTTAAGAGGACGATAGGAGGGGCGACAAAGCGGTTCGTGGAATACTGCAAGCCGATTTACGGTGCATGGCTTGACGATCAAAAGGACGCTTTCTTTGTGGATAGTGGAGTAACCGACGACCGGGGCGCACCGACTACGATCTCCGGGGCTACCAAGACAAATCCAGTAGTAGTGACCGATACCGGACATCCTTATATCGCAGGCGACTTTGTCAAGATCGTGGGTGTCGTGGGGATGACAGAGTTGAATAACCGGGTGTTCAAAGTGGCAGCGCCAGGGGCGAACGACTTCCAGCTACAAGACGTGGACGGCAACAACGTCGATGGCACAGGATATACAACTTATGTCTCCGATGGGACCGCTGAAGAAGTGACGAAAACAGTAAGCGGCTTGACCCATCTACAAGGCGAAGTCGTTCAGATCTGCGCGGACGGGGGATCTCATCCGGACAGGACCGTGGCAGCCGGAGCGATTACCTTGGACGACTATTACAACACGGTTCACGTCGGGTTAGGATATATCTCAATTCTGTTGCCCATGAAAATGGAGAGCGGGGCACAGTTCGGATCTTCCCAGAGCTATATCAAGAAGATCGATCATGTAACGCTGAGGGTCTGGGAGACTCTGGGGGCCAAGGTCGGACCTACTTTGGATGATCTGATCGAACTCAATTTCAGGAAAGGTGACGCCGTGATGGATGCGCCGCCGCCTCTAATGACTGACGACATCGACATCACTTTCCCAGGGGGATACTCGAAGAGTGCAGATATATACGTTGTCCAGGATCTGCCTCTTCCACAGGCGATACTGGCGGTGATAATCAGGCTGATGACCTATGAAGCGCCGTCTTGAGATCGTACCCTTTGAGGTAAAGCACCTGGAGGGCTATAAGTCGTTGACGGGGCCTGATGAGGTTGGAACGGCAAGGCTTGGTAAGGAACCGACAGAGGCGTATACGGCGCTGGACGAGAAAGGAAGGACGATCTTTTGCATGGGTAGGATCGAGGTGACGCCATGGTGCCAGGAAGTATGGTTTATAGCGACGGTGCATATAATCAGGTGGCCCAGGGAGGCCGTAGGGATCGCCAAGAAATACTTGAAAGAGTGCTGCCTGAGTCGGTCGCACCGGGTGCAGGCGGTTGTCTTAAAGGACTGGGAGAAAGGTAATCAGTTTATGCAGAAACTGGGATTCAGGCGGGAGGGCATATTGAAAGCGTTGGATGAGGAAAAGAGAGACTACAATTTGTATGCGAGGGTAAGATAATGGCAGCACTAGCAATCGCAATAGTAGGTACAATCGTAACGGTGGCAAAGGCCGGATATGAATACAGCCAGGCGCAGCAACAGAGAATGGCCGAAGAGGAAATGATCGAGGCGCATAAGAAGTATATCGGTGGAGCGAAGACCACGACCGAGGCTGAAGGGCAGACACAACTTACCCGAGCTGGCGAGGACATAGAGAAGGCTCGCGGGAACATCGAGGCCGGGCTGGCCGCAAGGGGAGTCGTCGGCGGGGCATCTGCAAGCGCGATCCACGCGGAAATCGAGAAGACAAAGCAGGAGTGGCAGGGCGACATCAAGGCCGAGACCGATAAAATCATGAAGGAACTCGACCTGGCCGAAGAAGACCTGGCGTATCAAGCGAATCTGTCCGACATCAACGCACGACTGGCAGGGACACGAGCTGTTTTCGGAGGGCTTGAAGGTATAGCGGGAAGTGTATTCGCTGGCCTGAACTATGACTACGCCCGACGCGGAATTACTCCGACTACGACAAGAACGAGACTTGGAAGTAGCGCCGAAGCCCTATTCAAATAAGGAGTCAGAATGGGAATCGAAATACCAGCCAATCCTAAACGCTACCAGCGACTCGGTCCTACCCTTCCGCGTCTTAATCTGCAACGGGCACGGGCGGACACAACCGGGGCCGAGATAGTGGGAGGCATAGCGGATCTAGGCAAGCTAGTCCTGGACCAGACAGTCAGGCTAGCGGATAAGATGGCGACGGCAGAGGCCACGACCAAGGCAAATCAGAGCTATCGAAACACCGTCTTAGAGTTTCAGCAGATGCAGTCCAACTTCGAGAAGGACTCTGATTACGACTCTTTCCAGGACCGATTCACACAGAGGACAGAAGAGATATACGCCAAGGGTCTGGAGGGTTTATCGCCGGAGGCGCAGCGAGAATATGACGAAATGTTTCAAAACGAGCGTGTGAAACAGTCAGTCACCGTAAGCAACTTAGTGACGAAAAAGAAGCTTGCGTATATGGGCGCATCCCTGGAGCGGGATCTGGCTATGGGCGTAGAGAGCATGAACATGGACTACGTGACGCAGCGGATAGCCAGCGCCAGGCAACAAGGAGTTTTAAACGCCGAGCAAGCCGAGCAAATATCGACAAAAGCGAAGTACCAAATCCACATGAAGCAGTTTATCCGGGATGCGCGATCCCTGGGCCTGGAGAATGGCGCTAAGTGGGCCGCGATACCGGCCAGGGAAGGAGAATACGAGATAGAACCAGGGGATCGGCAGAGAGTGTCTAATCTGTTGGAATGGGAATTCCGGGAATCGCAGGCAAAGAAAACCGATGCGCTTGAAAGAGCGACGGCGGCGGCCAACTCCAAAGCCGTGGACTATTTCAAAGTAGGAGCTTTGACCTTCGGCAAGATAGATCAACTATTCGACCCGGTGGCGATGGCGGATAGGAAACAATTCTGGACTCTTAAAGTAATGGACGATATTAAGGAGCGGCAAAAAGGAGAGAAAGAAGAATATGTAACCGATGAGGCAACGCTGGGCCGATTGATAAGGTCGATCCATGGAGAAGGAGACAGAAAATTTATCATGGCTCAGATCACCGCCGCGCTTGATAAGGGATTGGAGAAAGAGAAAAACGGAATCAGCATCGACGACTATACCAAGCTGATCAGCGCCCTTGACAAATACAAGCCGGAACCGTCAACCGGAAAGGTTGCGATGAAAGACTATGCCAGGGAAACGGCATTTTCGACCATAGAGAAAAATAAGGAGATGACTCAGACGGAAAAGTATCGCGCTATAAATGCGTTGAATAATTATGTCCTGGACATGGAAGCCAAAGGCCAGGTCGTGAAGGAGGAAACCCTTATTGAGTTCAGCAGAAACTTAACCAGGGGATTGACCGACGAAAAACTCAAAGTCCGGCTAAGAGAACAAGTCCTTCCGATCACCGGTCCGACAGAGTTGATACCAGAAACCGTACTGGCCGGAGAGAAAAGGGAGATGGCAGAGCAGAAAGCGCGGGCAGCAGAAATGTCACTGGAAGAGAAGAACACCAGGATCATGGCGATAGACGCATTCAAAAGGGAGACCATGCAGAACCCGGATCAGGAATGGTATATGCCCGAAAAGAAACTGTGGGCGTTCCGGTTGGGCGACGTCTGGTATTCTTATGACAAACAGAACAAGAAAATGTACACATTGAATATGAAAGACAAGAAACCGGAGTGGAAGTGAGTGACGTACTGGAGTTTTTGAAAGCACAACCACCTCCTCCGGTAGAAAAGAAAAAGTCTATCCTGGCTGGGGAAGGCCCTCCTCTTCAGGTAACGCAGCCGAAACCTTATGCTCAGGCGCAGGAGGAGGCAAAACAAGCCTTCGGACAGGCTGCGGAAGCAGAAAAGCCGTATGACTGGCGACCCGGAGAAACATCCAGACGACTGCCGGAAGGCGGCCAGGAGCTAAATCCCTGGACCGAAGACACCTTGATGCTGATTAGAGATCCCCAGGTAAGGGCGAGGATCGCAGAAGCAGAGAACCAGAAAGAGGAAGAGGCCAGGTTTAAGAACGCGGAAGTCTTATCTCTTCTTACCAATATCCCAGTGGCGGATCTATTAGGACGGGAGGATGAGCTGGCAAAGGTCTGGTTGGGTATGCCTGCCGATCAGAAAGTCTCACACACGACTTTATGGGAACGACTCGGCCTGCAGGTCCAGGCGGCGTATGGCACCACGATGCTTCTGCGACTATATTCACAAAAACTGGCGGGTGATGATTCGCCTGAACTTCAAGCGAGAATAGATAAAGCCGAAACCAATCTACCTACACAAGATCCCTTTAAGGGGGGATTTGTAGAGCAGGCAGTACGCGGAACCATCGACCAAGTCCTAGGAGTCTGGTATGAAGGCGCGGAAGGGGCCGGGTGGATGGGTCTGGGAATGGGCAGTCTTGGGGCCGTAGTAGGATTTATCGGCGGAGGAGTACCCGGCGCAGGCGCAGGATGGACGGCGGCGCTTCCTTACGGGGTAGCCCTAGGGCGACAGTTCGGTTTCATTAAATACATAGCGGCGTCAAACTATCGGTCCATCTTAAAGATGAAAGATCCTAGCACGGGGAAACCTATCGACCCGGCAATGGCGAGAGTCTTTTCCTGGACGATAGGAGCGGTAGAGGGAATCCTCGAGGATATTCAGTGGGAAGCACTATTCGGTGGTGGGGCCAAAGGAGTGGGGCTGTCAAAAGCAGTCGGCAACGGGCTGACCAAGCTCATGACCAATAAAGGGTTTCTGGCAACGGTAACCAAGTGGGCAGCCAGGGCGGCGGCGACGACGGTCGAGGAAGTGGCTGAAGAGGCTATTCAGGATGTGGCCACCCAGGCTCAAACGGCAGTTATGAAGGAAGTAAATAACTACCTGAAAGGCACGGAGTTCGAGCAAACCTCCCGCGAGGAACGATGGAAAAGCGTCTGGGATACGATCAAGGAAGCAACGCCTCAAATGACTTTACTTGGAATGCTTGGAGTAGGCGGAAGGATGGCGAAACAGTCTATCGCAGAGTCCCGCAAGGCTGCGACAGAGGAGGCGAAAAAAGCCGGGGTCAAAGACTATGCGGACCGTATGGCGCTGCTGGACCTGAAGAAAGCAGAGACAGAACCCTGGGGCAAATCCTTGATGGAGTTGACCGGGCTACCTATGGATGAAATAACCGACTTTATAAAAGACAAGCACGAAGCACAGGTGAAGGAGGCGGTCGAAGAGAACATGCCTGTCCCGATAGAAGTCTTGAAGAATTACGAAGGGGAGACCTGGGCGGATAAGAAGATCGAGCAATACCGGGAACGTACCACGAGTCCGATAGCACGGAACGCATCGACCGAGATCAAGCTGGAGCAAGTCCACGAGATGCAGGCTGAGAATACGCCTGTCCTGAATACCATAGCCAAACAGATAGATTCAGAGATCGGTTCAGTCTCCGAGTGGTTTCATAAAGACGATGAAGCGATCCGGGCTACTATGAGACCGATTGAACAGCAAGCGGATCTATCTGCTATCCGCACGGTCACGCCGACAATTCAGGCGGCGGGCCAGGCGATAAAGGCGATAACCGCAAACCCGGAAATTGCCCAGGTTCTACAAGTAGACTCTGTGAATATGCTGAACGCAAAAAGCACGGATTGGGGGGCCGCGCTGGTGGATGTCCGATTGCAGAATGGGCAGATCGTAAGGATAGAACTGATCCCCAAAGGCATGGAAGCAGGCAGGACGGCAAATAAACAACTCGCCGACAAATGGCGAGAGACTTCCGGAGAGTACAAGGAGGCGCACCGGGAGGAATATCTCAAGGATCTAGCGGAAAGCCGGGTGAGATACGACGAGGCGATCAAGAACCTTGGCATTCCCGAAAGAGTGGCGCAGAGACAGCTCGCCAGAGAAGGCCCGAAACCGGTCAGGGAAACAATCAAACTCCCTGATAATTGGATGACGGCAAAAGAGGAAACGGCGCAGGAGGTATTCAGGAAACGTGCCGCAGAAATAGCACCGGCAAGACGGGGAGAACGGAATCGAATCATAAGGCAATACGAAGCACAGTTGAAAGCTACTTTCCCGGCTTATACAGCAAAACAGATAAAATACGCCATGTTGATGATCAGGAAGGCAGCCGAGGCGATGGGCGTATCCCTTGACCAGTTCTTGAAAGCGTATATCGAGGGATTCAAGCCGGGGATTCAACATCTGAAGATGGTTGAAGTACAGGCGCTTTTCCAGACTGAAGATAAACAGCCGATGGGGCGGAAGGACGTACTAGCCTCCCCTGCTTTCAAGGAATGGTTCGGCAAGAGCGTGATCAAAGACAGCAAGGGGAATCCTTACCCGGTCTACCACGGGACAACGAAAGTTTTCCAGCAATTCAGAAAAGAGATGCAGGGGATAGCAACGGATGAAGGATGGTATGGGGCAGGATTTTATTTCACAGCAGATCCCGAGACAGCGGCCCAATATGCTAAAAAATGGGAATCTGGATCTCCTTTAAGTCGATACGTTATCAATTCAAATATTATCCCTGTCTATTTGAAAATGGAGAATCCGTTTGAAATAAAAAGACGATTCGGAGGGGAAACCGTTAATAAGTTAGTCGAATACGGGTTTGATGACGGGCCGCAAATATTCACCGAGAACTTAAAAAAGGCTGGATATGACGGGGTTTTGGTATTCGATATGGATAACACAATTGCTGAATACATCGTCTTCGAGCCTGAGCAGATCAAGAGCGTTTTCAACGTCGGCCAATTTTCACCTGCGACAGCAAACATCCTGTATTCAAAGGACATCGAGGACATAACTGATGAGGAATGGTCGCCTGAAATGCAGGAAATGACGGAGCAGGGTTTCACCGAAGAGGATATGAAAGACGTGGACCCGATGCACGCCGGGCCGTTCGATCCCGCTATCTGGACCCAGCAAGAATTACAGACTTTCTTACGGGGCCTAGGAGTGGCCGGATATGCAAAGAGAGGATACTCTCCCATCGTTATAGGTTACATCCGGGCTGCAATTGCTCGGCCTTTCCTTACCGATAAGCAGTACGAGGGAGCGATCAAGTACCTGAATTATGGACCCGATAAATATAAACTCGGTTATCTACTCGGCACCAACCAGGCGGATCCAGAAACTTTGCACGAGTTGGGTTTCATGAGCGATGAAAAATATGCAAAGTATACCGGAGAAGCGGAAGAGAAAGGGATCGTCCCGATCATCGAAAAAGGGATTGTACCGTCAGAGACCATAAAAGGCGCAGTTCAGTTCTTAGAAGGCGGGAAAGCTCTTGTTGCCGCTACTGAGGCGGCTGACTTCAGCACCTTTGTTCATGAAATGGGCCATGTGTTCAGGCGGCTATTACCGGACGGCGATCTAAAGATCATCGAGAAATGGGCAGGAGTAGAGGAAGGAATCTGGACAGAAGAATCTGAAGAGAAGTTCGCCAGGGGCTTAGAGCACTACTTATTGACCTCTGAGGCACCCTCAAAGAAACTGGTTCGGTTATTTAAGCAGTTCAAAGAGTGGTTATCCGATCTTGTCCGGGATATGGGGAAGGAATGGATGAACCCGGAGGTCCGCCACGTCTATGACCGGATATTCTTGACACCGAAAGAGCAAATACAGCAGAGGCTAAAGATCATCAAGGAAGAAATACAGTTCCCAGCCGAAGAGGGAATGCGGCGCGGGGAAACGATAAGTTCGGAAAAGATCGAGGCGGAGGCAAAGAAAGAAGAACCGCTTCACGGCGCATCAATACCTACTATCGAAGAGACGGAGAGAACACAACCGGAATCCGAGGAAGATCCTTATGAGGCCGCCGAAAAGTCTCAGGAACAGGGAGCAGAAAAGATTAAGGAAGCCGTTTCCTCCTACGAAGCCGTGAAAGATGTCTGGTTCGGCGAACAGGATACCAGGATATTAAAACATCAGGTACAGAAAGAACAATTGCAGCAACGTATCTTGGAAGTCCTGGGGTTGGATAAAAAGATTTTCCTGGCACGATGGTTCGATACTAAGGCTCCGAAAGTAGACGCCGCAATTCAATTGTATATCGACACGAAACGAGATCCGGGGGCAGTTCGGGAATATTGGGAATATCTGAAGGACGATGAGAAAGAGATCGTCACGATGAGTCAGAATCTCAGTCCTGAATTGAAAGCGATTGCGGATACCATCGAGGCTTCATATAAAGAGATCGGCGAAAGGGCGCTTGACTTCGATGTGATCAATAACGTCTTAGAGAACTACGCAGCCCGGATATGGGACATGAAAGGAGAGGAACTGGCACCGATCCTTCGCAAGTTCGGGACGAAGACCCATCATGCAAAGCATCGGGTTTTTACTACGATCATCGAGGCATGGGGGAAACCACGGAAAGAGGAATGGGGCACAGAGTATAGATTGAAGATCAAAGGGGCGACTGCGAACCTTCAGATTCTACAGGATGAAATAACTCGAACCATCGAGAATAAAAGGTTCCTGAAAAGCCTATTGCAGATCAGGACCGCAGACGGCGAGGCGGTTGTCACGACATTCAGGCGTGAAGACTATAAGATGGTCGAGCATCCCAATTTCCGGGTCTGGAAATGGGCCGGGAAAGTTACGTTTGAAGAGACAACAAGCTATATCAAGAAATTGTGGCGTGAGACACAGCGCACCGTTACCCATAAGACAGAGGCTAACCAGCAGAGACGCGCAGTGGGAGCCTTAGAAAAACTGGTAAAACAAACCCTGATGCTCAGAGGGATGACGGAAGGTGAAGCGGATAATGCGATCAATATTATAAGAAACACGAAAACGACTGAAGGGATCGAAACCACTACCGAAAGCATTCTTGAGAAAACAACGACGGAAGCTGTAAAGCGCGGGATAATCAAGACGGTCGAAGGTAGAAACTTTTTCATCACCGAAGACGGGGATGTTATGGAGAAGCGAGAAGTCTACGCTCAAAAAGAGATCGCAAAGAATTTAAATAATATACTCGGACGAAGTAAGATCATAGGAACCTTGGGAGGTCTTACAGATATTATAACTAAATTCAATGCGGTATTAAAAGCCTGGATTTTGCAGACATCTTTCTTTCATCACCTGGCCTATTACCGATCATACTATTTTGGAACTGGTCGAAAGAAGTTTTCTGAATTGCTACCCAGGGCGGCATACAGACAAGGATACGCGGCGATAATGGCGTTACAGCCGGAACTTATGCTCGGAGTAAAGAAAGGGCTGACTCTCGGACTTAACCAGGAATGGCAGGAAGACCTGATACAAAGCGAGGGATTCTTGCAAAGACTCTTGAATAAAACCGCTGTAACCCGAGGAGTCAAGGATGTGATCATGACCCTCCGCCAGCATCAGGCCGACTTTCTTTTCGGCAAACTCGGAGCAGGATTGAAAGCTAAATCATTCCTAATTGAATACAGAAACGAGATGGTGCGTAACCCGGCGCAGGATCCAGAGGCCGTGGCGCAGAGAGTAGCACGGTTGATAAATGACGACTTCGGAGGCCTGCACCTTGGCCGGATGGGTCGGAATCCGACAACTCAACATATTTTTCGGTTAGTCGCATTGGCTCCCGACTGGACCGAAAGCAATATTTTGTCAATGATCAAAGTTGTAACCGGACCACTTTATAAATGGGAATCAGATAGTTCGATGGACCCGGTATCCGAGCGGGGACTTTATCAAAAGTTCTGGTTGAGGGTTCTTTTACGAGGATTCGCAGCGACGGCGTTATTGAATTTCGGTTTGGCCGGCGGGGATCTCGATAAGATGATGCGGCGCTATAGATTGGCCATGGATCAGGGCTGGAATAAAATGAGATGGGCGTCGCTAGATATAACCCCGATGTACCAGTTGTTCGGGGGAGAAGGACCGGAGAGAAAATATTTTTCACTGATCGGCCATTTTCGAGATCCTTTCAAATTCATGATAAACTTCCGTGAGGCGCTGAAAGCGAAGGCGTCGGTGATGGCTCGGACAGGGCTGGATTTTCTTAACATGGAAGATTGGGCCGGACGGAAGTTTACTACTTTCCAGGAATTGCTCGAAACCGGGCAAACAGTGAAATGGTTTGCCGAGAAACCTCATTCGTCCTGGGAACAGCTGCCGTCCTTTTTTCTGGCAGAGGCAACTAATATGCAGCCGATACAATTCCAGAATCTCTTGCACTTCATGAATGGCGAGATGGAGGGATTCGATGCGATTACAAACAGCATGGGCCTGGGCGTGACCACGACTTATAACCTTGGAAAAGAGGGTGTAAACCCCATGGGTAAACGGAGGAAGAAATGATAACTACCCTGACGAACAGAATTCAATACAACTGCGGAGGCGGAGTCGTTGACTTTGCGTTCCCGTATGAGTTTTTCAATACCGGCGACCTGGTGGTTGTGTATAC
>Ga0307376_10004176_pt1 | contig 13288 bp, 9 predicted proteins | sample TR2MG_FD_202536 | JGI IMG/M metagenome (GOLD analysis project Ga0307376, IMG submission 202536) | Soil microbial communities from Risofladan, Vaasa, Finland - TR-2 | ecosystem: Environmental > Terrestrial > Soil > Coastal area > Acid sulfate soil | place: Finland: Risofladan, Vaasa | collected... | reverse complement strand
ACATTGACCGTCCCACCATTCCAGGTTTTCCGCACCTAGCTCGATGGCTAGACAGGCTCACTTCACGTCTGCTTTAGGGGATAGAGCGGACATTCCTGATCAGGTCGCCGATGTCAGCTAATGACCCAAAGCCGACTCGCTAATCGCCGGTTACAAAGCACCACCCGCGAGCACTATTGCTGAGCCTGGAGGCGAATGGAGTCCGACCAACACATCTGTCTAAGGCAGTAGCTTGAGAGGGGGCCGCGCGCGACTGCCAAAGCTGACTTCGAATACCGGAGCTACTATTGCGCCGCCTGAAGGGGCGCTTCGATCTCGACACCCATTTCACCCGGCTCCTGATCCCAGGTAGGCCGTATGACTTGAGTGGTGATGCGGTGAACTGCGATTTTGGCACTCGAGGCTTGATACACCTCAACAATCGTCGCGTCGTCGTCGATGAGGCGCCCGTCTGCTGCTACAAGTTGAATTATCAGTGCTGTCTCACCATGCGCTGTCCCGGGGAGAGCGAGTTGCAAGTCCTTCGTCTCACCGGGTGACAATGTCCACGCAGTTTGGCCAGAAGTTCTGCCGGCAGAGAACGTACTGCCCTGAGGTAAACGACTGACGACGATCATACTGTCCGCCTCGATCGATTTAGCCCCGTCTATCGCGATTGGAAACGGTGTTTTCTCACCAGCTGTCGCTTTGAGCGTCGTAGGAACCGAGATGGTGGCGAGTGTGATCGTGACTTCAGCGCCGTATTCGACCGAGGCTTGAGCCGGCGGTGACCCGCCGGCCCATAGGGCGGCCATGCTTAGAGTTGGAAGCAAAGCGATTAGAACCAAAGCTGTGATCAGGAGTCGGAGACTCGATGACGAGACGATGTGAACGCTTTGCGGGGACGCGCGAACTGGAGCTTGGTCGCCACTAGTTAGAGCGCTGTGCGGCCGCTGTGAGCCTATGGCCTCGTCGCGCTGCGCTTGCTTTTGGTGCTGGCTTCGAAAGTCCTCTTCACGCCGAGCCTGCGGGAAGAACAGAACATTCGTTTCGGGGAGACGACTGGGCTGACCCATGAACAAGCCTCACGAACTCGGGCCTACGATGTCTAACGGATGCTAGAGAACCTCGTCATGTCTGCTTGTCTGGATAGTATCGGCTGACCGTGCTGAGATTGGTGGTGCGCCGAACTATGCAGATTCTCGCTGATCCAACCTAGGTTCCGCGCCGTGTCATTCGCGACCGTCCACGCCAGGTTGCGGAATTCAGATTGAGTGACGCCAGCTTCGGGGTCGTCGGGCCCGAACTCCTCCGTTGCGAGCCACGGCGCTTCTTGTCTCCGGTACTTTGCTCTTAAACAGGTACCGCGTATGGCAACTAGAATGGTGTCGCCGAGCACATCGACCTTAATGTTTGAGTGGTGCGTCATTGGTAAGTCCCCCGCATCCGGCAAACGCCCCCTCTTAATTGCCGGTCAAGGGCTTATGGTCGTGCTGAGAGCCTCGGGAAGGGGTGTGGCAATCGTGTTTATCCACAGTTTACACAGGCCACCTCGAACAAACTTGGGCTAGTATCCCTGTGACATGCCCCGCCTCCTGTCCAGCCAGCGGGGCCTTCCTTCTGCGTTAGGTGTCGATCCAACGAATAAGCGTTGCAATCCTTGGTCCCGTACGGCCGCTGTTTGCCATACTGAACCAAGCCAGAGTCGGCTCACGTCGGCTTTTGACCCAAGCGGGCTCGGGCGGCCCCATTAAGATGGGGGCACCAAGACCCGTGGAGTGGCCATATTCTATCAGGTGGAGACGCTGAATCAGCCGCCGATAGAACGCGTCCTCCTGCAATCGGGAGGCTCCCGACCAGCGTCCCTGTCAATCTGCGCCAAAGTACGTAATTCGTCGTCGAACCTCACGTGCAGGATCGTTTTTGCGTCTTCTTCATCCATCTCTCGACGATCAGCTTTGGACTTAGCCTGCTCGGAACGAATGAACTCATAAAGTGCTAGGGCAACGATGTAGCCGTCTCGCCCTGTGACTTCTGGCATGTCAGTCATTTTGACCTCCATCCGCTCGAAATAGTTTCTCGCGAGGACACTAAGTCCGCAAGGTTCTTTCTCGATGGTATGGCTGGGTGTCGCTTTGTCGGCCTTACGCTTCTCCTCACGCAGTTTCGCCGAGCAGCACGAACGCCGGTCAGTAGCGGTATAGCCCAACAGCGGGCCCGGACTTCTCGGCCAACTCGTCGGACAGCGTGTTCACATCACTGTTTGCTGTCCGTCTCACCCCACAATCTTTTGAGATAATTCCAGCCTTCGCCTCCATAGTGTTCAGCGCCGTCGTAGAAACTTCCATAGAGCTCGTTGGCTTTGGTGCCCGCTTCATTGAATGCCTCGATCGTCGCGTCATCAATGCCCAAGGCGTCGAAGCTCTTCTTTAGCTCTACCGATTGCAAGTACACCCCGAGCGCAGCGCCGAGTACAAGCGTCAAACTCCATACAGCCGCTCTCGCACAAAACTTGCCGAGATTGGTCTTTACGACAACGTCCAAAACCTTGTCGGGCAGAGTGCTGTCGGCTACGCGGCCATTCGGTCCTATTTCTTTGTATGAGAAGGTCAACCTTAGAACGTTGGGCCCTCGCCTAGTCGGTGTCAGCGTGAATTGCCAGGCTGCAAAATCTTCTTCGGACTGCTTTTCCCTATTGCTCCACACCCACTGAGTCTCAGGGGACTGGCTTTCGATCGTGAAGCCACCCTTCGGCGCAGTTAGTTTTAGAAACACAGCATGAGCAACTTGGATTTTGTGTGCCTCAGTCTGTCCGGGCCCACTAAGCCCCTCACCCAACTCGGCTGAGATCGACGGGGAGAGCCTGACCTCTGCTTCGACAGGCACGAACGCTTTCATCCGTCGGGATACGTTCTCGGCAAGCCAACCGTGTGCCTGATTTGAGGGACCATGAAGGCTCTCATCGGCCCAACCAAATTTTGAAGGCTTGGGAGTTGGCTCAGGATGTCTAAGCTCGTTGACCGGAGCTTTCCCCTTGATCTCTGGCTTCATAGAAGGAATTTCGACAGACAAACTCTCCGGAGATTCCAAACTGTCGTCCGCCATACGAGCCAAATCATCTTCCTCCGGCGCCACAGTGTCGGTGGGAGACGGCCTAAGGACCTCCCCCGAGATAGGCTCGGGGTCAGTGTTGGCTGCCGGGGTCGTATCTGGCCGCGGCGTAATTGAGGAAGGGCCCTGTCGTAGAGCGGCAGCTGCGCGCTCCAACCGAGCAGAGGCCCACCCAGGAGGCTTCGGTGGTGGCGCTGACGGCTTGCACTCTTGTGATCGAGGCATTTCTGCGACTGGCCCGTATGCCGCTGGCGGCGACGTATCGGTGATCTCGACCTCTTTCAGATCCAACACTTCGGTCGTCTCGAGGGCTGCATCGCCCTCGTCCTCAATTATCTCGAGGCCACCTAGCTCCGCGGTGAGATCAAGAATTTCTTCGTCCTCGCTATTTGGTCCCTTCGCGTTGTCGTCCCCCAAGACAAGCGGGATATCGTGGATGATCTGGTTATCGGCCTCCTCTTCAGGACTTTCGTCCTCAGCCTGCGCTTCGGGATTGGTATTCTGTGTTTTATCCCGATCGTCTTTCTCGTCTGCGATGGTTCGACGGACGGAGGCAACAACTTCATCCATAGTCGGCCCAGCAACGCCAGCGACGCCTCGCCCTGTGAGGTGCTCAATCCCAAGCTCAGTTATCGAGACTTCGTCGCCATTGATCCTCACGAGACTCAGGCCGGTGAGCTGCTGAATAGCCTCATGGAGCGTTTCCTTGAGCTTCATGAGCGACCGGTCGGCTGAGCTCCCAAGCTCGCGGGTTGCTGCTACGATGAAGAGCTTTTCCTCTGAGCAAGGCGATAGCTCAGCAATGACTTCTAGGAGGGACCGGCAAAAGTCATCCAAGGTCCCGCCGTTGTGAACGTCTTGGAAGTCGGAATTCGCCAACTCTTTCTCCACAACCGGCATTCTCCCGTCAGCACGAGATTAGCCTCTTCCTTGGAGGAAACATAATCCTCACATTCTCGATTGTCGCCAATCAGCGGCACGCTACGAACTCCACCAAAGGAAATTGGAGGCCGCGGACGCCCGCAGAGCTTTAACCAAGCTTGAGAATTGAGGGTTGACGGTAACGATTGAGGGATAAGCGGCTTGCTAGATTCCTGCTCAGAAGGAGGCGGCTCACCATGGATAGGAAAACCAGATCAACTATGGTTGTTGCAGCAGTGGGATCGGCGGCGATAACGCTTCTTGCGGGTTGTGCTGTCGAGGTGCCGACAAATCAGCTGCAAGGGCTCAGACTAACCCCGCCGACGGAAACCTCAAACACACCTAAGGTGCCGGCGACTGCAAGGGAAGAATTCTCTCGGTAAATCAGTCTGGAAGAATGTGAGTCCCATGATCACGCTGAAGAGCACCAAGGATGCGAAGTCCGATATGCTTCGCGCAGAGGTCAAGACTCTCAAAGCCCGAGTGGCAGCCTTTCGTGAGTTAGTGTCTAGGCTCGGGGTTGTGAATGCCTAGTTGCAAATTTTAACGTAGCGCCGCTTCTTCATGTCGAAATGGAAATGATCTTTATGGGCGGCGTTGGCATTAGGTCCTAGCACAGTCTCAAATATGCTACATGCATCGGCGTGAATTAAGTGCATGAAAGCTTTCGCTTCATCCTGCTGCAGGGATCGTGGTTTCTTGCGTTTGAGAGTCATCTCAATACTAGACTTCCTCGCATCATTCACCCGTTTGGATGTTGAAGCCGCTTCTAGCGATGGTAAGGGGCTGGACGGAGTCGATTGAGAAGTAGCGACCACAGACCTGGCAATTCTCGCCGAGCCTTTCAAAATTGGTGATAACGGGGGAATCGTGGCGGTCAGACGAGAGGGCCGGAATAAACTATTTGCGTCTGCTTTCGCCAATATCACCCCACTTCCCTGGATTGTCTGGTTTATCGAGGTCTGCATAATGGCACTCGTCATCTCACGAGAGATCTCAGCATCCTCGATAGCTAACATATCAGCTACACGCCGCGGATTAGGCAAAGGTGGTGCGGGCACCAGCTGACGAGCGACCTTTTTCCTACCGTAGGGCCAATTCCCCAGAACTTTGACGCGCTGTCCGGAGGCAAACGTAAACTCCGAGATATCGACTGCATTGCCGAAAGCATGCTCACTGATCTTTGTATTCGCGGCACCGTACCGACGCCGGCACTTGTAAGAGGCAGCATTACGAATCTTCACTAAGGATGTTCCCAGCGTTTCCGCTGTGGGTTGGACTACTTCCTTGAGCCAAGCGTGCAGGGCTGCAGCAAGCTTACAATTCATCGTCGCGGGCGGAGAAATTGCGATGGCCGGGTCTGCGCTTATAGATCTCACGAGGATCGGTGTTTTAGTACCGCAGGCCCTTCCCCGGATGGCTGGCAAGTACTGATAATCAAGAACCGCGCCTTCCAGTAACTTCTCGCATTCGGCCCGCGCGGCCGCGATGTGTGGGTCCACATTCGACATTTCTGGCTTCTTCGCTGGCAGCGGAACACGTTCGCCACTTTTCGGAGACCCGTGGCGTGTAGGGTTTGGATCTGGTCGAGGCAGTTCCTCAACCGCACTCACGGGGCCGATAAAAAGCCAGGTGATCGCCAGCCAAACTGCTACCAAACGCATCATGTCGTATACATCTTCTACCAGGGTGTCTGCGCCCGTTTCTAACTACACCGTGGGGTGCTGGCAGACTTCATAAAATTGGCAGATATCATGCTCTCCGGCAATCTGTGGAAGGCAATCTGTGGAAAACGTGGAGAGCTTGGCCGCGGGATGGAAGAGCCCCCTTTCCCCCCTGCCCCACCTCTGGCTTCGACTGACCTGTCACAGCTGTGTCACAGCACGCGGTTCAATTCGGGCGGTTTGATACGCTCAAAGAAAGATCGTAAGCTGCGTAAGCGGCTGGTTTATCGATCTTTCGTGAGGAGCCGTCAGGCGACGAGCTGGTAGAGCACTGTGTTCACATCGCAGGGGTCACTGGTTCGAGTCCAGTACCGCCCACCATAACATCCAGAAATCAATGGCGTTATTGACTTGAGCCGGGAGCTGGCCGGGTCAGCGGCGATCTGTGTCAGTGGCGCGCCGCTAGATCCCGATCGCGCTATAGGCGTCGCCGCACCGGCGGATGGCAATGGAATAAGCAGAAGTCCTCAGGTCGGGGATCCCCGCCGCGCTATTCCAGACGGTTCTGATTTGGGCGTAGGCCGAACGCATGATGTCGTCGAGGCCAGACCGAACCAGGTCGATTTCCCTCGCGCCTTCAAGAAATAGGCTGGCCGTCTCCAAGGGAAAGGTCGCGCCCGTCATGGCCTCCAGCGAGCGGGCCAGTATTTGATGGCTCGCCTCGTGGTGACGCCGCTCCATAAGACCGAAGGGAATATGGGTCAGGTTCTTCACCCACTCGAAGTAGCTAACCACCACACCACCGGCATTGACGTAGAGATCCGGCAGCACGATGATTCCACGATCGTTGAGTATCTTGTCCGCCTCGAACGTCGTCGGACCATTGGCAGCCTCGACGACGAGCTTGGCGCGGAGTCCTGGGGCGTTACCCGAATGTATTACGCGCTCTATCGCCGCCGGGATGAGGACGTCGCATTCGCGTTCTAGGACGGACGCGCTATTGTCGACGAACTCGACATCAGCAAACCCTTTAACACCGCCCGTCTTGGTCAGATGAAGCTTCAGATCCTCGATTGGCAGGCCTGCGTCGGACCACACCGCACCATCGCGCTCGATCACGCCGACCACGCGGCAGCCGTCCTGCTCGCTAAGGAACTTCGCAGCGTGATAACCGACGTTGCCAAGCCCCTGTATAATTAACCGCTTGCCCGCCAAAGAGGGCGAAAGTCCCGTGCGCTCCAAATCGCTCTGGTGGCGAAAGAACTCGCGCAGCGCATATTGGACGCCGCGCCCTGTCGCCTCGATGCGCCCCTCGATGCCGCCGGCGGCCAGCGGCTTGCCGGTCACGCAAGCCAGTGCGTTAATATCGTTAGGGGACCTGCGCCGGTACTCATCCGCCATCCAAACCATCGTCGTTTCGTTGGTGCCCATGTCGGGGGCAGGAACATTCTGGCTGGGGCCAAAGAAATTGTGCCGGGCGAGTTCTTGCGTGAACCGTCGCGTGATCCGCTCGAGCTCCTGGCGCTCCCATTTCGCCGGATCGATGCGTAGCCCTCCCTTGGAGCCCCCGAAGGGTAACCCCATCAACGCGCACTTATACGTCATGAGGGCCGCGAGAGCCTCGACCTCTTCCTGGTCAACGAGCACCGAATAGCGAATACCGCCTTTTGCCGGTGTCCAATGCGTGCTGTGAACAGCTCGCCAACCGAGGAATGTCTCCATGCGATCACGGAGCCGGACACCGAAGCGAGTCACATAGGTCGCGTTACAGACCTTGATCTTCTCGGCAAGGCCCTCCTGCATTGGCACGAATCGCGCGGCGTCATCGAACTGATTATTGACGTCGTCGAGGAATGACTGCCCGCGCATTGGACCCTCATATGGAAGCAAGGTTTGGAAAAGACAGCTCGCAATCGCTGTGGCTCATGCCGCGCCTCTAATCATCGGCGTGCTCGAGCACCAAGGTCGCCAGTGGCGGCACGGTGATCTCAATGGAGAACGGACGACCATGCGCGGTGACTTTCTGTGCTTCGATCTCGCCGAGATTGCCGACATTCGAGCCGCCATAGCCCGCGCTATCGGAGTTCAACTTCTCGATCCAACGGCCGCCTTTCGGCACGCCGAGGCGGACGCCGCGATGGACCTGCGGCGTGAAGTTGCACACGACCACGGCGGGCGCGGTCCCCGGCTTGCCGTGACGGATGTAGGACAACAGGCTCTGAGCTGCGTTGCCGCCATCGATCCATTCAAACCCGGCCGGCTCGCAATCAAGCTGATGGAGCGCCGGCATCGACCGGTAGAGAGCGTTGAGGTCGCGCACCAGGGACTGGACACCGCGATGTGAGTCATCGGCGAGCAAATGCCAATCGAGGGACTGATCGTGATTCCACTCACGGTCCTGGCCAAACTCGCCACCCATGAACAAGAGCTTCTTGCCAGGCTGCGTCCACATGAACGCTAAATAAGCCCGCAGGTTTGCGAACTTCTGCCAGCGGTCTCCAGGCATCTTGCCCAGCAACGAACCCTTCCCATGCACGACCTCGTCATGGCTGAGCGGAAGGATGAAGTTTTCCGAATAGGCATACACGAGGCCGAAGGTCAGCTCGTTATGGTGGTGGGCGCGGTGCACCGGATCGCGGGACATGTAGGACAGCGTGTCGTGCATCCAACCCATGTTCCACTTGTAGCCGAAGCCGAGGCCGCCGCCGTCCACCGGCCGCGACACGCCGGGCCACGCCGTCGATTCCTCGGCGACGGTGATCGTCCCAGGAAAGTCGCCATAGGCGTGCGTGTTCATCTCGCGCAGGAAACTTACCGCCTCGAGATTTTCCCGGCCGCCCTGAACGTTCGGCACCCACTCGCCGGGCTCGCGGCTGTAGTCGAGATAGAGCATGGAGGCGACCGCATCGACCCTGAGACCATCGATATGATAGCGGTCGAGCCAGAACAGCGCGTTCGACTCCAAGAAGTTGGAAACTTCCCGCCGGCCGAAATTATAGATCAGCGTGTTCCAATCTTTGTGGAAGCCGAGCCTGGGGTCGGCATGCTCATAGAGTGCCGTGCCGTCGAAGCGGACCAGGCCGTGCGGGTCGCTCGGAAAGTGTGCCGGCACCCAGTCGATCAGAACGCCGATGCCCCCGGCATGGCAGCGGTCAACGAACCGCGCGAACGCGCTCGGATCGCCGAACCGCGCCGTGGGCGCGAACAAGCCGACGGGCTGATAGCCCCAGGACCCGGAAAAGGGATGCTCGCTGATCGGCAAGAGCTCGATATGGGTGAAGCCGAGATCGCGGACATACGGGATGAGTTCATCGGCAAGCCGGTCGTAGTCCAGAAAGCTATTGCCCTCCCCACGCCGCCACGAGCCTAGATGCACTTCGTAGATTGAGATCGGCGCCGAGCGATCCTGCAAGCCTGCCCTGGTGGACATCCAGGCCCCGTCATCCCAGTCATGGACGACGAGCCCATTCACACGCGATGCCGTCGATGGCGGCGGCTCGGCAGAAAATCCGATGGGGTCTGACTTCAACGGCAGCTGCGTGCCATCGACACCGACGATCTCATATTTGTAGAACGCCCCGCGCGAAACGCCGGGAATGAACAGCTCCCAGACGCCGGCTTCATGCCGCTTGCGCATGGGATGGCGGCGGCCGTCCCAACCATTGAAGTCTCCCACGACGCTGACACGGCGCGCGTTGGGCGCCCATAAAGCGAAAACGACGCCTTCGGTCCCCGCCAGGGTGATGGGGTGGGCGCCGAGCTTCTCATAGAGACGTCGATGGGTGCCCTCCGCCAGGAGGTGAACATCCATCTCGCCGAGAAAGAGCGGGAAGCGATAGGCGTCGTCCTCTTCCCATTTCGCCTCGCCCTTTGTGAAGCGCAGCCGGTATGGGGCGTGGCCTGTCGAGGAGCCGCTCAATCCGGCGAAGAAGCCGGCGTCATGCAGTCTCTCGAGCGAAGCGAGAACGGCGCCGCGCCCATCAATTACCTCGACGCTGTCCGCCGCGGGCGCCATCACCCGAATGGACACACCGCCCGCGCAAGCATGCGGCCCGAGAATGGCGAAGGGGTCGCCATGCGTGCCGGCGACAAGCGCCTCGACAGCGGCCTGCTCGGGGTGCCAAGCGGGCTTCGTTGGGGCAGCTTTGCTCGACGCTTTGATCATGTTTGGTACGCTCTCGTCCCTGTCAATAAATCGATCACATTGCGCAAAGGTATCGACAGCCAATGGGGCCGGTTGGCGGCCTCGTAGGCGATCTCATAGAATCCCTTTTGCAGCAGGAAGAGGTCGAGCAAGCTCTCGGCCGCCTGTCGGTCCGCCGGATAGATGGGCGCCCCTTGTACGGCTTCGACATAGGCGCTGAGAAAATCCCGGCTGGCGCGGTTGCGCCAGGCCGTCGCCACCGCCATGACCCGGTCGGGCGGTTCACCTTTGCGCGTGGCAAAGCGGTCGACGGCGGCGGACGCCGCATAGTCGAGCGAGCGCAGCATCCCCGCGGCGTCGCGCAAAGGCGAACTCTTTTCGCGGCGCTCGGCAAGAGTTCGGCGCGGCTCGCCCTCGAAGTCGATAATAATGACGTCATCCTTAGAGACCAGTACCTGGCCGAGGTGATAATCGCCGTGAATACGCGTCTTGATGCCCAGCGCCGGCGTGCTCGCAATCGCGTCAATTCGGTCGCTGAGCGCCTGTCGTGCTCCCAGCAAGTTTGTGGCGTGCTGGCGGGCCGTCTCCGACAGCGAGCCGATCATCCCTTCGAGTTCGCTGAGAACGCGATCCGACTCTTCGCGCAGCGTCTGTGACCAGCGCGCGATGTCGTCTCGCGTAATCGGTTCCGTGGCGAAGGCCGGGTCGTCAGTGGGGGTGGCGAAAGCCTGATGAAGCTCGCCCGTGCGCGTGCCGAGCCGCCCGGCCAGATCGAGCGGAAACCCATAAAGCCCTTCTAGGTCGGTCTCGACGCTGACCTCCTCATCCTGGAGCAGCGCGAGATCTTCCAAGGCCCGGTCGAGACCCTCGACCACCGCGGTCCATGCATCGCCTTGGTTCTGGACGAAGGAAAACGCAATCGCCAGCGCCGTATGCTCGCCGGTCTCCGCGACGTACTCCATGGCGCCGAGAAATTCCGGCGTATTGGAATAGTGCGCGATCTCGGTGAGGAACCGCGCGATTTCCAGCTCCGGCTGGATGCCGGCGCGGAGGCGCCGGTAGATCTTCAGCATGATGCGCTCGTCGACGATGATCGACACATTGCTCTGCTCGGCGCCCACGGCCCGTATCGGTGCGTCTCGCGCGATGGGCGTCCAGTTTGGGCTCGCCGAGAACACGACCCGGCCGTCCTCGGCCTCGATAGTCTTGTTCTCGCCGATAGCCCACGCGACTTCGCGAATGAAGTCCTGATCGTTGGCGCCATCGAGCAAGGCGCCAACGCGCGGGCCCGACCGCAACTTGGCGAGGGTGAAAGGCAACAGCGGCGCCCCCACCCGCACATGTTCGCTACCCCACTTGGCGGAGAACGGCAGGAAATAAGCCTGGACCTCACTGCCTGACATAGACACCTTGCAAATGGCCAGCGGATAGGTGCCGTGTATTCCTTCAAGAGTCGCCAGAGGCTTCGATTCGAACTGGAGGAAATGCGCGTCCTTCGCTCCGAACCACCGTTGGCGGACGACGAAGTCGGGCAGAACTTCCTGCTCCATGATCCGTTTCTGACGATCCGTGAACACGCTCCGCCAGCCGTCCGAAGCGACGAGCGTGATGTAATCCGGCGCGGCCTCCGGCGGCGCCACATGCCACTTTGGCTCCTCCTCCTCGCCCGCCAAGATGAACCAATAAAAGCCGTAAGCCGGCAGGGTCAGCATATAGGTGAGCTCACCAATGGGTGGGAAAGCGGAACTCCCGGTCAGCTCGACCGGCACCGCGCCGGCATACGCGCGCAAATCGAGCTCCACGGCTTGCGCCGAGCGTGCGAGATTAAAGACGCAAAGCAGCCGCTGCCCATCATGTTCGCGCACAAAGGCCAAGATCTTGCGGTTGCGCGGATAAAGAAAGCTCAAAGACCCGCGCCCGAACGCGGCGTGGGTCTTGCGAACCTTGATCATCCGCCGCGTCCAGTTCAGCAGGGACGATGCGTCCCTTTGCTGTGCCTCGACGTTGACGGTCTGATAGCCGTAATTCGCGTCCATGATTGGCGGTAGATACAGCTTCTGCGGGTCGGCCTTGGAGAATCCGCCATTGCGATCGGCGGACCATTGCATGGGGGTACGCACGCCGTCGCGGTCGCCAAGATAGAAGTTGTCGCCCATGCCGAGCTCGTCGCCGTAATACAGAACCGGCGTACCAGGCATCGACAGCAGCAGCGCATTCAAGAGTTCGATCTTACGCCGATCGTTCTCGAGCAGCGGCGCCAGACGACGGCGGATGCCGAGATTGATGCGGGCGCGGCTATCGTTGGCGTAAGTGCGCCACAGATAGTCGCGCTCGTCGTCGGTGACCATCTCCAGCGTGAGCTCGTCGTGATTCCGCAAGAACAGCGCCCACTGCGCACCGTCGGGAATTTCAGGCGTCTGCCGAAGAATGTCCGTGATGGGGTGGCGGTCTTCCTGCGCCAGCGACATATACATGCGCGGCATCAAGGGAAAATGGAATGCCATGTGGCATTCGTCGCCATCGCCAAAATAGGGGCGCGTGTCCTCGGGCCATTGATTGGCCTCCGCCAGCAGCATGCGGTCGGGATATTGGGCGTCGACCTCCTGGCGGATACGCTTCAAGATGGCATGCGTCTCGGGCAGGTTCTCGTTGTTCGTCCCCTCGCGCTCGCAAAGATACGGCACCGCATCGAGCCTTAGGCCATCGACACCGAGATCAAGCCAGAAGCGCATGACATCAATGATCTCCTCGAGAACCTTTGGGTTGTCGAAATTGAGATCGGGCTGGTGCGAATAGAAGCGGTGCCAATAATAGGACTCCGCTACCGGGTCCCAGGCCCAGTTCGACGTCTCGGCATCGATGAAGATGATTCGCGTGCCGTCGTAGCGCTTGTCGCTGTCGCTCCACACGTAGAAGTCGCGCTCGGGCGAACCCGGCGGCGCCTGCCTTGCCGCCTTGAACCAAGGATGCTGATCGGAGGTATGATTGACCACGAGCTCGGTGATGACGCGGATGCCGCGGCTGTGGGCCTCCTTGATGAAGGCCTTGAACGCATCCATGTCGCCATAGGACGGATTGACCTGCCGGTAATCCGAGATGTCGTAGCCGTCATCCCTGAGCGGCGAGGGATAGAAGGGCAGCAGCCAAATCGCGGTGACTCCGAGCGCCTCGACATGGTCGAGACGCTGCATCAGCCCCTCGAAGTCACCAATGCCGTCGCCGCTCGCGTCCTGGAACGCCTTGACGTGCAGCTGATAGACGATCGCGTCCTTGTACCAATCGGCGGCACTGCGATCGATCGCGGTCTGCTCCTCGCGGTCGGGCTCGGGCGTCGACGGGACTTCGATCGGCGCCTCGACGGGGACTTCGGCCTGAGTTGTTTCGCCTGCACTCATCCGGCTGCGGTCTCCTTCGGCAACAGGCGCCAGATCGCATAGGGTCGATCGTTCGGATCGAGCAGCATGTGCTG
>Ga0307376_10004174_pt1 | contig 13289 bp, 10 predicted proteins | sample TR2MG_FD_202536 | JGI IMG/M metagenome (GOLD analysis project Ga0307376, IMG submission 202536) | Soil microbial communities from Risofladan, Vaasa, Finland - TR-2 | ecosystem: Environmental > Terrestrial > Soil > Coastal area > Acid sulfate soil | place: Finland: Risofladan, Vaasa | collected... | reverse complement strand
TTTTAAACGGAGTTAAGAGCAGGAAGAAGGCTGTTGAGATTGTTAATAGTTAGATATTCAGGCGCACACCGTCAAAATATATGAGAGCACGTCCTATTCTTTGAATATTTTGATACCCCTTACTAACCATGACAAGTCTTTCCAAGCCAAATCCTATTCCTATCCATGGATCAACCCAGCCCCATTGAGCATCTAAAGCATTGGGACCTATGACTCCTGAACCAACTTCTAAACCGGCAACAACATCAATTGTTTCTCCATACACATCAGATCGCGCAGGAATCAACTGATAATCTTGTATCTCGGCGGCATCCATCACTATAGCGGCAAGCTCTTCCAATTTTTGCCTTCCCTTTTCTTCAGGCGAGCCAAGTTCTACAAGATTTAGCATGGTAAACTCATTTAAGTGGTGACCACCTTTTGAGTCTTTGCGAAAACAAGGGCCTATTTCAAAAACTCGTATTGGTTTCTCAAATAAACGTGTAAATTTCCCGATAAGATAATAGAGATTCGGTGCTAACATCGGTCTTAAACATTTATCTTCGCTTATCCAGAATACTTGCTTAAACAATGGCTGCTCTGGCGTGATTGACATCTTCGCCAGTAAACCTTTGGCTAAAATAATTGGCGTGACTACCTGGACAAATCCATTCTGGATAAGCACATTTGTAAGCTTAGCTTCCAGTGCACAAAGCGCGGGGCGGTGATGAGTATTCCATGTCTCCAGTAAGTGTTGTTTACTTTGTCTTATGAGTAGCTGCTCCGTATTACGGAAATCTGTATCCCGTTCTTGAACGCTGGAAAATGACTTTTCCTGGAGGTTTAAAGGTGCGTCTAGCTCTCTTAAACGTTGTTTCTGAACTCTTGAAAAATTAATATTCATCTATGGTAGCTGCTTCAATAAGAATTTTGGCATAATCAGGGACAGCAGCCAATTCAATATAATGAACTTCGGAGGCTATCTGTTGTGCCTCTGCAACTTTGCTTCTGGAAACTAAGGCTAGTTTAGCTCCTGTACCAGCGGCATTTCCTACCTGTTCAAAACGGCTCAAAGGAAGAGAGGGCAGCATTCCAATGGTCATCGCACTCGAAACATTAATGTAACTGCCAAAAGCTCCAGCGATGATCACTCTTTTTATTTCCTCTGAAGAACGATTCTGGGCAGCCAAAAGAACTTGAACGCCAGACCTTACTGCACCTTTAGCTAATTGTATCGCTCGCACATCACGTTGAGTGATGGTAATTGCTGGAAGCCCATTTCTTTCTCCCTCTCCAACAATAACAAACTCGCGCTGCCCTTTATTATTACGCACTCTAGGATGATTACTCAGCATCCTGCCGCTTTTGTCCACTACACCGGCTAAGCGGAGCTGTGCTACAGCATCCAATATGCCAGAACCACAAATCCCAGTTGGCTTGGCTTCATCAATAGTGAGATAATCAATCGCGTCATTTGATATCCTCAGTCGTTCTATTGCTCCGCTGGTAGCCCGCATGCCATCTTTAATCTCTGCACCTTCAAATGCAGGACCTGATGCGCAGGATAAAGTGCTTATCTCACCATTGCTTATTAAAGAGACCTCGCTGTTTGTGCCAATGTCAATAGCCAAGGCTAAATCCTCTTTTTGCCAGATTGTTTTGGTAGATAATAGCATTGCTACATGGTCAGCCCCTACAAAACCGGCAATGTTGGGCAATATATGCACGTAAGCTCCCGGCGCTATATCAAGCCCTAAATCCCGAGCTTTGATATTTAGTGCCGCTTTAACCACTGGTATATAAGGAGCGTATGCCAGTTGCGCCACAGATAATTTCAAGAGGAGATGGTGCATAGCAGTATTTCCTACTATTACAGTTTCCACAACCTCGTCTGGCTGAGCATCAACCTCAGTGCATAGCGCAACCAACAGCCTGTTTAATTCATCTATAACCAACTTTTGCATCAATTTTCCCCCTCCCCTTTTCTCTAAGACCAAGGAAAGACGAGTAATAATGTCGTCTCCATAAGCAAATTGAGGGTTCATAACTCCTCTAGCAGCTAAAGTTTCACCACTTTCCAAATCTATTAAATAAGCAGCTATTTTTGTGCTGCCCAAGTCCACAGCCATCCCCAATTGGCGGTTAGACTGGGAGCCGATAGCTACTACTTCGCTGCCTCGCACGAAAACTTTAGCCTTCCAGTCCCATGACCGCAATAAATGGGAGATATTTTTTAGAACCTCGATATCAATATTATTGCAGTGTATTCTTTTACTGTTTAACCCCCCTAATATACGTTCAACATCTGGTTGCAAGTCTGACATAGAAGGAGCTGGCAAACATACATTATAGGAACGGATAAGCGAATCTGGCGTAACGGCAATCTCGAAGCCTTCTACCTGTAAGCGTTGTATCGTGGTCATCGACTCAGGTGGCGCGAGTAACTTTACATCGCCTTCTGGATATGTCTGACAAGCCAGCCTCCACCCTTTCTTTACTTCTTGGGATGAAAAAATCTTTAGTTCGCTAGCTGTGGGTTCTGAAACAGCCCCTTCCAGAATTTGCACTTTACAGCAATTGCACCGTCCGTGTCCTCCACATATGCTAACTATGCCCACGCCTACTTGATGTGCACAATCTAAAAGGGATTGATTGCCTTTGCACTTTCCACTTTTGCCTGTTGGTTCAAAATCGATTTGATAAGTATTAATTTTCAACCTCTACGAGAACTGATTTCCTAAGAATTTCACTATTGAAGAATACCTTAAACTTTCATAATAGTTTAACATCAAGGTTAACACAACGCAGCACGACTTTCATGCCAGGACGTCATCACGAGGTTTAGGAACCGTTAAAGAAGTAGTTGAAAAAGCTGTGTTCTTTCCATATAAGGGCCCCGGCACAGGGCAAAACAAATCTTGTACTACGACTACTACGGCGTGATATGAGTTCCTGCCTCACCTTGAATGCGCTTTCGATAGATTCTGGAATTGTAGAGCGAATCTTGAGAACTGACCGTACACTCATCCACCCCCTTTGCTGCTTTAGGTCGGAGACTCACTTAATATTTGGTACACTTCTAGATTCTTCAGGCTGGGTCTTTACTATATTGCTAGTTTCCGGTATCTTTCTCCTGTGTTACTTGGTTCTTATCCAATATAGTACCTAAAGAACGCTGGAATGCCTGGAAAATAATCTGCTTCGCGGTTTGCTTGGCAGCAGAAATGAGTTCGGCGGCTTCCTGCTCTGCTTTACTCTTTGCCTCGGCTATGACTCCAGCCAATTCCTCTTCCTTCCTCCTCCTCCCGTTCTCTATAGCTTCGTTGATGATATCTTGCGCTTTTTGCATGGCGGCACTGATGATTCCTTGTGCCTTCGCTTCACCCTCCCTCTGCCCTATCTCTTTAGCCTGGTTGATGATTTGTTTGGCTTGCCGCTGTGCTTCCTGTCTTGCCTCGCTAATCTCCTGTTCCGCGCTTTGCTTTAGCTTGGCGGCAGCTCTAGACAGTTCTTCAACCTCCCGGTTCGCGTTTTCTAGCAGGGTGTCTGCTTCTCTCTTGGCGTCAGCCAATATCTTAATCCTTTCCTCTTCACCCGATTGCTTCGCCTTGGCGATAGTCTTAGCTGATTCTTCTCTAGCCTTCCTGATTATGCGTTCCACTTCTCGCTGCTTTGCTTCCGCAGCTTGCTTTTTGGCTATGGTTTCAGCCTCCGCAGCGATTCCCGCAGCTACCTCTCTCGATTCCTCGATGATAGCGGTAGATTCCGCTTCAGCTTTTTGTTTCGCTTCCTCTATGACTTGTGCTGCACGTTGATCAGCTGCTTCCGCTGCCTCATCCTCGGCCTTCTGTCTGAACTCAGACCGATATGTCTCTGCTTCCAGTTTTGCTTGGTTTGCGGTTTGCTGCGCTGCCTCACGGGCCTTAGCAAGAACAGCGGCCGCTTCCTCATCAGCTTCTTGTCTTATCCGCTCAATTTCCTCTTCAAGAATTTCACTGAGCCGATGCCTATATTCATCCATAATCCTAGCTGCGTGTTCAACTGTCTGCTTCACCTTATCTCCCAACTCTAGCATTTGGTCACCTCCTTGGTTTCATTGCTACGGTCTTTAATACTTCGCTTGATTGTTCGACCTATGCTTTTTCCTCCAGCCATCTAACGTTTGACAACCAGTTCTGCAGTCTATCAATCTGTTCTTCTTGTCACTGTTATTACTAAGGACGTTCTTAAGTTACTGGAACTATGATGCTAGTACTTGTATTGGTTCAGTCGTTTTCGGATAAAGCGATGGTACCAAAATGCTATAGCCCTCCTTAACTTTTGTCAAGTCCTGCAGGTAAATAAGAGAAGTTGCCCGAGCAATGTTGCCTAGAAGTAAAGCCTAGGCAGCTATAATCACAGGCCCCAGAGGAGGCAACGTTCTGCCAGAATTGTTCCGTAAATAGCCGGAATTTGTCCACCAAGGATTGTCAAGGGCAACATGGTAGAACTGGGAAAATGATTGCTCAAAATTAATGAAAAATTGAGGCGATGCCCAGCACCGTTTCCCGCTGGTTGCCCTATTTTCGGACAAATTGATGATGCCAAAATGCTATAACTCTCTCCAGTGCTTGTCAAGCCTTGCTCCTCGTTCACTCCGCTCCGATTTAACGCCAATATAGTAAAAGCTGCTTAAAAAACGGAGCGAAATATGCAGCTACAGCTATGGACTACCATCTCATAGTGTAGCTAAAGAAAAGAAGACCACTCAAACTTGATAACGAATTCAAGAGAATTGATTTGGCAGCGCTTATCGGCTGTGGTGGGACTCCTGGAGTCAGTAGCGTATTGGCAAAATATGCCTGCAATAAACTATAAGTGCCTTCAGCGAGCATTCCAAAAGCATCCCACTCTACAGGACTAGGTTCTGTAAGCTACCCATTATTAGTGCTGCTGCTATCATTATTCCCACAGCTTTAAGCACGTCTCTTGCCCCCAGCTCCCGGGCCAATATCACAAAGGTAGCTACACAAGGTAACAACATAGCCAGAACCGTGCTGCTGATAACCAGTTGCTTAGCAGTTAGGGCCAGGGGAGCTAGCATGCCCATGGCCACATCCTTACGCAAAAAGCCAACGACCAGGGCTGTAATTGTCTCTTTAGGCAGCCCCCACAGCCCGGTCAATACCGGGGCGGTAATATCAGCAATGGCATTGAAAACTCCTAAAGTATATAGGATGTTTACCACCAATATGGTGCCGAGTACTATCGGCAGGGCTTCTTTAATAAAGCCAGAGACCCTTAGCCAGAGCTTTTCACCAATGACCCGCCACGACGGCAAGCGATAGGGGGGAATCTCCACCAGAAGTTCCGGGTTGAATCCTTTGACAGCACGATTAAGGATTAGCCCTATAATAACCCAGGATATAAACAGGCTCCCGTAAACCATAGCTACGTATCCCACTCCTTGCTTCCCCACCAATCCGATTATCATAGCCTGCAAGGCAGCACAGGGAACGCCAATAGAAATCAAAGTCGCCGCAATAAACCTTTGTTTACGGCTCTCCAAAATACGGGTTGCCATAACCGCAGGCACATTACATCCAAAGCCCAGAATAGTGGGAATGATGGCATAACCGTGTAGTCCCAACCGGTGCATTATTGTGTCCATCAGTACCGCCAGGCGGGGCAGGTAACCAGCATCTTCCAGTATTCCTAATGCCAGGTAAAAAGAGACGATATACGGCAACACCGCAACGAGGGGAATGTAAAGTCCAGTGCTAAGCAAACCGAAGGACTGAAAATGGTCAATTTCTCCCCCAATAAGGTTACCTATCAAGACAGTGTGCCAGAAACTCTCTGGTCCTAAAGCAAGGCTCAGTTTGGATAGCAACGGTGTCCACAGCCCCTCAAAGAGAGGATCAGCTACATAGCCAATTATTCCTTCGCCAACGAATCGGACGAACCAGAAGGTGGCAAAAAGGACCAGCAAGGCAACAATTATCCCGCCTATCCGATGACTACTGGCATCTTCCAAAGTCTCATACCAGCGATGGTGGCGATGGCTCAACGATTGCGCCTGGCTCACGATGTCACCCACTCTCGCCCACCGCTCATCACTATTAGGATAGGTACGAGCGTTTTCGGGCACCTTTGCCTCGGGAAGACGCCTGACTAATTCCCTTACTCCCTGTCCGGTAACGCCTACCGTGGGTACAACTGGCACTCTGAGAAGTTCCTCCAGCTTGGCAACATCAATATTTATACCCCGATGCCGAGTATCATCCCACATGTTGAGGGCAACTATTACTGGAGTCTGTCTCTCCAGCAACTGCAAGGTCAGATTGAGATTTCTCTCCAAATTGGTGGCGTCAACGACATTTATGACCAGGTCTCCATCTTTGAGCATCTCCACAGCTACTTCTTCCGCCTTAGAACTTGGTTCAAGGGTATAGTTGCCGGGGACATCGATAAGCTCAGCCTGCTCCTCCCCTAGCTTCAGATACCCTTTAGTGAACCCCACGGTGGTGCCGGGATAGTTGGAAGCGATAATGTGTGTACCGGTCAGTCGAGAAAAAAGGGAGCTTTTGCCCACGTTGGGATTACCCACAAGCAGGATACGCATCATCTTAAGAAGCTCGCGGTAGATATTTATCTACTTCGACTATTATTTTCCTGGCCATGCCAAAACCAACAGCCACCTGGGTACTATTCACCCTGAGAATGATCGGGCCGCGAAATAGCGTAGAACTCAGCTTGGTCACTTTCCTCCCTGGCCTGATACCCAAGGCATCCAGACGCCGAATTAAGCCATGTCCTCCCATAATCCCAACCAAAGTGCCTGTCTGCCCAGTTCTCATCTCAGCCAGGGTCAATTGTTCATTTTGATACGTGGTCATAGCTTATCCCCTATCCTTGATAAGTTAGCGTTGTCTAACTTATCAAGTTCAAAAAAATTTGCTGTTTTTATTTCCTTTACTTCACACTTCTCTTCGAGCAATCTTGAGGGAGCTCCCCGTGCTCTAAATAATATTCATACCTGCTGGGGAAATTAGTCCCTCCCAGTGGACAGGCCTCTATAAACTCCACAAACTTTGCCATCCTCTCCATACTCAAAGGGCTGATGACGTGCTCAATCTTGCAGGCATCTTCTTCAGCTGTTTCGTGGTTAATGCCCAGAGCTTGCGCAAAAAAATGGGTCAACGCCTCATGACGGTAAATCACATTGCGGGCAACCTTATCACCTTCGGGAGTGAGCTTTATTTGGCCATATCTCTCGTGCTCCACAAGCTCCTGTTCTGAGAGTTTTTTCAAGGCGGAGGTAACACTGGGCATCTTAACTCCCAGCATTTCGCTGATCTGCTTTACTCTTACCACCTTCTTTCCTTCACCGAGGTTAGCTATCGCCTCGAGGTAGTCTTCCATACTGGCGGTCTGCTCTCTTTGCGCTTCTTGTCTTACCATTTCCTACTCCCATAATTGTTAGACATGTCTAACAATTATAACTTAGATTATTGCCCCTGTCAAAATTTTCCTGGGCTTTGGTTATTTTGTTACCAAGACCCGGAGTGAAACGAAGGGGAAGGGTCTAGATTCTTCGCTTCGCTCAGAATGACGGGAAGATGTTGGTAAACAGTCTCTCTTGGTTGTTACAGAAAGGCAAAGGTTTTATTATGGTCGAGGTGAGAGGATTTGAATCTCCGACCTCATGGTCCCAAAGCAAGCGAGAGAAAAGGCTGAGGCCGCTTGCCTCCTTTCTGAGAAATATTCTAGCACGCAGGAAGTATAGAAATCAATTACCTACTTAATTGTCTGGCCAGTACAACAATCTGGAGGTTTGCGGAAAAGTCATTTAGCATATAACCTAAAAGTTCTTCTAAGAATGGCTTGATAGCCTGATGGCAAAGCACCTTTGTCTCAGGAAGTATCAATAGTTCTTGTGCATGATCCAAGACATACCATGGAGTTAAGTAGCGACAATTATTAATAGGCAACTAATTAACATTTCAAGTGAATGTGCAACAAGACAAGCTATTGTTCAGCTAGATAACAAGACACTAAGAAGTGCAACGCGGATTGGCTTGACACAATACTATAAAGCTGCATTTGAACAGGCCTAAATTGCTTCAGCTCCCAGTCTCGGCACGAGTTTGATCTCATTTCTTGCTGCTTGTCTGAGGCCGAATCACCAGTACAGGTTTTCCTGACTCTCGAATTACCACGTCCGCAATGCTTCCCATAATAGCCCGCTTCAGTCCGCTCTTGCCATGGGTAGTCATGACTACCAAGTCTATATTTTCCTTTGTGCTGAATTCAATAATAGACTTGGCGGGGTCCCCGATTGCCACCTGATACGAGGCTTTTGTATGTCGAGACCTTATTGACCGGACTTTGTCACGAAGGTATCGCTTAGCACGAGCGGCGTTCCATTTATCCGCCTCAAGCGCTGCCTGCACAGCAATTTCTGACTCGGCTGGGCTGGCGGCACCATGCGCTTCCGCAGCAATGACAGGTGTTGTAGGTCTTATTACCCGTATCAGGATAACCTCTGCGCCAAAGCGTTGTGCAACCTCGGTGGCATATCGTAGCGCTCGCGACCCAAAACGAGAGCCATCAAGCGGAACTAATAGACGCTTAAACATGGCTTGTCAGCTCCTCTTTCGTTTTCCCTCTCACTTCTCTCACTCTGCCTAGTCATTGCAGGGTTTGGCTCTACAGATTCGTGTACTGGCAGCACACGCAAGTTCTCAGTCATGCCCTCTACCGAGTCCAGAATATCCACAAGCTACTCCTCTGCCCTCAACCTCTCCGGCGCTTCGGTTACCATCATAATGCTCGGTGCTCCATCCAGCACATCTATCTCAGCTGCACGGGGTTTTCCCCGTAGAAGTCAGGCTGCCTGAGCACTATTTGCATGGATCAAGTCAGGTTGACATTTTCCAAGATTACGGCCTTTTTTCAAAGCCGGAATCGGCCTGAAAACTATTCAGTTTCTAAACAACCAGGTTGGCAACCTTTAGAAAAATACCAAAGGCCCCAAATTATAGACCTAACATAACATTACCGCGATTTAGGCCATTTGTCAATGATGTGGATTTGATTTGTATTATGTGTAGCCTTTTACAACACAAAACGCTAATTAGTGTAAAGAGGGCTCGCTGAACGAATTAAGTAAGTATAAATACGAACGGTGCTCGACGGTCTTGCCCCACCGCAAAAAATACCAGATTGTCAATTTTTTCCTCAGCGGATAACTTGCAGTGCCCCCATAAGTAAGGGTAAAATTCCTCAGAAACCGCAAAGCGCCGGGAAGTGCCCTACTCTCACATGGTTTTTAATCGTATCAGTTTATTGTGTCTAACAGTCAGGGCCTACATAGCTATGGTTGACATCAAGTATAATGAAAACAGATAAACCTGACGAGCTTCACGAGACTACTGCACGTCTCGGTACAGAACGGCTGAACAAGCTGCTCTTCCGCCTGAGTGCGCCCAGCATTGCCTCAATGGTAACCATCTCTCTCTATCACCTAGCTGACACACTCTGGCTGGGTCAGCTCAGCTATCAGGCGATTGCCGCTGTAACCATTGCCATCCCGTTTTATTGGGCCGCGGTCGCTATTGGTGATGGCACGGGTGTTGGCGCCAGCGCCCTGGCATCGCGGCGTTTCGGTGAAAGAAACATCGAGGCAACAAACCAAGTGGCTGGCCAGATCTTTCCTCTGACTGCTATATTTGGTGTTGTTTTCATCATTGTCGGCGTCTGCTTTGCCAGGCAAGTAGCCACTCTACTCGGGGCTACACCGGACATTGTAGCCCTGACGTCGGATTACCTCGTTTTCATAGGCTGGGGAATGCCGTTCTTTCTTTTTCGACTCATGTCACGCAACATTTTCCACGCGGCTGGGGATGCCATTAAGCCGATGATTTTCACTATTGTTGGCGCTGTGATCAATGCCACCCTTGACCCATTCTTTATCTTTGGTTGGGGTCCATTCCCGGAGATGGGCGTTGGTGGGGCCGGGTTGGCGACGACGATATCCGGCGGAATCGCTGCTGTACTCAGTTACTACTTTCTGGTCGGCGGAAGATCTGCCTACAGGTTGAAGCTGCATCACGTCAGACCTAACCTTCCTATCATGGCACAGATCTACCGTGTGGGCTTGCCGTCGATTTTGATGGAAATGACGGAAACAATTGTTTTCACCATGTTCAACCGGATTGTGGCCGGTTTCGGTACGATAACGCTGGCGGCCATGGGAATCGGGATACGTATTATCGACCTTGCATTTATGCCCATTTACGGTGTTGCCAGTGGTCTTCTGCCGATTGTTGGTTTCTGCCTGGGGGCACGCCTCTGGAAGCGACTGTGGTCAGCTGTCAAGCAAGCCTCCCTCGCTGTGGTGGTGATGTTGGGTATTGCCACTGTCTTACTGGAAATCCTCGCTCCACAGGTAATCGCCATTTTCAATGATGACCCTGAATTGCTGGCTATTGCCGTGCCGGGGATACGCATTATGATTTCAGCTCTCATTCTGATTGGTCCGGCCATTATGTTCATTACCACCTTTCAGGGATTATCTAAAGGTTGGACAGCCATCTCGCTTTCACTGGTGCGCGAGCTGGTTTTTTTCATCCCGGCAATCTTCATCCTGCCACGCTTCATCGGGCTAAACGGCGTCTGGCTGTCTCTGCCCATCGCAGATGTTTGCGGTACCATTATCGCCGGATTCTGGCTTTATCGTGAGTACCGGTTACAAAAGCGCAGTGGCATCTAGGATAATGCCCCAGTGACCGAGCCTATCCCGGAGTTCATACCGAGGGGCCGGTCTACGCTTGATTGGCAGCACTGAGGACTATCACCCTATCAGATTTTCGAAGTTCTCATTACAGAGCACGAGAATTTCTGCCTGATTGCGTTTCCACTGAACATTTCCGAGAATTGTTGCGTGAGTGCTGAACAAGATTTAACGCTTCATGCTACCTTTGATTGTGGTCCGGTCTCCATATAATTAGTCGTTAAAATCCCCCAAAAACCCTCACCTTAGGGGATGAGTGTCTTTCCTATTTATCAAATAGGGTGTTTTTAAGTGCTTTTATTCACTTCTTCCGAAGCTGATAAATCTTTTTCTTGTATTGAAAAGAGGGAGAGCAAATCTCTTATTTCTTTTATTTGTTCGTTAAGAGCATGATTTAAGAGAGGAGAATAGGGATTTACTCACCAAATAAAGGCAAAATAAAAGGGAAATAAGCAAATAAGCGTAGTTATAAAGGCGTTAAAAGAGCTAGACACATTTTAAAGTGTTTTCTCAAAGCCAAAATAACTTTTTCTTATAGGTAAAATGAGGGGAAAAATTGTGCTGGCCTGATGTTAAGAGCGAGCACCATCCCTCAATCCAAAGGGCATACCCCGTCTTGTGATATTCAGATAAGTGCCGCTGACCTATTTCGATTTTGGAGGCCTGTTAGATTCAGTTTTGACAAGCTGTCCAAATTCCGGTGAGCACCTCAAAGGCGAGAAGCCTTTGGGCTAAGATTGATTAATTAGAGCTTAAAAGCACCAACTCCTTCATCGGTTGATACATAGAGAATTCCATCAACTATTGAAAAATCGTTCATACCTGTTTCACGAAAAGTCATCATCCATAGGACATCACCCGTTTGTTGGTCAAGAGCTTGAAGTGCACCGCACTCCCTTCCTATGCCTCCGTAGACAGCACAAGCGCTCCTATAAATGACCCCTTGATATTCATAAGTTATTTCGGAGAGAGGTGGTTTATCTATCAGGAAAGTCAGACCGGGCTCACCCTCGTTAGTTATCTCTTCCTTCACACGTCCTTTCAATATGCAGCAGTTCACAAAATCAGACTCGGACCATTCGTCGGGGAGGCATTCATTTTGCTGTAGACATCGAACGCCCTCAGAGAGGTAGGAATACCAGCCAATCTCACCAGATACTCTGTCTAAAGCTGTTATATTAGATGCAAACCAATACCAGGGGTAATCGGGCTCGGACATAGGAACAATACGTACCGAATGCCAAGCGTATGCATAGCGGGAGTCAATTCCCACCAAGACGGATTCTGTTTTCTCACCTTCCCACAGCAACTCCCCCCTTTCTCTGTCGATAGCTGTAATTTTGGGGAGGAGACGGGGGAGATATTCAGTAGCATCGTCATATGTACTTGGACCAAGACAGAGCACTTCATCCCCAACCAGAATTCGTTTGCTGTGAGTATCAATGTCGTCATTCCACCATAAGGGTACAATAGGCAGGGATACGACAGTACAATCTGTCAACCTAATTTCAGTTCCTCCAAAGCTAGCCAAGACGCCCGTGTAAGTGACCAGGTCACCCTCTTCAAGTTGTAGTAAGCTCGACATCTGACTTTCATCAAAGATAGCCTCGACCTCTGTTCGGGCCCAGTCCAATGGATTAAGAAAATAAGCTATTAGCCCTTCTTTTTTTGTTGACACATATTTAAGTTCATTTGTCCATTCAGCCTGCTTCCCTTCATAGTTTTTCCAGAGATACTCTCTCTGTAAGCTTGTCAATTCAGGGTCGAAAAGTTCTTTAGCAAAATCATAGGCAGAGACCGCAACATACTCAAGCTCCGCTACGCCTCCTGACGGCACCTTTGGTAAGTGTGTAGTTATGACAATCACCACACTGATAGCTATAACACAAGCTGCTATGATTCCTACCAGCTTCTTCTTACTCTTTCCTTTGGTGGCTTGCCCTGTCATCAGTCGACGCAAACATTTAGGACAAAACCCGGCGTCCTCGCTCACTTTAGTTCCACAGATAGGACAAGTTGCCATGACTTTACCTCCTAGACATTCATAATGCCCATTCCTCCAAATCCACTGGCTAGGCTACTCATCAACCACAGTATACATCCTAATCCTATTGTACTACTTCTTTCGAGGTCAGTGAAGTTTGAGTATAGTTTTAGGCTATACCGTAACATAAACAACAGTTAGAAGCGAGCACCATCGCCCAATCCAAAGGGCATACCCCCTTCTTGATATTCAAATACGTGGCTCTGATCAGTTTGTATTTTGGGAATGCCTTGATACGATGACGCAACCACATAACTACTCTAGGACTCGTTCCAGTAGAATCTATATTCTTGCCCAAGACTCTGCGGAGGCTGAGATACATGGGTAACACTCATGGTATGTTTAGTAATGATAACTTATCGTGAGGAGTTACCAGAATGAAAAAGCCAGCCAGTTTTTACTCCTTAAAAAGAAAGTCCATCGTGCAGGCTTGCCGGGAACAGGACAGATAACGGAAGTGAGTTTGCCTGGGAGTTTGAAAGAGCTACC
>Ga0307376_10004173_pt1 | contig 13292 bp, 10 predicted proteins | sample TR2MG_FD_202536 | JGI IMG/M metagenome (GOLD analysis project Ga0307376, IMG submission 202536) | Soil microbial communities from Risofladan, Vaasa, Finland - TR-2 | ecosystem: Environmental > Terrestrial > Soil > Coastal area > Acid sulfate soil | place: Finland: Risofladan, Vaasa | collected... | reverse complement strand
GCCTGAAGCTGTATAAGGACGGCGGGCTTGATATTTCAAAGTTTGTGGACTTTACTGGCAAGCAACTGACACTGGAAATGCTCAAGGGAAAATACCCGACAGCATGGGATAAGGCGGGACTATGATAGAAGCAAGACGCGCCAAGTATTTTGAACGTGATGGGAAGATTGTATGCAGCTCTCCTCGCTGCGCATCAACCACTATGGCCGTTTCACTTGACCAACGCTGGACAGACTTCACCAGTCACCAGACGGCTGAGACCGTGGACTTTGAAGGCAAGGAAGTCCTCATGTGGTTGCGCCATCCGTTTGAACGCCTTGAATCGACAAAGAAGATATTCCGCTCACTAAGCCCTGAGATATTCGGTTCTCAGTTGCTTCGCCGCTATGACCCGCACTGGGAGCCTCAGATTGACCTACATTCCTTCAATGGAATATTCGTGCCGACGACCGTCATGAGATTCGACACGCTCATGGAGACATGGCCGCAGCACTTCCCTGACGTGAAGCTGGAACGCCCACTACGTCAACAGCCCGTGGTTCAACGTGAGCTATGGCACGTCATGGCCGCAGCTATGCCGGCTGATATGGTTGCCGCGATTGAGGCGAAGTATGCGGCTGACCTCGCTCTTTGGGAGTCTCTGTCATGAGCAATACACTTGACCACAACTTCAAGAACACCCCGGCGCTGGACGCAGGCCTCGGCCCTGACGTAACACTGACGCGGGCCTCAAATGGATTGGTAGTCGATCGGCACCGTGGCGGCGCTCCAATCATCTTCCCGCCGAATGCGCCGCGCTTCCCCGGAACGCTCTCCTACGCGAACGAACTGCTTCACACTGGAGACCTCTCAAACGTCGCATGGACAAAAACAAATGTGACTGTTGCGCAGGACGCAACGGATAGCGACGGCAACGCGAATAGTGCATGGACGCTCACCGACTTCAATGACGTCGGGCCTCTACCGCATATCATTGAACAGATCACCCTGCCGTGGGCCGGACGCTGGCTGAAGCGCAATCATGTCGTTGAGGTCAAAGCTGGCACCCTGCGCTACGCCCATTTCACATGGAACAAGGTGGGAGCCTTCACCGACGAGTCAGGCATATTCGACACGCTGACGGGTGAATGGTCTGTCCCGCCAACCTACGCTGAGAGCAATAAGAGCCTTGACGTTATGACCACTGAAGCGCTCTCCGATGGATGGTGGCGCATAAGCTCAGCGGGCCTATGCACGGGAGCCTACAATGAGAATTTCGCGGTCGGCCCTTCAAACGGGCCAACGATCGCTGAGGCAACCTATCAGGGTGACGGCACCGGGACGATTCTGGTCAATCGCCCAATGGTCAGCAATATCTCATCACACTTCAAGAATGACCCCTATCCCTACGCGGAGAGCGGAGCTGCCCGTGGCTGGGGTGTACGGAACGTCGCCTCACAAATATCACGTCAGGTCAACAGCGTCCTTTATGGCGCTATTGCGAATGGAGGCCTCCCTGATGGCGGTTACAACGGCTATGAGTGGCAGATACTCATATCAGACGTGAACGGCGGGCTTGAGGGCCACCTTGCCCGCGATCCGGTAACGCCAGAAGTCACCATGAGGGCAACCGATCAGGGGCTTGCGCAAGCGGTCAGGTTCCACGGAACCAATTCACAGCAGGTTCTCAATGATTACCTGTACTACACCGCAGCGGGCCGCGTCTGGACTGCACACACCTTCCGCATGAAGGTCACTGACGTTCTGGTCAGGCCGAATGGAGCGATAGCAAGGATCAACAAAGGTTTCGGCACTGAATACTTCAACATCTATATTGATGACGTCGATGACGATGGCTGGGTCTCCTATAGCTGGGGGCCGTGGGAGTGGTTCGTTTCAATTGAAATGGGCCTCGGCGTAGCCGGCGCTGATACCGGCGACTTCAGAATTGAGCATCCACACGTCCTTGAGACCAATTCGCCGATGAAGTACGTGCCGAATGATGGCCGTGACTATGGTTGCTACAGAGACCCGAATACTGGCACTGAGGTTCAGTTGCCCGGTCTCCTGATTGAGCGTGAAAAGACCAACCTAGTACCCGATTCACATGACCTCGGCGCGGCGAGCTGGGTGAAGTCAGCGGGAGTGATTAACACCAACCGAGCAAGCTGGCCGGCAGTGTTCAGCAATGAATACAATATGCCTCAGTTGAGGCGGTCTCAGCCTGATATCGGGCCTGTGGTTCTCACTGCCGACCAACCGCTGACAATGGTGGCCGGAGAGCGCTATACGATCAGCGTCGCGATCACGTTCTTCAACCTATTTATTCACCGCATCGCCATACTGAACAACGGAGCGCAAGACTTGACGGTCGATCTCCGTACAGGCTTCGGCCCGTTTCCCGGCGTTACCGTCGTCAGTACCGGCGCGGATATCGTAAGGGTTCGGACTCATGTTGGCCTATGGTGGGATTGGTGGGTCGATATCACCTTTGACTGCGATGGCGTGGACACTACCGGCGACCTTCGCTTCCAAGTGCTGACGACAGCCGGGTCAGACCAGATACCCACTGGCGCATCGTCAGATAATACGATCGGCTGGGGCAACGCTCAGGTTGAGCAGGGCGACTTCTCAACTCACATCCCGACAAGCGGCGGCACCGCAACGCGCTCAGCCGACGTCGCCAAGATCACTGACATGAGCTGGTTCAATGCCTCGGCAGGAACATTTATGGTTCAGTTCACAGTACCGGATGTGACCGATCTCACGGTTGCGCGATGTGTCCTGAATGCGCATAACGGCGGGCCTCCTCAGCGAATCTCAATTGAGCTGGGCAATGGCGTGAACGACTTCATACGGATGCAAGTCCACAACGTATCGCAACAGGTCAACATCGCTGGGCCGTCCTTGACGCCCGGTTCGATCTGCTCAGTGGCCATTGCGTATGCCGCAAATGACTATGAAATGTGGGTCAATGGGTCACTCGCTGGCACCTCTGGGTCAGGATCGCTGCCGGTCGGTATTGCTGAAATGAATATTGGATCGAATGCCGCTGACCTTGAGCAACTGGACTCAACAATCGGGCGCATCTGGTATGACGACACCCGGCTCCCGGCTGCGGACTTGGCTGTACTTTCGACCGGAAGAATCCCGACAGGGGCGCAGGGTCTATCACGTTCACTGGGTCGTCCAGTTGAGCGCATTCGCGATCTGAGTATATAATCCCGGCATTCAGGAGAGCATTATGGCAGGCAACGGTAACAAGCAGACGCTCAGCGCAAACGGTCAAACCGCTTGGACGCGCTGGCGTGGCCCGATCAGCATATCGCTGAAAGGTAATTTCGGCGGCGGCTCCGCGCAGATTCAGGTGAGAGACCCGAACGAAGTCGCGGAGAACGTCACGAACGCGGCCTTCACCGCAGCGGCCGATCACTTGCTGGACTACCCTGAACAGGCGATCAATGAGGTTCGCGTCGATCTGGCCGCAGCGACCGGGCCGTCATTGAGAGTCTGGGTTCAGGGTGACGACTATCCATAAATTATTCGCTTGCGCTTGACGCAATCTAAAACTGTGACGTATCATCGCGTCACTGACAATTTAGTCCAATCGCAGAAGCGAGCCGAGGAGGGTTCAATGGACATACTGACCAAAGGTAACAATTTCCCAGTTTATCGCACCGGATTTGAAGGTGAAGACGGGGATGGTGAAGAAGGCGCGGCAGCCGGCGACGGTGAAAAGACATTCACTCAAGCTGACGTAGCGGCCATGATAGCCAAAGAGGTCGGTGGTCTGAAGAACACCAACTCAGCACTAAAGGCTGAGAAGTCAGAGACAGCGAAAGCGCTGAAGGCAATGCAAGATCAGTTCGCATCGCTTGGCGGCGCAGAAGGAATTACTAAACTCAGTGAGTTTCAGAAGAAGCTCGGTGAGGACGAGTCAACCAGATTGCTCTCCGAAGGGAAGCATGAAGAATGGTTCGATAAAAGGACGTCCGCTTTGCGGAAGTCGCATGAAAGTGAGCTTGGTTCGGTTGCGCAGGAGCGTGACGAAGCGGTGAGTAAAGCCGATAAGGCGATCTCAAAACTTCACCAGACCTTGCTCAAAGCTGAAACACTGTCCGCAGCTAAGGATAGTGGCACGGTGAAAGAAGCCGCTGCCGATATCCAACTCAGGGCAGAACGATCGTTCACATGGGACGAGGAGCGTGACGCGCTCGTAATCAAGGACGAAGATGGAGACACGGTGCTATCTAAGGATGGCAAGTCACCAAAGAGCGTCGCTGAATGGCTTGATGAGCAAAAAGAAAGCGCTCGTCATTGGTGGCCGGCCAGCAAGGGCGCAGGAGCAGGCGGTTCAGGTGAAGGCGGTCGGAGTGGAGAGGAAGATATCTCAACAGCCGACTTTGAGACCTTCGCGGCGAAGCGAATGGCCCAAAAGGAAGCCCGCAAGAAAACGCAGGGCTTCAGAGCATAGAGCTGCGGGGCAGGAGCCTCCAAACAAAACCTTTTTTAATTTTGCCAATGGAGGCATAAATCATGGCTATTCAAACAGTCGACTGGCTCGCCCGTGAAGCGCTGCTCATTTTGCAGTCCAACATGGTCGCGACTCAGTTGTATGACCGTCAGTATGAAGCTGACTTTAGCGGTTCCGAAGCGCGAGGCGATACCATTCGCGTCCGCAGGCGTGACCGTGGTAACGCGCAAGAGTTTGGTGGAGCAATCAATCCACGCGGCTTGCAGGAAAGCAAAATCGACATCGTGCTTGAGAAGCATTACGACGCTTCCTTCGAGATCACGTCAAAGGAAGCCAAGCTGGACTTGGATTCTTTCTCGGATCAAGTTGTTGAGCCCGAAGTCGTTTCGATCGCTGAACTGGTCGACGCTTTCGCTCTCTCCAAGATCAATGACCTGCCGAATATGGCTGGCGTTGACGGCGCAGGCGCTCCGCTCGCATTTGCAACCGACATTGGTGGCGTTGCTCAGTACCGGAAGGTATTGAACAACCTCAAAGTACCGATGGCTGGTCGTCAGGCTATCTGGTCTCCTGAAGGTGACGCCAAGCTCCTGTCTATCGCTTCGTTCGTTGAAGCGAACAAGAAGGGCGACAACGGAACCGCACTGGCTGAAGCATCACTGGGTCGCGTCCTCGGATTCGATCACTGGATGGCTCAGAATGTGGACGAGACACCGCTGGCCTCACTGGACGGCGCATCGGCTCAGGTTGTCGGCGCTCTGCCGGTCGGCACCACGGCAATTCCCGTTGACACAGCGAACGGCGCAGCGGTTGTATTCGCTGACCGCTCAACCGTTCAGATCGGTGGCATCAATTACACCGTGAATGGCGCTGCTACGATGGCGGGATCGGCTGGAACCATCAATATCCTCGAAGGCCTGAAAGCGCCGGCAGCGGATAATGACGTTGTTTCCACGCCTTACGCAAAAAGTGACAACTTCGTACCTCGCGGTGCGATCTTTGTTCCTCGCGCGTTTGCCTTCGTCAGCGTACCGCTTGACATACCGCCCGGCGCTGAAGCCGCTGTAATCACGAACAACGGTTACAGCATCCGCGTCGTCCGCGACTACGACATTACCTCCAAAAAGACCATTGTCAGCTTTGACTGTCTGGTTGGAAGTCGAGTAGTTCACGGCGAGCTGGGAGCAAAAGTAGTCGAAGCCTAATCAGCTTCGGTTGCAAAATAATGAGAGCGGGGCTAATCTTGGCCTCGCTCTTTTTTTTGAATACAATCAGGAGATTGAAATGGGTGTACAGATGGCAAAACACGGTCACGCGCCGTTTGAAGTAGCAGATGCGGCGGTTGATGATTTCAAGGCTCAGGGATTTGCAGTATGTGACGCCGCGTATGTGGCGCCGGCCAAGGAGAAGCCTGATCTCAGTGAAAAAGAGATCAAGGACGAACTCAAGGCAGTCGAGAAGGTCACGCGCAAGAAGGGTGAGGAAGCGGGCCTGACAGACGATGAGATTGAGGCTGACGTCGCCGCTGAAGTTTCTAGGGTAGAGATAAGTCTGCGCGGAGAATAGCGTCATGCCGATTTGACGAGGTGTGAGTAGCCGTCAAAGCTACTTTCACTTGTCAACCTGATCGAAAGTGTGGACAATGGCTGCGTCCCGTCAAACCCATTGAGCGAGTGCAATGACTACATATTTCAAAGTCCGCTACGACAACGAAGCATCCGGCCCATTCGTAGCCGATGCGGAGAACTTCAGTGAACTGACTTGGGCCGGCGGCGGTCGCGGTCAAGTAATCACCCTCATTGACGATGGCGCGACCGGCAAGCTCCACGTCGCCTTGATTGCTGGCCCACTACCCAGTGATAACGACGTCCTGACTCAAGGCACGACCACGGCCGACGCTGAAGGCGCTGCCACAACCTTGCTTTATCCTGCCTACTTCCGTGACGATGTGAGCGTGACTGACAATGCTGCGCTCAAGGATATTCGCTGGGTCGGCCCGGTGGCTGACGGCTCTGGCGTCATGCCGACACACTCATTCAAGTTCGATGGACAGACCATCAACGTCGCGCTTCAGGACATAATCACCTTCTCAGGTGGACAGGTCGCTGAGCTAATTCGCCTCAACAACGACGTCGGCGCTACTGGTGAAATGGAGGTTCGCTTCATATCGAATCTTGACGCCGGCCTGCCGGTCGACGGCGATACCCTGACCGGCTTCCTTGCTGGTAACGGAACGGTTCAGGGTGAGGTACACGCTCGCTCATATACGCCATTTTGGCTTCACAGATTGCTCGCCGACCTGAATGATGATCCTCAGTTCGCCGGCGACGATGACATGAGTTCAATCGACCCAACGCCTTCCGCGAAGGATACTGACCAGATCGTTCGCCTCATCGGCGGCGCGAATGTCGATGACACCATGATTCTTCATATGTACGGCGGCTCCATTGAGCAGGCCAGCGGCGGGACCAAGTACGCCGGCCTTGACGTTCAGGTGACGTCACCGAACGCAGATACTCGCCCCGTCCTGATTCAATACGACACCACAACCGGCCTTGACGCCCTTGTCACCGACAAGTGGAGCAACGCTTGGAACCCTGATTCGATTGCTGGTAACGTCAGAATCATGCGTAAGATTCGTGATAACGGCGTCGATATTGATGGCCGTCGTATCCGTGGATTCTTGGGTGAGTTTGGCGATACCTTCTTCACCGGCTCAACGACGCTGGGTGATGCCACGACCTCACTCGCATTGTTCGCCTCAACTGACGGTAATAACGTCACCGCAGCGGGTACTGTAGCAGGCGCTCCATACAACACCGTCGTCCTGACAGATGGCTTCCAAACCATCAACTACAACAACGGCAACGGCCCGACAGAATATGTCATGAGTGTTGATTACGGCTCAGCTACGTCGCCGCAAACGTATGAGCGAACCAAGTATCTCCAACGACGCGGCACGGCTGAAAGCATCTTCGGCCGCAACGGTCAGCTTGTTATCGGCGTCAACCGGAACTTCGCTTACGACACTGAGGTCAATGGCCCGTTCCTTGAGAACTCCCTGATCGCATGGGGAACTATTGTTGCTTATGACACTGAAGTAGGTGGCCCCTTCACGGTTGGCGAGTCTCTTGACTTTGCCGGCGGCGCGAAAGGCCGGCTCCTGCTACTTGACGATGACGGCACCACGGGAACAATGATCGTTGAAGTTACCTCTGGCACTGTCATCGGTGACGACGAAGCGATCACCGGCTTCCTCTCAGGAGCAACCGCAGCGGTCAATGACGTAGGCGGCGTTGATACCATTGAGTCCCGCTCTGGAATTGGCTGGATACTGGGTCTCGATGACGACGGTACAACCGGCAACATCTACTATCAGTCGCTCGCTGGACTTGACCCTGTGAACAACTCACCGATCTACGGCATCAATGGCGTGACGCTGGTGAGCTGTCTGGTGAATGGCGCAGTCGCTTCACGGACGATCAATAATCAGTTCGTCGGCGTCTACACCGGAACGAACTTCCAGACCAACTTCGGTATCGGAATCGAATCGGCTGACGCTATACTGGGCGACCTCAATCGTAACCTCGCTGACGTTCAGCAGGGCGTACCAAACAACCAGTCCGGCCTCGTCACCAACCTCCTCGCGGGAGACCGCGTATGGTGCTACGACTGGGACGGCGCGACGACTGACAGCAACGGTGATGCCGTTCCTCGCTGGGATCAGTTGAGTAATGATGCCCTCCTGAATGGCGCGGCGGTCGCGACGATCGTGGTCACTGAAGCTATCCCGGCAGATACCCCTCAAGTTGGCGCGCTGCGAGTGACCAACGATGAAGGCATCAGGGTTCTGATTCCTTATAGCTCATGGGCGACCAGTACCTTCACCCTGACGGCCGCATACAACTTCAGCGGAACTGGCGTGAATGATTCGGTAGCTGCAACCAATGACATTGCGATCGCGTACCTAGATCAAACTGTCCCGGCGGCGACGACTCAATTGAGCTTCACCGGAATCTTTGCCAGCAACCGTCAAATGGCTGTCCGGGTATTGCGCGGAGATAACAACCCAATCGTCCCATTCAAAACTAACCCGATCTTCACAGCTTCGGGCTTCAACGTGGCGGCGGGTCGAATTTCTGACGCATAATCGGCCTGATATGGTTTAGGATAGGGGCCGGACTGGGCAACTGGTTCGGCCCTTTTTCGTAGAGAGCAAAGATGACTTGGACACTCAATGGCGCGTTTGTTGACGTAACCGGAACGGAAGCATCGCTTTCCGGTTCGGAAGTGCTGGCTGGGGTCACTCTGACCAGTTTCGGCGCTCTGAACATTTACGACTTCGGCACCCTTCAGCTTCGTGTTGACGGCAACCTCACCATCAATGGTAACGACGCGGCGAATCGTGAATGCCTCCTGATCGGTAACGGCGCATCGGATACGACCGCTGACATAAACATTCGGACAGGTGGCGTCCTGACAGTAGGCTCGCGCGCGGCTCAGGACGGCAATGAGTTCTCAACTGACCAATACTGGCCGTCGATCTATGAGAAGGACAACCTCAATTTCGGCAACTCATCGTGTAAAGCGACCACCGGTGAATCTATCCTCGGCTCCTCAACGGCTCGCGGATTCTTTGTCGTTGACGGTGGAGCGACCTTCAACTGGTACGGCTGTGTCAACTTCACGGGCGGCATGGGCTGGGATGGCCTCGGCAACAAAGACGGAACACCGAACCCGACGACGAACGCCACGATCCGCGTCAAAGATGGCGTCATGGACGTTCGCCGGGTAGCGGCCCGCACTGGTACTGACAACTTCATCTACACCTACTCAGGCGACTGTGAGATTGAAGGCCTGAAGATGATCTGCTCAGACGTCATTGACTCTGGCATCGGCTTTATTATCGTTGAGCCTCCGAACATCTTCAGGGGAGTGGAGCCAGTATTCTGTGAGGCACCTTTCGGCGGCTCGACTACCGTACCGCGTGACATGGTGTTCACGATTGAGAACTACCCCGGCAATTTCGGCTCAGCGACTCAGCAGGACGGCAACTTTGTCTGTCAGCAGACCATTGGAAACAGTGAATGGGTGACGTTCCTTGACGGCGCTAAAGGCTCTCAGCTTGTGTTGTCACCGGCAGGAGGCTTCACGCAAACCTATGCGGCGGCTGAGGTCATGGCTCGGCAGACCGTCAGGGCTAAGGCCTTCACGCCGTCTGGCGCTGCGGTTGCTGATGGCGTCGTAGCCACTCAGGACAAGAATCGACTGATCTATCAGGCCAGCTCAGTTGCTCAGGCCGCAATCGGCATCCTGACAATGCCAGATCAGCCTATCAACGCAGCGGTCATGACGATCGGCTCAAAGGTTTACACCTTCCAGTCAACGCTGACCAACGTGGACGGCAACATTCAGATCGGTGCCAGCCTTGCGATCTCCAAGCAGAATATCCTTGACGCGATCAACCTGACTGGTACGCCGGGAACTCAGTATGCAGCGGCTATGACGGTGAACGCTGATATCTCAGCGGCGACCGCATGGGTCGGTGACGACCTCACTCTGACCGCTAAGGCAACGGGTGAGGCTGGCAATGCGCTTGATCTGTTCCGTGGATTCTATATCCCGGCAGGCACGGGCGGCTCAGGCTCACTGAATAACGTATTCGACTTCAACAAAATGGGAACCAGTCTAGGCGGCTCAGCGGTTGGTGAATATAACCTCGGCAGGCCATTGCTGGTCAGATACATCAAGGACGGTGACGGCATTGTCGGAAGTCATATGCTGCCCCGGTTCTTCAACCCCGGCGGCTTTGATGCTGACCTGTGGAGCTTCTATCTGTACAGCTACCCGCAAGTGAATCGGAGCCGAACCGACGTCCTGATGCGTACTGTCGGCGGTCAGGACATTGAGTTTATCGTCCCTGACGACCTGAGCATCACTCAACCATTGAAGGCGACCGTCGATGTATATGGCGATCTCCGTGACATGGGCCGGGTATATGACTATTGCAAATCGTTCAAGGTGGCCAACGTGGCCGTCCCTGTACTGGAAGCGCCGCTTTGCTCGGCCTCTGGCTCAGTTCTCGACTTCGGTGAGTTCGACATTCGCATTGACGGAGATATCGGAGGGCCGCTCACAGTCTCTCAGGCGGCAGCTACCCGTGACCAAGTGGCACAAGGTCTCACTTGGGCTGAAAGTACAGTGGCGGCGATCTCAGCGGGTGACAATCGCTATCTGGTCGCTGGCGTAAGTCACGATAACGACCCGCAACGGAACATAGTCTCGATCACATACGGCGGCATTCCAATGACGCGGCTCGGAAAGCGCGCTGGCCCGACGACCCGACTCGGAACCTCAGTTGCCGGCATTGAAGTCTGGGGCTTGGGTGAAGTGGGAATTACTGCTGCTGCGGATACCAATATCGTCGTAGTGTGGGATACAGCTCCAACGAACTTCCACGTATTTCGCGCCAGCTTCACGGCGGTCTCACAGATCGGCTCACCGCTGGTCAGTATTGACTCTGACTGGTCGCAAGATGAAGCGCCCACGGCTGAGACAGCACTGGCCACGAATGTCACGGCTGAGGATAACGGCGTTGTCCTTTGCTTTGCCGTGAACCAGTCTGCCGGCGCAATTACGTTTGAAGGTGGCCTCACTGAGCGGCTTGAGTCGCTGACCAATGGCCACGGGTTCGCGGTTGCTGACGTGTTCCCCGTCGCTGACGGCCTTCAATCTGCCGACGTAACCTCAACTGAAAACGTCGTCCTGAGCATTGCGCTACGTCCACGGCAGGGGCTTATCACTATCTTCCCGAATCAGGCCGCGATTGTGACCCGAATCGGTGAGACTGAGGCAATCAGTTCCGGCGTCAGTGATGAAATCGTTATCGCCTTCCCGGCTGGGATTGAGGACGGTGACGTCGCTTATATCGCTGTCGGCCATGCCCAGTCAGCCGCGAACGCATGGAACACCCCGGCAGGCTGGGTCATACCGACCGGCCTGACAGAAGTTGCCACGGGAGGCACACCGGCCTCAGTACCGGGCGTGAGTGTATTCAGGCGCGTCTTGTCCGGTGACAGCGGCTCGGTTACGATCACGAACGTCGGCACCAATACGTCAGGCATCGTCGCTCAAATGATCGTTTATCGTGGATGCGATGCTGCCCCTGAAGATGTAACCTCGACAACCGCAACCGGAGCATCTGGCGATCCAGACCCGGCCTCAATTACCCCCTCAACGGATGATGTAATGATCCTGACTTTCGGCTTCATGGACGACGGCGACCAAACCTCGCCAACTCCTCCGGCCACTTATACGGCCATCCTTGACACGCAGACGCCAGACGGCGCAGGCACCGGAGAGTAATATGCCGCACAATAACGAGGTTCCAATTGATATCACGAAGGCAACCCAGCCCGGTCGGAAGATCACTTTCGATCACTGGGAGAATGATCGTCACTGGTACACAACGCAGTTCGGGGAACGATTCTGGATACACTTTCATCGGCTACCTGCAACGGGCATCGCTCGTCAGGAGGAGGCCGCTGACTGGGCTGAGGAAATGGCTCACTTCAATCAGTATCACGCCAATGGAGTGCTGCCATCATGAGTCATAATCCCAACCCGATCCAAGTTCCACGCGAAGCGTATCTGGTCTATCTGGCCATCCTTGAATGGGAGTTCGAGCAAGGGCAGGACTTCTTCACGTCGTTTTTCGATTATGAGGAAACCGCGATCATGCTGATGCGCGTGGTTGAAGCGATGAAGAAAGACAACCCTCCGTCAGTCGATGACAATGAGGGCTTCGCGCTGTTCATCCTGAATGTCTATGTAGAGTTCGCTCAGGACTTCGGCATCAATGGCATAAAAGGATTCTTGAATACGCCTCATCGTCAGAACATCGCGGCTGATGCGGCGGCGACGATCGTGCTGGCTGAGAGTGAATGGCCTGCGAATCCGTGGTTTGATGCTCAGGTCGTCATCAATGAACTGCTTGCCCTTGATATCCACTTTCCTATCCCGTAACGAGTAAAGCATGGGTCAATCCATAAAAACCGCAGTAGGAGTCTCGACTTTTGTCGTTCCTGCTGGCGTCACCTCCATTGATATTAAGGTCTGGGGAGCGGGCGGCGGTGGCGGTGGCGTTGGAACACCGGGCGTCGGTATGCGCGGAGGCGGCGGTGGATTCGCCACTTACCTCGGCGTATCCGTCACCCCGGCTGAAACCCTTGACACTCTCGTTGGTGGAGGCGGGCCAGCGGGCGCAGGTATTACCTCCGGCGGTGGCGGTGCTGGCGGTGGCCGGACTGAGGTGGTTCGGTCAACTACTCGTCTGGCTGTTGCCGGTGGCGGAGGCGGCGGTGGCGGTGGTGATAACCAGAATGTCACGGGCGGCGTCGGCGGTGAGGGCGGTGGCTCAACAGGGGCGGCGGGCGGTAATGTAGCGCCAAGCTCAACCTCACTCGGCGGCGGCGGCGGTACTCAGGCGGCAGGCGGCGCAGGCGGTACTGGGCCGGTCTCAAATGGCGTAGCCGGATCGTCACTGACTGGCGGCGCAGGTGGCGATACTGCCGCTCCTGACCAAGCTGGCGGTATCGGTACTCAAGGCGGCGGCGACGGTGGTGATGGCGACAACGGAGCGTTCGGTGCGGGCGGTGGCGGTGGTGCAGGATTCTTCGGTGGTGGCGGTGGTGCATCGTCTACGTCTGGACAAGGTGGTGGTGCTGGCGGTGGCGGTGGCTCGAACCTCGCATCTGGCTCTACGACGAACGCGCAGGCTTCAGGAGCAACTGGCGCAGGTCAGGGCGATGGCGACTATCAGGCGGCAACTGGCGACGGT
>Ga0307376_10004172_pt1 | contig 13295 bp, 20 predicted proteins | sample TR2MG_FD_202536 | JGI IMG/M metagenome (GOLD analysis project Ga0307376, IMG submission 202536) | Soil microbial communities from Risofladan, Vaasa, Finland - TR-2 | ecosystem: Environmental > Terrestrial > Soil > Coastal area > Acid sulfate soil | place: Finland: Risofladan, Vaasa | collected... | reverse complement strand
GCTCCGTCATACGCGATGCAAACGGCGGCCGATACTACTGCCTTGAAGGTATTAGAGAAACTCGACGGCCAGATGTGTCTATTGAAAAGCCTATCAAGTGGTAATGATAACGGCGGCGGTTGGTTTATGACGGCCGACAGTACATATCCAGACAGCATTATTGCCTATAGCCATCCTACGGCCGCGAAACAATGGGTCAGGTTAGACTTTCTTGAAAATTTTACTATAAATGTTTTGTGGGCTGGGGCGAAAGGAGACAGTACAAACGACGACACGGAAGCAATACAGGCGTGTATGGATTTGGCGCGTGACCTACAGGTTGATGTAACCGACGATTGGACCGGTGCGGCCTCTGATCGACGGGTAATAAAATCTCCTAAGATAATTATACCAATGGGAGAAGGGGGCAAATATAGGATAACTTCGACTATTACTGTTTATGGTGGCACTGATATAGAATTTCAAAAGAGTGCTTTGGTGGCTGGAACCCAGGGCATGGTAATGGTTAAGACCCTGCAAACCCAGGCCGGGCTACCTGTTTCAACTTATTCTACAAGAAATTTAAATATAAAGGATATGACGCTCTATGGTAATGGTTTGGCTTCGTGTGGATTGTTTTTGAGAAATACGGCAAATGGCAGTATGGTAGATGGATTAAGAGTATATGGTGTTAAAGGTAAGATATTTGCGGATAGTACAAGGGATTGTATTATACCTACGCTTGGTTCTGACACTATCATTGTAAGTAATGCCACTGGCCTATTGCCAAATCAAATTATAGAAATAGATGGTAGGGATGGTTTTTATATTATAGAAACTGTTTCTACAGATACGGTAATTTTGAATAGACAAATGGTCCCGGACACTTCGGTTGGAGTAGGTGAGGCCGGTGCTTACTTTTGGAGCCGTCCGGCAGGTTTACAGATTGCAAGATGTATAGGATTAAATTTATATTCCCCTGAAATAAGGTTAAATACCTTGGGCGTCTTTGTCGGTGATGATAGTACGACGGGAAGATCAGCAAAGGTTCAATTTTACGGTGCGTATATTGAAGAAAACGATTGGGGATTGCAAATAAGTGGGGCGGATGATTGTTCTTTCTATGGATGCTTAGTGCAACATTCTCGCAGGGGTTGGGAAATAGCCATCACAAATAGGTCCTGGAATAACAGTTTTCACAATCTTTACGTTGAAAGTATTAATAGTGATAGTTTGGATAGATATGGATTTAGAGATATTGCAACTATTTATATTTTAGATGATTCTTACGGGGCATCGTTTTATGGATTGCGATATCCACAAAATCCTTCCGCCGTTGGCTGGCGTAGATTAATGAAGAATAGTGGTGAGAATACTTTTATAAATGGCTTAAAAGTAACCCCTGACGATTTAATAGTAAACCCAGACAGGGCAAATGATTATGCTTTAATTGAACAAAATAGTACGACGGGGACTTTAACGGTTCAATCATCATCCGGATCTGGTAATATTAATAACCCGTATCTCTATGTGATTGATGGGGATGGTGAATATCCAAATGATCGTGCAACGGTTTCCTTCCAGGGGTCAAGCGGTCAAAGAATTAGTGGCAAGTATAGGTTCTATAGCGACGCGGCAAGCGATGATTTTATAGGATTCTTTAAAACTGATACAACTTGGTCGGCAACGGCCGCGAGACTTTATTTCGCCACTAACGGTATTCACATAGGGAACACAGACACATCGGGAACTACTACAAGGATATACAGCGATGCTACTGATAGGCTAAGGCTTGAAACCGGAGATACTTTTTATTTAAACACTGCATGGGATGGTGGGCATTTAAGACTTGATTCGTGGCGTTTATGGGAGGACGGTTTGGGTTATTTAAGAGGGATTAGTACTGGAGATCCGGAGTCTGATACAGGTGGCTATGAGTTTTTCTTAGGTGATTCTATAAGATCGGACGCCGATTCAGTTTATATTTATGTTGGTGGTAAATATGCAGCATTATTATTAAAGGCGATACCATGAAAAAATTGATTTATATATTATTGCTTTTTCCAGTATTGATTTTTGGCCAGACGAAATATTTCCTTCCGGTCCCGGTTGAATCGTCAAATGGTAGGCCAATAAAAGATCAAAGGGTAGAATTATATCAGGGCGCCGTTAGAATAGATTCTTTGTTATGGCTTGATTCTGGATGGTATTATTATACCGACACATCGACCGTCGCGCAGGGTGTCTATGATATTTATGTAAATACGATTAAGTGGCGAAGTAATATTTGGATTGCCTATGGTTCAGAAAGATTTTCTGTCAGGGGTCAAGACTTAGAGGATTCAGCCAAAGATACGATTAATGCGTTTATTGAGGATTCGCTGGATGCAGCGGTAACAGATTGGCGGAGTGATATTGAGGACTCTATTTCTACGGAAAACGATACGACTGCATTAAAATTAAATGATGCACCTGAAGGTCATTTGTGCTATCTCAAGCAACTCTCATCCGCCAATACCAATGGTGCGGGATGGTTTGTGGCGGTTGATTCGGCGTATGCCGAGAATGCTTATTCAAAAGGATATGTATATCCACATCCTACGGCAGCGATGCAGTGGGTAAGGGATGAATTTCTACAGCGTGGGTATGTGATGATGGAGTGGTATGGTGCTCTTGGTGATGGGTCTACTGATGACGCCACTGCTATTCAGAATGCTTTTAATTCAGAAGTTCATATTGTGGGTGTTGGAGGCAACACTTATAAACTCGGTTCTACTATAACTGTTCATCAGAAGGATGTTAGATTTAGTTCAAATAATAAAGACTATGTTAAGTTTTCAATGTATGTTGATGATGGTGCTTTTTATTTTTCTGATTCATTATCAGCAACTGAGGATACACTGACTGCGGATGCGAAAAAGGGGACATCGTATATTTTAGTTGGAGATAGTTCGTTGCATTCCGTAAGTGATTTAATCAAGTTAAAGTCAAGCGTTGTTTTCTTGCCTCGTGGTGCTTTGGGCAGTAGGAAGGGAGAATTACAAAAGATAAGAGCAATTACTGGCGATACCCTATGGATGGAGTATCCACTTTTTGATAATTATGATGTAACACTTGGTGGAGAAGTAGTTAGGGTTTTGCTGTGGGAAGAAACAAATACATTAAATATTTCAGATTTGCATATACAATATTATAATGTGGTTCTCTCAGCGACACCTGCTTTTCATGTGTATTCTTATGACCATCCAGTAATTAATCACTGTAGATCTGATTCGGCTGACTATGTAGCATTTAAATTTACAAATTGCTATAATCCCTATGTTTTGGATCTCCAGGTATATAATAGCCGAAAAGATGGTTCGGGATACGGATTAAATTTTTCGGGAGGGTGTCATACCATTGCCGAGAGATGTTATTTCTCTAACTGTCGGCATGGTATTGATGCTGGAGGGACTGACGTTCCGTTAAGAACAGGAGAGATACGTTTTAGTTGGTTTGTAAGGTGTGATGCTTCTACTCATCAGCTGGCAGAAAATTTTAGTTTTTTTAAAAACGTTATGTATGGCATGACTTCCTCTCCGTTTATAATCAGGGGTGAAAATAACAAAGTTTTATATAATGAGGTTTATGCTGCTTCAGCTGGACACATGGTTGGTCAGCAAAATGGGTATAATCTTCAGGTAATTGGTAATATTTATAATTCTACAATAGAGATGGGTCTTATTGATTCTGTTTTATACGAAGGAAGCTATATTAATACCCCACAATCACAATTAGAGCATCTTGTTCTTATTACTGGTTCATTATACGATTCGGTTGCACATTCATATTTAATTATAAAGGACAATTCATTTTTCCATGCCAATGGAAATAGTGCTGCTATTTTAGGTGTGGCTGATATAGATACGCTGAGAAATCTTGTGATTGCCAATAACACATTTTCGGTTTTTGGTCAGGATGATTATGTTAGTGGCACTTATGTTGTTTCTACCTATGATACCTTAGTAATTGACAAATCAACAATAAGAGACAATCAATTTCTTAACCAGCATGGGCAAATACAGCTTGCTGGTACAGCTGGCTCTGGTGTTAGTATAAAATTCACAGATGATACAAATATTGAGTTTTATAATCCCCAATGGAAAACAACAATGATAGATAGTCTATGGACATATAAAAGAAGTACCACCCTTGATTCGGCTGAATCTATTTTATTTCGTCCGGGTACATCCGGTTATGGGACGGTTACTATTGACACTACCACCTATGGTGTACTTGAAGCAAAGGCAAGATTTAGGTGGAGTTGGGCTGCTGTTGCAGAAATAGAAGATTCTACTGGTTTTGGTGAAAATTTCACAGTTGGGGCTGGAGCTGGGAAGTTTAACTTCGTTGACAATGGAACACATTTGAAATTTCTAAATAGCGTTGGAGATAACAGAACAGTAACGCTTGATTTAGTTATATATAATAGATTGGGTAATGTTCAATATTAACTGAGGCGATTATGTATAAAATAATATTATTTCTGACTTTATTTTTCAGTATGGCTTATCCACAGACAGTGTATCTCGATGGGACAGATGTGTTACAACTCCAAACCGCATGGGCAGTGGCAGAGACAAAAGATTGGACAATGGAGTTCTGGGTATATAGGCCAACCCAAACACAGGCATATCTTTGGTTTACTTCCGGGCCAGCAGCCTTCTCTTTTGCCCCACACTGGTATATAAACGGTTCGTCAATTTGTGCACCTATATACGCTAAGCATGTTGGGCCTGCTGCTAATATTATTGGTGATGATGATTGTAGTACCCTATACGACCGCTGGCATCATATTGCACTTGTCCACGATGCTGGTGATTCATTAAAACTATATCAAGGTGGCGTAGATATTCCAGACACCTTGGCAAAGTCAGCGGCACAGGGATGGGATATGGTTTTGGAATATCTTGGTGGGGCTAATGTCACCCCATCTGGCGCTATACTATATTTAGATGATCTTAGATGTTGGAACATAGAAAGAAGTCTTGCAGATATAAATTTGTATAAAGATATTGAGCTTTTAGGAACGGAGGATAGCCTAAAATATTACTGGAAATTTAATGACAATTTAATATCATCAGGTGCAATAGTTGATACACTATCTTCTGTTGCTGGGTCTATTACTTATGTAGAAAATACCCCTTTACTGTTAGGTAAATATTATATCGATGTAGACAAGGGTGATGACACTAATTATGGTACTACTCCAGCATTAGCCTTAGCATCCCTCGACTCCATCAACACAGCCGGGATTACACTGGAAGCCGGGGATGTCGTTTACTTTCGCACCGACGATACCTTTGATGATACACTGACGGTTCTGGCTTCTGGCACTTCTGGAAATCAAATTACATTCACTTATTATGATAGCACGGGAGAAAGTGGAGCGTATCCGATTATCAGTCAAATTGATGTGAATGACAAAGACTATATCACAATTTCAAACTGCCTTTCAGTAACCAATGGAATAATAAATACCGGGGCTGGATATGTGTTAGATAAATCGGTTTGTGGCCGAGGCTATGATAAACGATTTAAACATTTTCCTGACTTTCCTAAATTTAAGAGGCATTAATTATGCGTAAACTAATCATTCTTTTATTTGCATTTATCATTGGTTGTAATGTTCAAGCACAAACACATGAGTATAAATTAATATGGGATTATAATACTGATAATATAACTTATGAATATTTGATTTTTGTGGCAGAGGTAGCAGACACATCACAGTCGCCTTTTTATTTACCGACTGATTCTTTAAGTAATTGGACTTTATATTTATGTTGTACGGTTAATCACGATTCATTGTTTGCATTTGATTCTGATTCGGCTGTTGTGATATATGAATCTATCCAGGATGGTAAATGGCTTTGTGGGAGAATAATTGCTAAAAGCATAACAGGGGTTTACTCAGATCCGAGTAAACAAGCATTTTATCATAAACCATTATTATTAAAACCACAAACACCTGGTGGATTAAGGTGGAAAGAATAAGGGCTAAGAAGTGAAAATAAAATATGCTATACTCTTAGTTATAGTCGCGGCCATCGCCGGTTATTTCATCCATCCGGTTATTGAGCCGTGTGATACCATTCAGGCGCCCACACAGCCGGTCGTCATTACTCACGGCCCGGTTAAGCCGGACACGGTTATCATCGACAAATGGATAACTAAAGAAGTCCCTGTATACGTGACAAAATGGAGAACTAGGACAGAGGAAAGGATTATCATCGATACTATCTATGTCACAAAAGAGGTTCCGCTATTCCGGTCTTATGAGATATTCTACGAAGATTATTTAACATCGGAGGTCTATGCCTGGGCTGAGGCTCCGGTAGATTCATTTTATAATAAAGTGCAAATAGATTACAATAGTTATTTTAATGATGTATATTCTAACAAAGTTAGGGCTGAAAAACGAAATGCCTACTTAGTCGGTGGAGCAATAGGTGTAGGCGTTGGCGTTATAACGGCCTTATTAATTAATTAAACCATTTATTAAAGAAAGAGGTTCATTATGCCTGACTGGATTTTAAACTCAAAGATTTTAACGATCCTGGCGGCCGTTATCTGTGTTGCTTCGGTTGTCGCTTTTGCTATCGGCTTTATTGGCGAGGGTGTTCTGTTGACGATCTTAGGTTTTGTCGGATTTACCGGCGTTGGCGCTCTAAGGGATTGGATCGATTCTCAGGGCTATAAAACCTATGTTATTGTTGGCCTGGGACTTGTAGGTTCTATCGCCATGGCAATCGGATGGATAGACCTAAATACTTTTATGGCCGTTCTTACCCTGTTGGGTGTTGGCGCAGCCGGAACATTAACGCTTGCAGTTAAGAAGGCGCCTGCCGGAGCGAAACTAAAAGCTATTAGCGTAAAATAAATGCCAACTAAACGCGATATAATTAAGCAGACACTGTCTTATGGCTGGATAGTATTCTTGTGCGCGCTATGTGGCATTACGGGGCTCCTTGGGGGCTGGGGAGTGCATAGAGCAGTAGTTAATATCTCCGGTGAGAATATGGGTATGATTCAATTTGCTTTTGGTGTATATGAAGCATTCGATAATCCTTATGCTTTTTTAATGGCGTTTATTTCGTTGGGTGGTTTGGTGTTGCAATTTATACGCACATTCAGAGGACGAAGGAACAACGACTAATGAATAATAAAACTATCCCGGAGCGAGTTACTACATTAGAGACTAAGTTTGAGATTGTAGTGGAGAAGATGGCACAGCAGTTAGAAGAGATAATAGATTCATTACCTGAAATGGCTCGTAGAGTAAAAGATCATCATGCCACTTATCGTGAACATTGTGATTTTATCAAGAACGCTGAAAAGGAAACGGAGCGTATTGTTGCGAAAGAAATAACGAATCATCGGAGTTATGTTGAGAAGGTAAGTAAGTCAGCATTAAACTGGCGAAAGGTAGGCGTAATAGTAAGTATCGTTGCTCAATGGGGTTTGATCTTGTGGATCATAAATAAAATATATACTATATAACTTCTTTCCATCCCATGATGGAACTCCCGGAAACGCCGAATAGGATTGACCCGCCTAGTCGGCGTTTTTTATTTCTTGACTTTTAGGAGTTGATTTTGTATTATTCAGACATGGAGAGAAAACAAAAAATAAGACCCTTTGATCTAGGTGCGGACATCTTTGAAATATCAAATTTGTTTGCTCTCCATGCAACCACCGCACCTAGATTAAGGGGTTTTTTGTGTTATAGGGGTAATTATGAAACAAATTAGATTAAGCACAAAGCATGATGGAGAAGATGTTTACACAATAGTAGATGATTGGAATTATGAATGGCTTAATCAATGGAAATGGAGATTACAAGTAAAGAACGGTAAAATAATGTGTGTACTACGTCATATTTATATAAAAGATGGTAAATATAGCAATTTAAGAATCCATAATTTAATCTTAGGTTATTATGGCCCACTAACAATAGATCACATCAATAGAAATGTTCTTGACAATAGAGAAGAAAATTTACGTCTTGCCACAATGAAGCAACAAGCCTTTAATCGCAAAAAGATGGGCAATTCCACAAATAAATACAAGGGCGTGCATAAACAACCGTATGGTAAATGGCACGCAAGGGCTAGAGGTAAGTATATTGGTGCATTTAATTCTGAGGAAGAAGCTGCTTTAAGATATAATGAATATGCAAAAGAACATTATGGTGAATTTGCCTTATTGAATGAGGTAAATAATGGATAGGGGTTTTTTATTTAGGGCAATTTTGACGCTGGACTTTAAATCCAATTTAGTTTTAAGCGAAGATAGATTGCCCTTTTTATTTACAGGCGGGATCTTTAGTGGTTTCAACACGTCACTAAGGGTTCCGCTTTTTTTATTTGTACCTGAGCCTAAACAAGTGGGAGCAATGTCTCCGCATGACAACTCCCGACCCAAATGCGTAGCGAGAGCTAAGTTTAGTTTACCCGGTTTCCGTACTATAACGGTGAACTGTTAGAAAGACCACACTTGCAGGGGATGTGGCTAGGCCAGTTAGTTACAATTAGAGCATCCTGTTTTCCTGTATTATACGCAGGGGGATGTAAATGCGAACTATGTCCAAAAATATAATAGAAATAATTAAAATATTTCTTGCTTTATTCCGAACTATGCCCTATACTTGCAGAAAGTGAACATTTGAGAGGATAGACATGGAACAAAGACTTCTTACAAAATCTCAGGCCGCAAAGTATTTAGGAATTTCTATTAGGACGCTACATAAGTGGATAAAACGCGGTATGGTTAATCCTATTATGATCCCCGGCGGCCATTCAAAATATGACATCAATGATTTAGATAGACTAATCCAAGAAAGCAAAACCACTAATTAATTTGGAGGGCAGGCCATCATGGAAAACTTAAATGATATTAACCGCAACGACGAGGACCGCGAAGATATCAAAACCGAAACTGACAAACGGGCTGATTACTCGCAGGGCCATGAGGGAATCTATAATATTAAAAAACTTAAAGATGAGCGCGACGAGTTTGACCGATTACTAAAAGAAGCGCTGGAACGGGAGGCCGACAAAGACGAGATCATTGAGCAATTCCGGGCGATGTTAAACATGATAGCTGGTAAATGTAATTGCAAAAAATGTAATAAGCCGATCTGGTTCATCAAATCAAAGAATAATATTTTTATGCCTATTACCGAGGACGGCTTAAACCATTTCGCGGATTGCGTCGCCGCAAAGGATTTCAAGAAATGATAATAAAACTAAAACCTTTAAAAGTAAAAATAAAAGCGAAGATCAAAGGAGTTGGTCATGAAAATAAAATTTGACGAAAAAAGTCATACCTACACCGTCGGTGGATCCAAATATCCCTCTGTCACTCAGATCATAAGCGACATCATACCCTATCAATACCCGATTGCGGACTGGTACCTGCAGCGTGGCCAGGCGGTTCATGCGTGTGCTGCTATGATTGCCAATGGCATAGAGTTTGAATATGACGGACGCATTGCCGGGCAGGTTGCCGCAATATACAAGTTTTTCAAAGAGGTCAATCCGGAAGTGTTATCTGCTGAGGAAATGGTATATTCAAAAACGTATAGATTCGCCGGCAGGTATGATCTTATAGCGAAGATTCAAGGCAAATTTGTTTTCGTAGACTATAAAGCAAGTATAGACATTGAAAGGATCGGTCTGCAGCTAGGCGGATATTCGATAGCATCTTTTGCCCCTATTTGGCATGGCGTAGGCGTTGCGATTAAAGAAGATGGTAATTACAGTATGACAAAAATAATTGACTTAAGAAACTACCGCCGCGAGTTCCTTTCGATGAGGGCAGTTTACGGGATTCGTGACCGGCTGGCATACCACAAATAAAAGGAGAAATTAAAATGAGGGTATTAGGAATAATAGGAATTTTATTATTTATATCTTGCTCTTCTGAAAAAGAGAATGATGTGGAATGGCGCTCAGGGATTACACTTATGCCGGGTGAATCCATGGAAATATCAATTAGTCTGGCATACAATTTTAAATACGAATGTTATGAATCAGTTCCTGATTCTATGGGTAAATGGGATGAGTTTGTTCCTCAAGATGATTGGATCCAAAAAATATATCAAGATCGTATAAAACTAGGTGATTCTCCAGGCACGGCAGCTTTGAGGGCGTTGAGTGCTTATATAGAGTCACAAGAACACCCAAACAAAAAGAGCATATAAAGGAGAACATCATGGGAGATTTAGAAAAGTTATCGCCAGAACTTGAGAACAAGATTTCAAATATTGAGATTTTGCCTATTCTGGTTATGGGTCCGGAAAGTCGGGACGGCGTTGTTGAAATGGTTAAAGAAGTAAAATCGATGAAGTCTAAAATTGTTGCTTTCTTCGCCGTGTCAAAAGACAGCGCTTACAAGACCTGGAAAGCAATTTGCTCAAATGAAAAGACATTCACCGATCGCTTAGACGCCGTTGAAGCAAATGCAAAACGGGCAATCTTGAAATACGACAATGAGCAAGCGGCCGAACGGCGCAAAGAACAAATGAGGCTACAGGCGATTGAAGATGCAAGAGTGGCCAGGGAACGTGAACGATTAGAAAAACGCGCCGAGACATTAAAGACTCCGGAATTAAAAGAGGCTGCGCGTGCTGAGGCTGAGTCTATTATAGCACCGGTGGTACAGATCGAAGAACAAACAAAGTCAGAAGGTGTAAGTACCCGGAAGACCTGGAAGGCCAAGGTGGTTGATGTCAGTCTGGTCCCAAGGGCTTACATGGTAGTTAATCAACAAGCATTGGACGCGCTGGCAAAGGCGACTAAGGGTTCTATGGCGTTGCCGGGCGTTGAGTTTTACGAAGAAAGTTCACTAGCTGTTAAATTTTAAGGGAGGTCATCATGGCCGAAGAAGAAGTATACACCGAGCCTATTACGGGCGAAATGGTAGAAACAACAGGGGTGCTTGGACATATTGAACGAGCCACAATAGACATTCAAATCGCAACGGCCCATCAATATCCACGAAGCATCACATTATTTAAAAATCGGGCGTTGGAAATGGTTACGCTCGACGAAGAAACGGCTCAGAGTTGTATCTATCGTCGGCCGGTTGGGAAGAATCCAAATGGAACACCTAAATATGCCGAGGGAAAATCTATCCGGATGGCCGAAATCGTTGCTTCGTGTTATGGGAATATAAGAGTCGGCGCTATGTTAATCGAACAAACGGATCGTTTTGTAAAGGCCAGAGGGATGGCACATGATCTTGAAAGTAATTTTGCCGCGTCTACTGAGGTTATTGAAAGCACCGTCACTTCAAATGGTACACCATATTCCGAGCGAATGAGGATTGTCGTGGCGAAGGCTTGTCTGGCAAAGGCAAGGCGCGACGCTACCTTTCAGGTTGTTCCTGGGGCATTGTGTAAGACATTGGAAGAAGCAGCCAGACTAACCGCGATCGGAACAGAGAAAACAATCGGGGAACGCAGGTCTAAGGTGATGGATTGGATCAATAAGGCCGGAGTTAAAGCGGAGCAGGTATTTATTGCATTGGGGATTAAGGGTGAGGCCGATATTGGCTTGAAAGAGTTAGAAGTATTAACCGGGCTTAAAACTGCTATTAAGGATGGAGACATAACAATCGAAGAAGCCTTCCCCCTGGAACCGGTTAAGATGCCAACACCAAAGCAAGAAATTAAATCTAAGGCGTCTGAGCCTTCGCCTAAGCCAAAGACTACCCAAAAGACTACCCGTGATATACCTTCGGAGAAAATCGAGGCTCCTGGGGCGTCTGAGGCGTTCGGCGATACGGAAGAAGTAGAGGCCGCCGCGAAAGAAAATGCCACTGATGATTATCTGCCTGAGATAGATCCGGATGATGTGCCTTATGGCGTGGACGTAGCTGAAAAAGATGTTTTAAACGGAACGGCTTTGGGTAATGAAGAGGCCGTTGCCTTTGCCAATGATACTTTGTTGGCCGATGCGTTTGGCGATGTGAAGGGACAGAGAAAGGCTAAGTACATCCGGGAACAGTATAACATGGTTTCAAAGGAAACCTGGGCGGCCAATGGTATTAACAATATCGGCCAGTTCTGTAAGGCACACGGAGCAGGTGCTTTAACTTCGCATGACGTAACGGTGGAACAGTACGATACAATGCTGGCGGAAATCAACAAACTAAAGTAGGTCTGCCCGACCGGAGACCCGGCTGGTGGTTTTCTCCTTTACGCTGGCCGGGTTTTTTAAAAAAGGAACAGGCGATGTACAAGAAGAAAAGGAAGTGGCGCAGGTGGCCATCGATGAGATACAAGCCGGCAACGTCAAAGATCCAACTTGAATACTGGCTTGAATATAACCAGTCTATCCATGCTCTTGTTGAGGAATGTGCTTTTATTATTTCTAATAATATAAAACTTAAAAATGGAGAATTAAAATGGAACGTTCGACTATCGGGACCTTCGAGTTAGATTTTATGAATCTACAAGTTATCACTTATTTCAAGCCCAGGTTTGCTTGGGATTTAGCGATTAATCCGACAAAGAATGTTGATATCGGAACAAAAGAAAAGCCGAAATTGGTTGATTGCCATATAAGAAAATCTATGCGCCAATATGACCATTTCGGATGGCTGGAAGAACTCGCGGAACAGATAGAAAAAGATCCGGATAGAATTGTTCGCATCGTACAAAACACCAGCCGGGAAAGAGCGCTGGCTGTAGACAGGGCATAATAGGACAAAATTGTGTGTAGCACCTTTTATGTCTCCGGTATTAACCATCAGGCAATGCAGGGTGAGGGATGTATGCGGAGAGGTCTGCGGATAATAAGTGCGGTAGAGTGCAGCCCTGTATTGCCTGTATTTAAGAAGGTAGGTTATGAAGGTTACATTTTCAAAAAATTGTTATTGCCATAAGTGCAAAAGAAAATTTCATTATCTTGGGATTACTCGACATAGGGCGACGCACAGAGACAAAAGAGAAGATTGCGAAATAACATATACTAATGGAGATAAATATATTCATGAATTTTCCAAAAAGAAAGATGAAAACAAACCATCAGGCAATGCAGGGTGAGGGCAAGGATCATGCAAGGGAAGGACTCTTTAAATGCGGATGGAGTGCAGCCCTGTATTGCCTTTAGGAGGAAAAGATGTGTATTACAGTATTAAGGGAAGAATATCCAATCGCCAGAAAAGACTATAATTGTTCAGCGTGTGAATGGATAAGAGAAGATATTAGTGGTTTTGAATTCGCCGAATTAAGAAAAATTGTCATGGCAAGAAAAAATGGTTGGAAA